>RRZU010021532.1_pt1 | contig 49474 bp, 51 predicted proteins | sample 2165561 | NCBI WGS metagenome assembly RRZU01 (sample SAMN10456909, study PRJNA506462) | wastewater metagenome | isolation source: wastewater sludge | place: USA: Moscow, Idaho | reverse complement strand
GATATCCCAGCTGGTATTGAAATTAGTGTTGAAAAAAACATAATCAATGTAAAAGGTAGTAGCAAACAACAAGTTGGTCAAGTTGCTGCAATAATTAGAGGCTTTAGAAAACCAGAACCATACAAAGGTAAAGGTGTTAAATATTCTGATGAGACTATCATTAGAAAAGCCGGAAAAACTTCTAAAAAGTAAGGGTTAAATTATGAGTAGAATAAAAGACTTAGCGAAAAAAAATGCATTAAGATTAAGAAGAAAAAGAAGAATTAGAGGTAAAATTGATGGTTCAGTTGAGAAACCAAGACTAACAGTTTTTAAATCTAATAAATTTTTCTATGCTCAAGCTATCGATGATGTTGCAGGTGTAACACTTGCATCTGTAGATAGTAGAGCAATGAAACTTGGTGTAAATAAAGAAAATGTTGTTAAAGTTGCTGCTGTTATGGCAGAAAACTTAAAAGCTAAAAATATCGAAACTGTTGTATTTGATAAGAATGGTTACTTGTATCATGGTGTAATAGCAAGCTTTGCTGATGCACTAAGAGACAATGGAATCAGAGTATAAGGGGCTTATGATGGCTGTAGTTAATAGAGAAGATTTCGAAGAAGCTATCGTTAAGATAGGAAGAGTTACAAAAGTTGTTAAGGGTGGTAGAAGATTTAGATTTACTGCGCTTGTTGTTGTTGGAGATAAAAAAGGTACTGTAGGGTATGGAACTGGTAAAGCAAAAGAGGTTCCAGATGCTATTAAAAAAGCACTTGACGATGCTTTCAAATCTCTTGTAAAAGTAAATATCCATGGTACAACTATTAATCATGATATTGAACATAAATATAATGCAAGTAGAATATTACTTAAACCTGCATCTGAGGGTACTGGGCTAATCGCTGGTGGAGCTGCTAGACCTGTTCTTGAACTTGTTGGTATTAAAGATATTATTGCAAAATCTTTGGGTTCAAATAATCCAAACAATCTTGTGCAAGCTACTGTTGAAGCATTAGCTATGATAAAAGGATAGAAGATGTCAATATTACAAGAATTAAGCCCTGCTGCTGGAAGTACTAAAAATACTAAGAGAGTAGGAAGAGGACAAGGAAGCGGAAACGGTAAAACTGCTGGAAAAGGTAACAAAGGACAAAAAGCTAGAAGTGGATATTCAATCAAAAGAGGATTCGAGGGTGGTCAACAGCCACTTCATAGAAGACTTCCAAAAGTTGGATTTACTTCAAGAGTAGTAAAACCTACTACTATTAATGTTGATAAAGTTACTAAAATAGCTGAGTTAGCAGAAATTACTATGGATTCAATTAAAGAGATCTATAGACTTTCAAATACAGTTTTAAAAGTGAAATTAATTGGTGCAGGTGCTAAAGATTTAGCATCTAAAATCAAAGATGAAAATGTAACTATTACTGCTGGTAAATAATTGTGAATAAAGACTTATTAAATAAAATCTTAATAACTTTAGGATTTGTTTTAATATACAGAATGCTGGCTTATGTGCCAGTACCTGGTGTCGATCTTGATGTAATCAAAGAGTTCTTTGATAGTAATTCGAACAATGCTTTAGGCCTTGCTAATATGTTTAGTGGGAATGCAGTTGAGCGAATGAGTATCATCTCTTTGGGTATTATGCCGTACATCACAGCTTCTATTATTATGGAGCTACTTGCTGCAACTTTTCCATCTCTTGGAAAAATGAAAAAAGAGAGAGATGGTATGCAAAAATATATGCAAATCATAAGATATACAACTATTGTTATTACTATTATTCAAGCTATTGGTGTTTCTATGGGGTTAAATTCACTTACAGGTAAAACTGGTGCTAGTGCAATTATGCTAGATTTAAATACATTTATTTTCGTAGCTACAATATCAATGGTTACTGGAACTATGCTTCTTATGTGGATTGGTGAACAAATCACACAAAAAGGGATAGGAAATGGTATAAGTTTAATCATTTTCGCTGGAATCGTTTCTGCAATTCCTAGTGCAATTGGTGGAACTGTTGAGTTAGTAAACAACGGACAAATGAATTTCTTAACGGTTATTGCATTATTAGTAATAATACTTGCTACGGTTGGATTTATTATATATGTTGAACTTGCTGAGAGAAGAATCCCTATCACTTATAGTAAAAAAGTGATGATGGAGAATCAATCAAAAAGAATTATGAACTATATTCCAATAAAAGTAAATCTTAGTGGTGTTATTCCTGTTATTTTTGCAAGTGCAATTTTAATGTTTCCTTCTACTATCTTACAAGGGAGTCAAAACGAATATGTTATGATTATTGCGGATTATCTTAACCCAAATAGTTATACATTTAATCTTTTAACTTTCCTTTTTGTAGTCTTTTTTGCATATTTTTATGCTTCAATTACTTTCAATGCAAAAGATATTAGTGAAAATTTAAAAAGACAAGGTGGTTTTATTCCTGGTATTAGAACAGGGGATACTACTAAAGACTTTTTAAATGAAACTGCAAGTAGATTGACATTTTGGGGTTCTATATATTTAGGTGCTGTTGCAACTGTTCCTTGGCTTATCGTTAAAGCTATGGGCGTACCATTTTTCTTTGGTGGGGTTGCTGTTATGATTGTTGTACAAGTTGCTATTGATACTATGAGAAAGATAGAAGCACAACAATATATGAATAAATACAAAACTTTAAGTGCTGTAGGTTTATAACTCTTGGCAATACCTTTACGAAAAACAAACGAAATAGAAAAGCTTCGAATCGCAGGGAATGCGGTTGCGAAGACTCTTTCTTACTTACAAGATACTGTAAAATCTGGAATGACTTTATTAGATGTTGATAGATTGGGTGAAGAGTACCTAAGAAGTCTTGGTGCAAGACCTTCTTTTAAGGGATTGTATGGATTTCCTAATGCAATTTGTACATCATTAAATGAAGTTGTTATACATGGTATTCCAACGAATCAAGTATTACAAGATGGTGATATTTTAGGTATTGATATTGGAAGTGAAATTGATGGATGGTATGGAGATGCCGCTATCACAATACCAATAGGTAAAATATCAAAAGAAGATGAAGATTTAATAGCTTGTAGTAAAGATGCACTTTATTATGCTATTAGTATCATCCAGGAGGGGATGCGGTTTAAGGAACTTAGTTTAGCTCTTGAAAACTTTATTACTAAACGAGGATATGTTCCTCTTGTTCGGTTTTGTGGTCATGGAATAGGAAGAGAACCTCATTGTGATCCTGAAGTACCAAATTATCTCGAAGGGAACAATCCAAAACAGGGTCCAAAAATAAAAAATGGAATGGTGTTTTGTATCGAACCTATGATATGTCAAAAAGATGAAGAACCTGAGATTGATAAAACTGATAAATGGTCTGTTAGAAGTCGTGATGGACTTAGAACAAGTCATTATGAACATCAGGTTGCTATTATCAATGGTAAGGCTGAGATATTAACAAAAATTTAAGAAGGAAACAAAATGGCAACGAAAGAAGCCGTTTTAATTAAAAAAAGGATAATAAAAAATGGCAAAAGATGATGTAATTGTTATTGATGGTAAGGTGGTAGAAGTATTACCAAATGCAACTTTTAGAGTAGAACTTGATAATGGGCATATAGTTTTATGTCATATCTCTGGAAAAATGAGAATGCATTATATTAAGATTTTACTTAGTGATATGGTAAGGGTTGAAATCACACCTTATTCTCTTGACAAAGGTAGAATAACACATAGATATAAATAAAAATGTAAAGTTTTTTGAGATTATCATTTATAGTTTGGAGTTATCTTGAAAAACTTTTTTTATGAAATCAAACAGATTCTACTTGAAACAAATCCTATTTTAAAATTTAGATTATTTACACTACTTTATCAAGAGTTTTTAGTAAATAATTTAGACTTCACACAGCTTGAAACTCCAGAAGTTTTTACAAAACCATCCTTTTATAAAATTTGCACTATTGTTAAACCACATGAAGTGAAACAACGAAAAAACCTCCACGAAGATGAAGGAAAAATTGCCCTTTTACATGCAATTGCACATATTGAGTATAGTGCAATTGATTTAGCACTGGATGCTTGTTATAGGTTTAGGGATCTACCATATGAGTATTATAAAGATTGGCTTGAAGTTGCTGATGATGAGATAAGACATTTTAAGATGATTTGTGAGTTATTAGAAAAATACGGTGTACAATATGGTGAAATTCCTGTTCATCAAGGATTATTTGAAGCAAGTATGAGATCACTCACTTTGGTACAAAGGATGGCTTTTATCCCAAGATATATGGAAGCAAATGGATTAGATTCAAATCAAGCAATTATTAAAAAATTGGAGTCTATTCCAAATACAAAAGAGATTATTGAAGTTTTAAAAGTTATTTTGGAAGAGGAGATTTCCCATGTCCAAAAGGGTGATCGTTGGTACAAATATGGTTGCTCTCAATTAGAAAATTTTAGTTGTAACTATTTTGATATTGTAAATAAAATTTATCCAAATTCTTTTAAAACGAATAAATCACTCAATATTGAAGCTCGTAAAAAAGCTGGATTTAGTGATGAAGAGATAGCAAAACTGAAAGAATTTTAACTATGCTGCATCATTAAGAAGGGTTAGATTCACTAGTTTAACCACATTGGTTCTATTTTTAAAAAGGACTACAATAAATTTATCCCAGCCGTATTCATAAGCAATATTATGGATATACTCTTTGTCTTTTGCATCTTCAATATAGTGTAAGTCATAATCTACATCAAGTGGTATTATCACACCTTCATAACCGTTCGCACGAGCTAGTGCTATCTCATTTTCATATTTTTTTTCTGTTGCAATAATTTTTCTTTTCATTTATCTCTCCGAATAATTGTTATAGCAATATATAAAAAATATATTGCTATTTGATTACCCTAAAGTTACATTTTGTCACAGCTTTTATGATTACAAACCAACTATGCCACCATCTTTTTTAGTGATAATAATTGTAGAAGAACGAGGTCTTGCATCTCCACCATTTGGCCAATGACTTTCAAATTTTGAAGGATTTGCTAAATCTTCATTATTTGTATTTTCCCCTGGATGTTGGATATTAACAAAAAGTGCTTTCCCATCTGGAGTTTCAGTGATACCAGTTATTTCACATCCCTTTGGTCCAACTAAAAATCTTTTCAGATTTGATGTTGAAGCATATTTCCCAGCATTTGTTGTAATTGTTGGTAAGTTTTTATTCTCTATCTCTACTGTCGCACCATCTCCATAATTGCCTGGTATCGCAGCTAACATCATACAATTTGTTACATCTGTATAAGCTCCATCATCAGTTTGAAGCCACATAAGCCCTGGATGTGCATTACTAAACCACAATCCATCTGGACTTGAAAAATCATTTTCATCTGTAAGCCCTGAGATATTTATACTATTTTCATCGGCATCACTTTGAGCACCAAAAAGGTAAATATCCCATTGAAGAGCGATTGCACTTGGATTACTATCTTCCTCTTTGATTCTAAGGATATGACCATTGACATTTCCTTTATTTGTTTTTGTCCCTTTTGTATCTTCATAACTTCTTGGATTTGCACTATCTAATGGAAGTTTAACCCCATCTCTATTTTTATTATTTGTAAGAGTTACATAAATATCCCCTGTGATTGGATGAACACCTGTCCATTCTGGTCTATCCATATGAGTTGCACCAACTGCATCGGCAGCTATTCTTGTATTGATAAGTACATCAGCTTGATTTGTAAATTTATAAGTAGTATAGTTTGCAATTAATGGATTTGAAATGTTAAGCTCTATCCATTCACCAGTTCCATCATTATTAAATTTAGCAACATACAATTTTCCATCATCAAGATATTTATCTCCCATATCTAAAGAGCATTTTGAACCATCTGCTTCATCCCAAGGTTTATTAGAAACATATTTATAGATATATTCACTTCTTGCATCATCACCCATATAATAGACAAGTGATTTTCCATGTTCAAATTTTGCTGGCATTGCACCTTCGTGTCCCATTCTACCCATTGCTGTTCTTTTTCGAGGAGTTGAATTTGGAGAATATGGATTAATCTCTACAACCCATCCCATAGTATTTGCAGCATTTCTAAAATCATCCGTTGCACTTGCACCACTTGGAGTGATATCCCATCTAGCATATAAACCATCTTTGTCATCAGCCACATCAGAAGGTGTTGCCCAGTTATAAGTTCCTAAAAATGGTGTTTTACTTGAACCAAAATATCTTTCATGTGCTATTTTCTCTTTCCCACTTAATGTTGTACTTGCTGGTTTTTTATAATATCCTGCCCAATTTTCTTCACAAGTAAGATAAGTACCCCAAGGTGTATAACCATTTGCACAGTTATTTAAAGTACCCCTTGTTTGTTTCCCATTTTTTGAAAATTTTGTAAAAAATTGCTCATCTCCTCTAGCTGGTCCTGAAAGTTCCATAATTGAAGAGGCTGTATATCTTTTATTAAAGATTGATTTTTTATTTATTGCATATTTTGCTTCTGTTCTAGCAATTTCAAAAACAGAAATTCCATGAGCATTTACCTCTTTATCTATCATATGATGTGGTCGACTAGAGATGATAGACTCCTCTTTTTCATCAATTTTTACATTACTTACTTCTTCAGGCGTATGTAAAAATATCCAAGTGATATTTTCATGATTCATACATAAAAGTCCTTGGTTTGAATTTTGTGGGTTTCTTGCACCATTAGAATCAAGTCCAAAAAAACTCATCCCATCATGATGGTCTCCTGCTCGATGAAGAAAACTCTCAGCACTTTCTGTTCCATCATTTTTATAAGGTGACGCCATCGAATTGAGTGGATCACCTAAACTATATAAAACATCAAAATTATAATTTTCAGGGATAGTGATGATGTCATTTAGATTTTTAGGAACCGATGTAAAATTAAGTTTCAGTGGTTTTGGAAGCGATGTTGTAGTAGGAACAGCTGGTTGATTTGATGAAGTACACCCACTTAAACTGAGTCCCATAAAACTTCCTACAGCATATGCTAAACTTCCTTTAAGAACAGTTCTTCTTGAGATTCTTTGCTCTAAAACTTCCTCTAAAGAGAGATTGTTTGAATTATTTTTACTGATATTATCAGCACCATTTGGAGAGCTTGGCGTGTGTTTTGTTATCATTTATTGATCCTCGTGCTAAAATTTAAGTCAAAGAATCTTAAATTCTTTTGGCGACAATTTGATAACAGGTGAATTACAATGTGATAACAGAGTTATATAATTAGTTCAATTCAAAAAATAAAACTTTTCAAATATAACAAACTCGGGATAAAAGTATATATTTACTCGATTTCATAGTATTTATATTTTAGTAAAATTTCATTTCTTTGAATATAATCTAAAGTTGTATGATTACTATGAATAAGATAAGATTTTTTTGCATTAATAACATCTAAAATCTTTGTAGCTTCCTCATAATTAAGATGATTTCCTTTAGAAAGATTTGGTGTTAAAGAAGCATCTAGATAACATTCATCTATTTTTTTTGAAACTAAAAACTCCATTGACTCATCACTAATTCCAGCACAATCCGTAAGATAAGCTATTGTTTTATTTCCACCTTCTAATAAGTAACCTGTTGTGTTTTTTGAATGCTTGAGTGGTATTGCTATAAACTTAATATTATTGATACTAGTATCTTTAAAAGGTTCGTTTTGAATGTATTCAATCGATTTTTTATGTTTAAAAAGATCGGCAAAACCTTTATCATCTTTTGGATGATAGCAAATAATCTTATCATTACTATATCGTAATCTTAACAATCCTAAAGTATGATCTGGATGAAAATGTGTTAAAAGTATAGCCTTAATAGTTTTACCATCAAAAATTGAAGCTATATTTTCAATTCCTGCATCAAGTAAAATTATCTCTCCGTTATCACAAGTGATATATGCAGATGTAGCTAGGTTTATTTTATTACTTTTTCTATATCCTTTGCAAATCCCACATTTACAATTGTGAGAAGGGATTCCGCTACTATCAGCCGTTCCTAAAAATTTAATTTCCATTATTTAACCTTATATTTTGATTCAAAACATACAATAGTATCAATGAGATAACTGATACCATAATTAATAATAATACACCAACATAACCCCCAAAAGTATCCAGTATAAGTGCGAATCCGAAAGGAACCGTTGCTACAACAATATTTCTATATAAATTAATCTTTCCCGTAATTTTACCAAAACCTTCAATTCCAAAGAGATACAAAGGGATAGAACCTCTTATAACTGCAATAAGACCTTGACCTGCACCATAAAATAATACAAAAGAAAGAGCAAAATAGTAGCTAAATCCACTGAATATTAATGCACCTAAACCAATAGATAAAACTAAAATAGAATATAACCCAGATTCTAATGGGGTAACTCTTTTTGAGAATATAATCTCAATAATCCTTGAAACTACTTGTGCTGGACCGATAAATGCCCCTAAAATAACAGCACTTGCCAATTCAAATCCAAATTCATTCAACAAACCTATAAAATGGGTTTGAATAACTGTTACAGGTATAGCAATAAGTGAAAAAATCAAAATTAAAAAGAATTCTCCCTCTTTTTGTTTTTTTCCTTTGAGATTGAGTGTATATGAAAAATTATTAATTGATTTCTCCTTAGCATTATTATCTATGAGTAAATTTGGCTTTAGAACAAAATAATGTATTGGCATTGCAATGCATATATGAAATATTCCAAGAATAATATACACCTCTCGCCAAGTAGTTAGTGTCAGAAGATAAGTTATCAATGGCCAAAAAATAGTTGAAGCAAAGCCTGCTATCAGTGTGATTTGTGTTATTGGTGTACGGGCTTTTTCTCCTGCTAATTGAGAAAAAGCTACAAAGGCCGATTCATATAAAACTAAAGTTGAGACAACTTCTAAAAAAAGTATAGAAGCAATATATTCCCACTTATTTTCGATAAAAGAGATACCAAATAATCCTAAAAAACAAAGAAACGATCCAATTGTCATAATAATTCTTGCACCATGATGGTCAAGAAGTTTTCCTACTATCGGTGCCAAAAGTCCACCCAATAAAATGCCAAGTGAAAAAATACCAAATAAAAATGACTTACTCCAACCGAATTCGTTTTGTATTTGTGTTGACATTATTGTAAAAGAATAAAAAAGTGTACCATATCCTATTGTAGTAGTTGCTCCAAGCCCTATTACAGATTTTACTGTTCCTTTTACAAATATTAGTGCCATTGAAAACTATTTCGTAAACAATAATGATCACTAAGATTTTTTATACTAATTACGGATTCAACTTCTAATTCCAGATTTGTTTTATAAAAAATATAATCCAATATAAGATTATTCTGATAAGTAGGCAATTTATTTTGTGAGTTATATCCACATCTTTTAATTTTTTTTATCTCTCGTGAGTTTTCAGTTGCATTCATATCTCCACAAATAATTGTTATATCCCCTTTAAATTTTTGAAGATAAAAATTAATGATTCTAATTTGCTCCATCCTTAATTTTAAAGAAAGATTTGTTAAATGTGTATTTACTATTAATATTTTCTTTCCATTGTGTTCAATTTGCACAATTTGTCCACCTCTCTCATCATTTTGATTTTTATTAAAATAGATAATATCAAGTAGATTTATTTTATATTTTGAGAGGATTGTAAGATTTGAACTGGAAATTTTTCCATCTCTTATTTTTGATCGTAGAGGTAAACTGATTTTATAAAAGCCTAGATTTTTATTAATTTCATCACTACTTGAGAAAGTATCATCATGATAATCTTCTTGCAAACAGACACAATCTATATCTTTGAGATATTGTGCAATATCAAAAATTCTTTTTGGAAAATCTCCACAATTTTTCCAAAGATTAAATGTAGCAATACTAAATCTTATATTCATTTTTTATATTCTTCAATAGGGCTATAAAATTTACAATTGATACGTCTAAAGGAGAAGTATTGTCAAATTGAATAAGATTTCTTGCATTTACATTTTCATAAATTCTTGTTAATCTTTGCTGAATCTGTTCCTCATTTTCACGTCCTCTATTTTTTAATCTTTCATATAAGATATTTTGAGGAAGAGTTATCTCTATGGTGATAACATTATCAAAATAATTTTCAAAATCTTTTATAACTCCTCGTGAAATTGAGATTATATTTAAGCCATCTTTGATTTGATTTTTGGCTATAGCATATTTATTTTTATGAGCTTCCCAAGTTGAGATAAAAAAATCATTTTCTTTTAATCTATCAAATGCTTCGTTATCAATGTAGTAATTATGCTCATTCGCGTCTGGCTCTCTTGTGATATATCTTTTTACAAAGTTGACTTCAATCTTATTTTGAAGATTTTTTAAAAGTGTATCTTTACCAACACCACTCGCACCTACTATTAAAACTATTTGTTTCATTATGCATACTTTTTTGTAAATAATGTTATATCTTTAAAGTCATCAATAGCTAATTTAATCTTTTCATGATTCCAATCCCACCATGCTATTCGTTGTAAAGCTTGAATAGTTGGTTCATCAAATCTATATCGGATAACTTTAGCAGGATTTCCAACTGCAATAGCAAAAGGGGGAATATCTTTTGTTACAACAGAACTACTACCAATGACTGCACCATCTCCTATAGTTACATTTCCCATAACAACAACATTGTGTCCAATCCAAACATCATTGCCTACTTCAACTTTTCGTTCTCTCCTCCAATCAAAAAAATTTACATCATCTATTCCAAATCCAAACATCTCTTTTCTATATTGAATATGGTGTTGGGAAGCCCACATCATAGGATGTTGACTCGGATTTAATCGTACATAAGAAGCTATATTTACAAACTTCTTAATTGTACAATTCATGATTTGGCAGTTTTCACTTGTATAGCTATAACTATCAATTATGCTTTCTTGAATATTATTATTTTCACCAATCTCTACATACTCTCCAAAAGAACAATCTCTAATAAGTGATGTCTGATCAATATTTGGTTCTTTTGTTAATATTTTTTTAGGCTTAGTGTTAAAAGAATCTATTTTATACATTATATTTTGAACCCTCTAATTCCATTATATACAACCTCCCCATCTTTAAAAGTGAGAACTACTTTTGGAAAATGAGATTCATCTATCACAACAATGTCAGCTACTTTTCCCGCTTTAATTTCCCCCCTATCATCTAAATTAGCAAATCTTGCAGGAGTTGAACTTATCATTGCAAATCCATCCTCAAGGGATAAATTAACATCTTCTTGTAATCTATAAGGACTTAGTAGCATAGAAGCGGGATGATAATCACTACATAGATAGTCACAAACACCTTTTTTAACTAATTCACGAGCAGCAATATTACCACTTTGAGATCCTCCTCTAACTACATTTGGTGCACCCATACCTATAGCAATATCCATCTTTTTAGCTTTAAGAGCAACTTCTACACTTAAAGGAAATTCTGAAAATGTTACCCCTAAAGCTTTAAGAGTATTGAGTTTATCTTCACAATCATCATCATGACTAAGAACTGGAATATTGTGCTCTAAACCAAATTTGACTAAATCTTCTACTATGCCAACTTTATCTTTAGAAAGTTTTTTCTCTAAATATTGTTCTACATCTTGATCATCAATTGTGTAGGCACTAAGATGATATTTTTTCCAAGATTCAAGAGTTTTAAATTGCCCTTGCCCTGGAGAGTGATCCATAATCGAAAGCATATCAACTTTATTCATCTCTATAAGTTTCTTTATTGTTTCAAGGGAACTTTCACTGGTAATTTCAAATCGTACATGGACAAGGTTATCAACACCTAGGTGTGCTTTATTTGCTTCATAAATCTCTTCAATTAACTCTCTTGATTGTTCAGTTCCTCTCCCTTTACTTAACTCTTCATCATTAAAACCTATTGCATGATACATTGTTGTAATACCTGCCATTGAAAGTTTTTTATCTAGTTCGATTACTGCCATTCTTGTAGGAAATTTTGCCCCAGGACGAGGTTCAAGTTCTTTTTCTATAGCATCTCCATGTAAATCGACAAAACCTGGCACTATTCTTCTATCACCCAAGTCTATCGCTATATCTATTGTTTTATATGGCTCAACTGCTGTTATAATATTCCCTTGGATTACAATATCAGCACCTTTAAATTTACCATCAATTAAAACATTTGTACTTCTAATAATTGTTTGCATATCTTTTTTCCTTCATATCGTAAATCTTATCGCTTATTCTTTTCATACAATCCATATCATGAAAAATTCCAATCATTGTTACACCTTCTTTTTTTATCTCTATTAATTTATCAATAACCTTATTTGTATTAGTCATATCAAGTGAAGCAGTTGGTTCATCAAGGAGTAAAACAGATTTTGGAGCGATAATCCCTTTTGCTATATTTACCCGTTGTTGTTCACCTCCACTAAAAGTTAAAGGAGAAATATCAAATAATTCCTCCTTAATGTTCAAGAAATTCAACATTTCTTTGGCTTTTTCTTTGGCTTTTTCTTCGTTTTCCCCTTTATCTATTAAAGGTTGAGCAACAATATCAACGGCACTAATTCTAGGAAGTACTTGTAGGAATTGTGATACATATCCAAGATGCTCTTTTCGTAAATGGAGTATCTCACTTTCAGTTGCACTTGCAATATCTAGTGTTTTTCCATCTTCATAATTAAATAAAATCTCACCATTCGTTGTGGTATATGTTCTATATAATGCTTTTAAAACAGATGATTTTCCCAATCCACTTGGACCATAAAGTGATAAAAATTCACCTTTATTTAATTCAAAATTTATATCATGGTACCCATTGATTTTAAGTCCACCTCTTGTATGTACTATAAACTCTTTATGTAAATTTCTTACTCTTATTTTTTCCATTTTTAACCCTTATAATATACTAGATACAAGAAGTTGGGTATATGGATGCTGTGGGTCTTCAAGGATTTGATCCGTTAATCCCTTTTCAACTATTTGTCCATTTTTCATCACAACTGTAATATCTGTAAGATGTTTTATCACACCTAAATCATGAGAGACAATCACCATAGAAAAACCAATTTCTTTTTGAAGTACTTTTATAAGGTCTAATATCTTTGCTTGTACAGATAAATCAAGTCCAGTGGTTGGTTCATCTAGAAGTAAAAGCTTTGGATTGCTAGAAAGAGCTTTTGATATTTGGATTCTTTGTTGTTGACCACCACTAAATCTATCAGGATAATCATCGATCCTACTTACTGGAATTTCAGTTTTATCTAAAAAATATTTTGCAGTAGCACGAATACTTTCATATTGTTTATCTCCACTCATAATCACTTTTTCAGCAATATTTCCACCAGCACTGAATCGGTAATTAAGTCCTAATCGTGGATTTTGATATATCATCGACATTAAAACATTTCTTAAATAGTTCATTTCATTTAAGTTTGCATCTATAATATTTTTTGGTTTTCCATCTTTATCTGTATGGTTCTCTATAAAGACTTTTCCAAAAGTTGCTTTTTGATCTTGATAAATAAGCTGTAAAAGTGTAGATTTTCCACTTCCACTCTCCCCAACAATTCCTAAAACTTCTCCTTTTTTTAGTTCTAAATTGACATTATTTATGCCAACTACACTATTGCAACTAGGACAAATAGATGAATTAAATTGTGCACCTGTAAGTTCTAGACATTTAGGACAAGAACTACCAAATATTTTTGATAAGTTTTCTATTTGTAGTACCATTATTGACCCCTTGATTCTAATGTTTTATCACAGTATGAGGTATCACTACAAAAATAGTTGATATCACCATTATCATCATACACTTGATCTAAATATATTCCACTGTTACCACACCTTTTACAATATTTGTCTTCAAATGTTTCAACCTTAAATTCTTTATCATCAAATTTTAAAGGTTTCACATCACTGTATGGTGGAATTGCATAAATCTTTTTTTCTCTTCCTGCACCAAATAACAATAAAGCTTTATTATTTGCAAGCTTTGTTGTATCATATTTAGGGATAGGACTTGGATCCATTGCATATCTATTTTCTACAATGACTGGATATCTATTTGAAATACGACTATCTCCAAAAAGTGAAGTATCTTCATAGAGTAAAACCCAAAGTTTTGAATAATCAGCATTGGCATGCATTATTCTTGCTTTATAAGTGTCAGGTTCAACCGTTTCTAAAATATCTGGCATAGGTACTTGAAATACGAGTATTTGACCTTCACTTAAAGGTTCTTCTGGAATTCTATGTCTTGTTTGAAAGAGAGTTGCTTCTAAGGTATCAGTTGTTGTTTCATTGTGAGTTACTGAAGTGATAAAATTTCTAATATTAACTGCATTTACACTCCCATCACATCCTTGGTCTATCACTTTTAAAATATCATCTTCCTTTATTAAAGAGAGTGTAAGTTGGATTCCACCAGTTCCCCAACCTCTCGCTATTGGCATCTCTCGACTAGCAAATGAGACAATATATCCAGGAATCGCTACTGCTTTTAATGTTGCTCTTCTTATCTCTTTTTTTGCATCTTCATCTAAAAAAGCATATCTCATTTTTTATCCTTTACATAATTAGAAGCATTTGATAATACTTGTAAATCTGCTTGAAATGTAACATAATGTGGAAGTTTAAAATGGTTCGTAAATCCCATAGAATCAACACCATCAACATGATGAATCATCATCTCAACATCACTTGTAAACTCTTTTTCTCCAACACTATGTTTTGTATTGTAAAGTGATAAATCTAATATGCTCATACTAATTGCTTTTGTTTCATTAAATCCAAAACAAAATCCGAATCCAGTTGTAAGTTGAACTTCACCATTTTCTTGCTTTTCAAACATCCCAGCACTTTCACAAGCGGTCACATCTAGTTCACCAATTTTTACTTCATTTTTCGTAAATGGGTGTGTAAATTTTAGTTCACAAGTTCCCGTTCGTAAATCACCAATTGTAGGATGCACATCGCCATATCCTCGAATTGAAGTATATGCAAAACCTAACATTGAACCAGATTCACCTCTACATAGAGTTTGCATCACTGCACTTCGTGGATATGGAGGTTCTGGGAATACCCTTGTTATATCGGATATTTCATCATCAGCTTTTAGTTTTTTTACTAAATTATTTACCCTTAAGGGTTCTAGAGCACTTTTTATTATATTACCCTCACTACTATATTGCTCCCATTTATTTGATTGATGAATATTATTTAAAATAAGTTTTACCTCATAATCATTTGAAGCACCTAATATTTGACCACCTTGAATATCTTTAAATGCCGATGAGATTCTTCTGTGTAAGTGCATCTCATTTACATTTATTGTTTTAGCTATTCCAATTCTTTGGCAAGAACTTCTATGAGCTCTGAGAAAAAAAGAAGCATTGAGTAAATCTCCTGCACTTTTTTTGATAGCGACAGATGCTAATTTTTTACTATAAAGTGAACCTTCACTCATAACTTTATCAACAGCAAATCTAAGCCCAGTTGTGATATCTTCGGTATCAATTTTATGAGAGTTTTGTAAAATCTCTTCATAAAAGTTCAAAGAATTTTCAATAGCTTCTTCACCACCCTTTATTGCTACATAACCCATGAGTTTATCTCCAATTTTGTTGTTCTACTTAAAGCTATTATCTGACCATTTGTTATATTTATGAAAAATATTTCATTACCTAATGGAAATTCACTATTATTTTCATTCAAGAGTTCTACAAGCTCAGTGTCCAGAGGATAGCTTTCAATTCTTTCTTTATCAATACCTGGGCCTTTTAGAGTGATATGTAATTTATCAAAAGAGTCACATAAACATATAAAAGTTGCAGAATAATCAGGATTGAGAAATGTTCCTTTTTTTGCTTTTTGTAAAATATCTTTTATGCTATTGCAAAAAATATAATCAGCAGTAGCAATAGAAGTTACATTTGTATTTGTTATCGCTTCAATAATTGAAAAATCCTCATCTGTAGTATTTACATAACTAACTTCCGAATATAAAAGTACACTTGCAATAGCTAATACATAAGAATCAAAAAGTTTATTTATTGTTCCAATTTTTCCAGGCATTGAAAGAACATCTAAAAGAGTTCTATAATTTTCTCTATTATTTTTTTCTATATCTATACTGTTCATCTTTTTTACCCTTCCATTAAATCAAAACTAACTCGTGTTGCATTAATTTTCTTATTGAGGATATTGCTCTTTTCTTGAATCTTCTCTTTTGTAACTAGAGCTATTTTGATAATATCATCTTGAAATCTACTAGTTTCAAATATGGCATCAAAAACAGCAATATAAAGTGATAGTTGTTCATTTTCATCTTGAACCATTGACCATCCTTTTTCATTGTCGATTTTTACGATGCAACTAGTAACCAAAACTTCACCCGCATAAAATTCACCATCTGTTATGGGATCTTTCACAGGAACCAATAATGTTTGAGTAGATGGTTGACTTAAAATTGTAATCTCAAACAGTTCATCAATTTTTTTATATAAATCTTTGAGAATTTCTAATGGTGTATGTTGTAAAATAAAATTTAACTCTTCTCTTTGAATCTTCATGTTAAATAAACCTTTTTCTAATAACTGCACTCATCTTGTCAAGTCCCCAAACAGTAATAATAATAAATATTAGAATTGTACAAACATCACCATTTTCAAATGATCTCAATTTATCAAATAGATAATATCCAATACCACCAGCACCAACAAATCCCAATATGGAAGCACTTCTTACATCGCTTTCAAATCTATATAAAACCATAGAGACAAAGTGTGGCATTGTTTGAGGAACAACTGCGAAAGCCAATATTTTGACAAACCCTGCACCACTATTTGTCAAAGCTTCTACTGGTCCTGGATCGATTGCTTCATTTCCTTCACTTAAAAGTTTACTTAAAACACCTGTCGTGTGGATAGCTAAAGCTAAAATACCTGCCATTGGTCCAAGCCCGACTGCACTTACAAATATTAAAGCCCATACCATTTCATTGACAGATCTAAAAAAATTAGCCATAAATGTTCCAAAAGCATAAAGAGATTTTCGAGCAAATTCATGATAAATTGTTTTTCCAGGAATAAGTATTTGCAAAATATTTCTTGAAGTGATATATGATAGTGGAATAGCTAATATTACAGAAATTATTAAAGCAACTATTGCCATTTGTACCGTTTCAACCATTGACCAAAAATAAACTATTAAATCTTCACTAGCAGTATTTGGTGGGAAAAAAGAACTCCCTTCTATCTCTGGATTTCCTCCAAGATATGAGACCATATCACCCCAACCATTCAATAATCCACTAAAACTCATCTCAGTATCAATCCAACTTTTTACAAATACATACATAAATATTGACACCAAAACAATATTGAATATTTTAAATGGACTTGATTCTTTTTTTAATTCTCCAACCAACATTTTTTCTCCTTATATAATTAACTTAAAAAAAGACAATAAGAGATTATTGTATTTTTTAAATTTAATAAATTGTCTAATTAGCTGATAAAATCAGCTAATTATCTTATATGTAAATAATACTTTTTATTTCGCCATAGATTTTTTAAATGCTTCAAGGTCTCTTATTGAATTGTAATCACTATCTTTAACAGGTGCGTAACCTTTTAATTTTAATTTTTTAAGTCCCTCTTTATCGTTATATGATAAAAATGCGTTTTTTACAGCTTTTTTAAATGATTCAGGAAGATCTGATCGTACAGTCATAGGTGATCCAGGAATAAGCTCTGACTTCATAATAATATTAAAGTCGTCTTCTTGCCATTGTTTCGCTAAACCTCTATTAAAATCAAGGTCATTTGTAGCTGCTGCATCTATTTTTCCACTTTTTACAGATAAGATTGAAGCTTCATGTCCACCAGAATAAACTACTTTAGAAAAATATTCTTTAGGGTTTATCCCTTTTTTTGCAAACATTACAGATGGAACCAAAGTACCACTTGTAGATTGAGAATCTGTAAATGCCCATGTTTTACCTTTAATATCTGCTAAAGTTTTAAGACCACTACTTTTTTTTGTTATAATCATTCCATAATATCCAGGCAGTCCTGTTTCTTCTGTAACTTCAACAGCTACTAGTTCAGCTTTTGATCTTAAGTGTGCTTCAATATAAGATTTAGGTCCAAAATATGCTAACTGAACATGGTTATGTTGCATTGCAGTAATTACGCCTGTATAATCTCCCGCTGTTTGTAAATTAACTTTTACACTAAGTTTAGTTTCAAGATAATCAGCAAGATTACCAAAAGTTTCTTTTACAGAAGTTGCACCAGCAACTGGAACAACTCCAAAATTTACCTCAGTCGGCCAATCTTTAGGATTGGCACCCAAAGCTTGTGTTCCTAAAGTTAATGCAAGTACTGTAAAGCCTATTTTTTTTATAAAAGTTCTTCTCATAGTTTTATCCTCATTAAATGTAAAGTTTGATACACTACAAGCATCTATTTTGTAGTGTAATTGTTCAATTATTTTGTAATAATTCACCAAAGTAGCTGTTCGACTAGCTCTTGCTTCAAGATTCGCCAAAATACTCAAGCAAGAGCTGTAGTTATAAAAAATTACAAATCGTCATCCTCTATATTCTGATTTTCACCTTCATAAATTTTTTCGATAATTTTTTCATTTAATTCAGATGATTTTCCATCAAAAACAATTTTTCCATTATTTACACCAACTATCCTACTGCAATACTTTTCTGCAATCTCTAAATGATGTAAATTAGCTAAAATTGTCACATTAAATTCTTTATTTACTTTTGCCAAAGTTTCCATAACCTTTTTAGCACTTTTTTGATCTAATGCTGAAATTGGCTCATCTGCAAGAATTATTTTGGGATCACTTGCTAGGGCTCTTGCAATTGCTACCCTTTGTCTTTGTCCTCCACTTAACTCATCACATCTTTTTAAAGAATGTTTTTGAATATCTACAATCTCCATAAGTTCATGAACTTTTTTTAATTCTTTTTCTCTATAATATTTTATAACAGCTCTTGCCATTGGAATCTCTTTCAACATCCCACTTATCACATTATCAAGTACACTTAATCTATCAACTAAATTGTATCCTTGAAAGATAATCCCAATTTGTTCTCTGAGTCCTATTAAATCTTTTTTCTTAATATTATCCATATTGTAATCAAGTACTTCAAAATTACCATCGAATACCTTAATGCCACCGACAATAGACATAAGTAATGTCGATTTTCCAGCCCCACTAGGACCAATTATTCCAACAAATTCTCCCTCTTTAATTTTTAAATCAATTTTATTGAGAATTTTCTCTTTTTTATACCCTAAGGTTAAGTTCTTCATCTTAATCATTTAATATTCCATCCTTATAATTTACTACAATTTTTGCTATATCACTTCTAAAATAAGAGTAACAATAATCGATTGTTTTTTTTGTCTTTTTATCTATCGTTTTTGTTGAAATTTTAATAAGTGGCAGGCTATTTTGAACATTGAGATTCTCTTGTGATTCTTTTGTTGCTTGACAAATTTCTATCTCTGAACTATCTCTTATTGGATCAAGTTTGTATTTTGTGATGTAAACTTCAGAGATTGATTTTGTCTTTTCTATAAGTTTCTCAATTCCCTTTAGAATTGAAATATTCATATAATATTCAGCATATAAAAAAGAAATTTTATTTACATATCTAACATTTTTAAGATATAAAATATCATCATTTATTTGAATATTTAATAATTCTGCAATCTTTGCATCAGCTTGTATTATTTTAAATTCTAAAACTTTTACACTTGGTATTTTTCCAATTTTTAGAATCTCTTTATTAAAAGTTGTATATGGTGATATGGTATATTCAATTTTATTTGGAGTTACAAAATTACCACTCCCTTTTTTCGAATAGATAATCCCCTCGTTTTTAAGTTTATGAATTCCTTGTCTTACTGTGGCTCTTGAAATATTGAATTTTTGACACAACAAATTTTCAGATGGTATTTTTTCATTCTCTTTAAGTTCATTTTGTACCATCAAAGATATGTGATTGTAAATGAGTTCGTAATCAAATATTTTTGTCATATTATCTCTTTTTTTTAAATTTTGATGCGGCAGTATAGTTAGAGTTGGTTACAAAACAATTACAAGTTGTCTATACAAGTTGGAATTGTTTTGTAATTAAAATTTATTACAATTCAGAAACTTAAGGAAAAAAATGAAATACACACAATTTGGAAAAACAGGTCTAGAGGTCTCTGAAATAGCATTAGGAACAATGACATTCGGTGCAGAATCAAGCAAAAAAGAATCGTATAATATGTTTGCACTATCAAGAGAATATGGAATAAATTTATTTGACTGTGCCAATAAGTACGCAAATGGTGAATCGGAACGAATTTTAGGAGAATGTATTAAAGATTGCAGAGACAAGGTTATAATCACTACAAAAGCTGGCAGCAAAGTTGATGAAGATAGAAATAGTATAGGTTTATCAAGAAAACACCTAATGTTAGAGTTAGAAAAAAGTTTAAAAAGACTTGATTCTCATTATATTGATATATATTTTCTTCACTATTTTGATCCATATACAGCGATAGAAGAGACTTTACGATTTCTAGATGATGCTACCAAACAAGGAAAGATACTTTATAGTGGAGTGAGTAATTGGTCAGCTTGGCAAAGTATGAAAAGTATTCATATTTCAAAGACTAATTATTTGAACTCTATAGATTGCGTCCAACCTATGTATAGTTTGATTAAACGGCAAGCAGAAGTTGAAATTTTACCTCTAGCAAAAGATCAACAACTCGGAGTTATGACATATAGTCCTATTGCTTCTGGTTTATTAACTGGAAAATATGACAAAATTGACAAAAATGCAAATGTAAGGTTAAATGAAAAAGAATATTACAATCAAAGATATCAAAAAGATATTTATTATGAAACAAGTAGAAAATTTTATAATTTTGCTATACAAAATGATTACGATCCAGCAGCACTTGCAATAAGTTGGGCAAATCACCATGAATCTGTAAATTCTTCTATCATGGGAGCAAGAAATATAGAACAACTCAAATCAAATTTAAAAAGTTTAGATATAAATATGACAAGTGAATTAAGGGACAAAATATCTAGTTTATCTATAGAACCATCACCTTCACACGATCGACTAGAGGAAATAATAGATGAAAAGAATGTGCTTCGGAATTAAATTTTAGGCTTAATTAGGGACTGTAAAAAATTCTGTGTCAATTAGATAAAATATTGAACACAGAAGGAATAACAGATGAAAATGAAAATAGATGTTGCAGGATTTGCAGCTCAACTAAAAGCAGGGAAAGGTCTTAAACGAACTCCAAAATTGGGCAGTCAAATTTAGAAAAAGTTACTGTTTGATAACAGATATACCAAAAGGGTATTTGAGTGTTTTTGATGTTTTTTTGGCTTGACCAAGAATCCCATCAAGTTCACTTTTATCACATCTTTTTGTTATCTCTATGATGGCACTGCAAACACTTAAGAGTTCAAATTGATGAGTTTCTCCAAATCTGTCTTTTGTAGTAATAAATCCATTTTTTCTATCTGCTTCATTGTAAAATTGTTTTACATTTTCTTTAAATAAATTTTGAATTTTGAGTGCATCAGTATAAACATTTTCAAAGATACTTTTTTTATATCCTAAAAAAAAGTCATCTCCACCAATATGCCCTATAAAAACATCATTTGCAACCTCTTTTTTAAGAATATCTGCAAAAAGAAGTATTGCACGGTCACCTTGCCTGAAACCATACAAATCGTTGTATGGTTTAAAATCATTAAAATCAAAATAGACAATATGGCAAGTTTCTTTTGTCGCAAATGCTTGATTGATAAAATTTTCTATTTGTTGATTTCCACTTAGTTTTGTCAAAGGATTTTGATCTTTAGCCATCTCTAAATTTCTATTGTAAGCAATTGAGAGGAGGTTATTTACATCTATAAAGCCATGATATTTGTTATTTTTTGTAATAAAAATACCATGAGAATTGTACTGATTGATATTGTAAATTTCCAAAGCTTTATCAACTCCCCAATGTAGTTCACAAGATATTGGCTCTTTAATGAATTTTTTAATCTTTTCACAACTATTGTCATTTTTTGCTAAAGAGATACCATATTGAGAATAAGCTATTTGTTTGATATCTTTCTCATAAATGATACCGTGAAGATTGTTTAGTCCATCAACAATTGGGACAAATGTCGCGGTTGATTTTTTTGTAAAATAGAGTATTAAATCGTGTAAAGAGGTTTCGATTCTTAGAGGCTCAACATAAGTAATTTTAGTTTTATCAATTTTATTTGTTTCAAAAATTCGTTTATCATTTTTATATGCTTCTTTGATTAGTTCATAATCACCAAGTATTTCAAGAATATTTTGTGTTGGTCTTTGGATAAAATAACCTTGCAATAAATCAGCTCCAATATCTTTACAAACATAATATTCCTCAAGAGTTTCAATCCCTTCAGCTATAACTTTTATCCCCATAATATGTGCCATATTGATAATAGACGCACAAAATAATCTTTTTTTTGTATCATTTTGAATATTATTTATAAAAAATCTATCTATTTTTATAAAATTTGCTTCACTATAGTATAAAAGTTGAAATCCAGCGATTCCAGTTCCAAAGTCATCAATTGCAATATCAAATCCCTCTTGTTTGTATCTTTTTACTATTGAAGATAAAGCATTTGAATCTCTAAGAGTTCCTCTTTCACTGAGTTCAAAACAGATAGTTTTTTTATCGAGGTTTAAACTCTGTAAAATAAGTGAGGTATTTCCTTGACTAAAATCAGCCATATAGAGGACTCTATTATCAAGATTATAAAAAAGTTGAAGATGCTCACATTGTATAGTGACAAATTTATTAAGTGCTTTTTTTCGTAATTCTATATCGAGTTGGTATAAAACTTCATCGTTATAGGCATCATCAAAAAGTGAGAAGATAGAATCATAACCACCAGCTTCAAAATAGTTTCTAAGAAGTGCTTCCACAGCAAATAATTTTCCACTTTTAATATTTACTATGGGCTGAAAAGCAAAATCAAGTTTTTGTAAAATAGTATTCCATTTTTCATTAAGCATATAATTCCCCCTAATGGCATTATTATATGCTCAATTAATTTCTTTATGATTACATTACTAAAGAGTTTGGTAATACTTCTCTATCTCAGCAATTTTTTCTCTTGAAGGCTTTCTTCTACAAGAAATAAAACATTGTTCACCGTCCTCATTTGTAAATGGATACACTGTCGCATGTACCCAATAATAGTTACCATTTTTAGTTTTATTTTTTACATAACCATTCCATACTTTTCCAGTTTTTACACTTTCCCAAAGATCTTGAAAAGCAACTTTTGGCATATCAGGATGTCTTACAATATTATGATGTTGCCCTATAAGCTCTTCTTTTTCATATTCTGCAATTTTACAAAATTCATCATTTGCAAATAATATTTTCCCTTTACTATCTGTTTCTGTAACTATGAAAGCATTGTCTGCTAAAACTATTTCTCTTCCTGTATTGTAATTTCTAGTATTATTGTAGCTCATGTTTGTTCTCCTTTAAGTTGATTTATTTTTTGTCTTTTGTACATTTTTCTTCTCTTAATTCATCAAGAATAGCAAATACATTTTCAATATTTCTTTCTAAATTATCAGATACAGAGATGATTTGACCATTAGAATAGTTTCCAGCATATAAATCGACAACATCTTGAGTCATAAGATGGACTTTTTCATGAGAATTTTTTAACATCTCCCATTTTGGTGATTTTAATAATGTTTCATCTTTAACACTCTCTATCCATTTCCCAAGAGCACATTCTTTATGAGTAGTTACAGCAAATGATTTATTGATATCACAAGTTGCCATAGCATTATTTTTAAATATAATATGGTCTGCTTTGAGTCTATTGACTGTAAACATTAGTTTAGGGTCACAAACTCGTTTTTTTGAAGCTTCAGAATAAGAAGTTCTTTTCAAAATATCTTGAAGATAGTTTGTCAAAGATTCTAGTTCATTTGCCATAGTATTTATATTGGCAGCTTCATTTGCATTTTCTTGAGTTACTTTATCAAGATTATTAATAGTGTTGTTGATTTGACTAATTGCTATCTCTTGCTCTTTAGAAGCATGCGCTACTTCGTGGATAAGTTCAGCTGTTTTTGAAATATCATCATTAAGTTGTCTATATCCTGTTATCATAGAAGTTGCTATTTGTTTTCCAGTATTTGCTTTTTCTAGTGCTTGATTAACAATTGTTTTGATATCTTTGGCAGCATCGGCACTTCTATTTGCTAAGTTTCTTACCTCTTGAGCAACTACTGCAAACCCTTTTCCAGCTTCCCCTGCAGTTGCCGCTTCCACTGCAGCATTGAGTGAAAGAATATTTGTTTGAAATGCAATTTGGTCAATTATATTTATCGCATCATTGATAGCATTGACATTTGTTACAATATCATCCATCGAGAGACTTGTATTGTTTGCTAAAATTTCCCCATTTTTTGAAGAGACTGTGACGTTTGAAGCAAAATCAGCCATTTTTTTTGCATTGATACTACTTTGTTTGATAGTCGCTGTTACTTCTTCTATAGAAGCTGCAGTTTCTTCTAGTGCTGCTGCTTGATTTGTTGCTGCATTACTTAGAATTGAAGAAGAGTTATTAAGATTGGTAGCACTTTGGTTGATTCGTTTATTTGAATTGTCAATAAGGGCTAAAATTTCCGAAACTGTTGAACTCGTTGTTTTGATACCAGATAAAATAGATCCAATAAGTCCAGTAACACCCTCTAATTGTGATATCTCATGGTCAAATTTTGCATTTCCATATTCTAAGAGTGTTACTGCTAAATGGGTAAGATTTGCCTCAGTTGTTTTGATCATTTTATTAATCTCTAATGTAAGAGAGGTAACCAATTTAGAGTGAGCTTCTTTTTTTATAGTAGTATTAAAAAGTCCTGCATTTACTTTTCCAATAACTAATTTTGCTTCATTAATAACCTCTTCATCTTTTGCTATACCATCTTTGATAGAGATTATATATTTATTAAAACTATGTAAAACTTCCCCAATCTCATCAACAGTTTCATTCTCAATAGTATGAGCAATATCTGATTTTCGTATATCATCAATTGCATTCTTAAGTGATTTGATACGAGTTAATACTTTTTTATTAAGATTTGCAATAGAGGCAAAAGTTACCAAGCAGATAACTAAAGCAATTAAAATAAGAGAAACTATAATTAAAGAGGTAGCTTCATCGGCACTTGCTTCTACAATATTTAATTTTTTTGCCAAGATAAAATAACCAACACTTTTCCCCATAATATTTTTTACTTCCATTGATGTAATAAAGTAGTTGTCACTTATCACATAAGGAGATGATATAATCGTCTGAAAATTGATAGATTTAAGTTCTTTTGTAAAATTTTGGTCTATAAATTCTTGAGAAATAATATAGTTTTTGTCAAATAATGGAGTTTCTTCTTCTATATCAAAAAGAGCAAGTTTCGTAGGCATCAGTAAAAGTAAAGCTCCATTTGTAGCGTTTTGTTGTTTTGCAATAGAATCAATCCCTTGAATAAATTCTAATGATCCAAAATGCTCTTCTTGTTTGTTCATAACAGGGACAATCGCAGTCATTACAAGTTTATCATCGATAATCTCAAAACCATTGAGAGTCTTTTTATTCTGATTGATAGAAACAACTGAAGGTCTATATTCACTTAAATCATCATCATAATCACTTGTTTTCCAACTTCTGATAAATGAAAGATTCTCTTTCGTATGAATATGAACTTTCACATTTTTATAGTTTGTATTATCAGTCATCCCTTTTTTGATATTCATCATATAATCAATAGCTATTGTTCTATCGTTTTGGGAAAGGGCATCTTGGACAATTTGAGAAGTTGCTATAGATACAGCATTTGTGATACCTATCTCTTTTTTTGCATCAATTTGAGCTTGTAGTGTATGAAGTAATTCCGCTTTTGTTTGTTCGTACAAAGTAGTTTTTAAATTACTTTTGTAAATATTAAGAATAAAAAAACTGATAATGAATGTTATTCCTGCTATAACCAATGAAGTGTAGATAAATTTTCGTGCTATTGATGATTTTTTCAATGAAATCTCCTTTAAAATTGAGAAATAGTAATTTTCTTTGGTTACATAAAAATTACGGAAGAATTACAATTTGTCAACATTTTTAAACTAAAGCTCTTTTTGTGTAAGATATTTTTCTAAAAAAAGAAAAAGTTGAGTAATGATAGGGATAGATATAACACTTATAAGTAGAATAGAGAAGCTTTACAATCGTTGGGGAGACAAGGGACTTGCTAAATTTCTTTCCCCAAAAGAGATAATTCTAGGGCAAAAAATAGCTACTTATGCAGGTTTCTGGGCTGCAAAAGAGGCTGCTAGCAAGGCTCTTGGGACAGGAATAGGGAAAGAGTGCGGATTTCAGGATATCAAGATAAAAAAACTTCTCTCTGGGCAACCAACTCTAAAATATAAAAAGCATATTAGAAAAAAATACAATATCAAAGAGAGCCAGCTTAGTATTACACACGATGGAGATCTGGCTATCGCTGTTGTAGTAAATGTGTACAAAAAATGAATCCAACTCTCCAAATTATCTTAAAAAAATTTGTTTATCTTTTTGTGATGCTTTTTATCATCTCTCTTATCTCTTTTGGTGCTGTGCATCTTGCCCCAAATAGTTTCTTTGCAAGTGGTGAACTCAATCCAAATATTACAGAAGAATCAATAGCACATCTTAAAGCAATCTATAATCTTGATAAACCTTTATATATTCAGTTTTTCTCTTGGATTGGAAATATGATGGTGCTTGATTTTGGAATCTCTTTTACAAGTGGAGAGATGGTAAAAGATGAGATTTTGCAAAGATTACCAATTACACTTATTATTAATATTACAAGTATGTTTTTTGTGTTTGTACTTTCTTTATTTTTGGGGATTTATTCCGCTCTAAACAATGGTTCCAAGTTTGATAAATTTGTGGAACAACTCTCAATTCTTAGTTTTTCGATGCCCTCATTTTACCTTGCACTTATTGGTATTTATCTTTTTGCAATTGCTTTTCCTATTTTACCACTTACAGGAATTTCAAGTGATGATAGTTTAAGTGGATTTGCAAAATACAGTGATATGGCATGGCATTTGGTGTTACCTATTTTTGTGATAGTTTTTGGAAGTATTGGAACACTTATCCTGTATATTCGCTCTTTAACTTTAGAGATTTTAAAAAGTGATTATGTTTTTTTTGCAAAGGCTAGAGGATTATCAAAATATAAGATTTTAAGATTTTATATCTTGCCAAATTTGTATCCTACTATTATCACTTTGCTTGGACTTTCTTTACCAGGAATTTTGGGTGGAAGTGTTATTTTAGAAACTATTTTTAGTATTGATGGGATGGGGCTTTTATTTTTTCAAAGTGCTATGAGCCACGATTATCCTGTGATTATGGGGATTTTAGTGATTGGTGCTTTTTTGACACTTTTAGGGAATATTATCGCTGATTTAATTCTTTTAAAACTCAATCCAAATAGTAATTAATTGATTAATTGGTGGTACTTACTTATTTATTAAAAATACTTTGATATACTCAATCGATAAAAATAACTGTTAAAAAAGAGTAAATATGATGTGTCTTATCGTAAAAAGTAAAAAGGGATTTGAAAGTGCTAAGTTTAAACATAAGCTTTACAGTTTTGATAAAACAGATATTAATAATTTTCAATTTCCAGAGTTTATGGATAGTGTCAAAGATGAACAATTACATTTGGTAGTTACAAAAATTGTAGAAAAATATAAACATAAGAATTATAAAGAACTCTATAGAGAAGAACTTGAAGATAGAAAAGACTGGGTTGATATAGAGATACTTTTTTTACTGAAGTTTTATAAAAATGGTTGGAGTATAGATATACAACAAGAGGAAGAATTTTTTCCTTTTTGGGTGTTTACTTACAACTTAGAACCACTTAAAAAACAAGTAGATAAAATCGTTGGACATGCTTATGATAAGATTGAGCCTAACACTACAAAGTGGTGGTGGAAAACTGCTACAACTTTTTCAGCACTTGAAGTGACCTATCTTTTACATTATTTTGTGATGATAAAACCTACAACGGAAGATGAAGAGGATGATGAAAATCAGCCAATAGAAGAGATTTAAAAGGAAGCGAACTTTCTCCCTTTTAAAATCTTTTAGTAATATGCAGCAATAATAGCAAATGCGATAAAAAATACCATATGAGCCATACCTTCAAAATAGTTCGTATGCCCATCATCTGTTGTTTTCCAAGCAAGGATAATTGTTAAAAGTAATGCTCCAATTTGGAGTGGATTAAAGTTAAGTTCAAGTCTAATATCACTCATCCAAGCAAGTCCCATCAAAATAGGAACCGTTAAAAGGATAGATACAGTTGAAGCTCCCATAGCAATATTGACAACCCTTTGAATCTCATCATTTTTAGCAGCTTTAACAGCTGTCATAATCTCAGGACTTACAGCAACTATAGCTATGATAAGTCCAGATATCCCAGCTGAAATACCATAATCTTTCGCAAGTTGCATCCCATCAAGTGCAAAAATCTCTGCCCCAATAGCAATAATAGCAATAAAGATAAAGATAGAAAATATAAGCCCAATATTATTGAACTTCTCAAAAATATAGTCATCTTCCCCTTCATCCATCTCCTCTAAATCTTTTTTAGCCATTTTTCTTTTTATTCTAAAAATTCTACTTCTTGCTGTTTGTTTAAAAAAATGTGTATGGGTTTTTGTTTGAAATATCATAATAATAATATAAAAAAACAAAAGTAAAATAGAGATAAGTACAGAAGCTTCATACACTGACTCTTTTGCATGATTTACCTCTCCTAATAAGCTAGGCACTAGTAGGGCTATTCCTGTTACAAAGAGTATTGTTGTGTAGGCACTTGAAGTTTCTTTATTGTGTTCTTGTTCTGTGAATTTCAATCCACCTAAAAATACAGCAATTCCCAAAAGAACATTCATATCTACTATAACAGCAGAGATGATACCACTTTTAACAGTTTCGACAACTTCTGGATTTGTAAATGCTTGGAGTAAAATGATATATAAAAGCATTATCTCAACAATAACAGCACTAAGGGTTAAAACTAAACTACCGTAAGGTTCTTGAAGTCTTGAAGAGAGCACTTCAGCTATTTCAGCTACACTTAGAGATAAGCAAGCAATACCAATAGCAGCAAAAAGGGTGGCAACTCCACCTAAACCAGATTTATGAAAATAAAAAGCGATTATAATCGCAAAAACACCAACAAAAATATCCCAATAATCTTCTACAAAATACTTAAATCTACTGCCCGAGGGGGCATCACAACTTTTTTCCAATATATTTCCTTTTTCTCAATTTTTATTGAGTTGTTAATATACCATATCTTTTTTTATCTAATCTAAAATTTGAAAGAAAAGAGGTGATATATCTGGTTTTTGGTGTAACTCTATTGTAACCATTCTTTTTTATACTTCGACATTCAAAAAAACAGGAGATTAAAAAGATGAAAAAAACAGTTTTAGCATTCGCAGCAGTTCTAGCACTTAGTTCAAGTGTAATAGCAGAAGATAATATCAGAATAGTTGGGTCAAGTACAGTGTATCCATTCTCATCAGCAATCGCTGAAGAGTTTGGTGCAACTACAAAAGCAGCAACTCCAATCGTAGAGTCAACAGGTACAGGTGGGGGTATGAAGATATTTTGTGCTGGAAATGATGAAAAAACTCCAGATATCACAAATGCAAGTAGAAGAATGAAAGCAAGTGAATTTGAAACTTGTACAAAAAATGGTGTTACAAACATCACTGAACATATGATTGGATTTGATGGGATAGCAATAGCTCAAAACAAAAAAAATCCAGCTTTATCTTTAACAAGAGAGCAAATCTTTTTAGCAGTTGCTGAACAAGTTCCAAGTGCGGATGGAAAATCATTAATTAAAAATCCATACAAAAAATGGTCAGATATTGATGCAAAATTACCAAATAGAACTATTACAGTATATGGTCCTCCAAAATCTTCAGGAACAAGAGATAGTTTTGAAGAGATGGTAATGTTACATTCAACTGAAAAAAATGACCTTTATATCAGTAATGGATTTAAAAAAGGGTACAACAAAGTAAGACAAGATGGTGTGTATATCGATAGTGGTGAAAACGATAACTTAATCGTTCAAAAATTAACTAAAGATAAAAATGCTATCGGTGTATTTGGATATAGTTTCTTAGAAGAAAATGGAAATAAAGTAAGTGGTGCAAAAGTGGATGGATTTGATCCAACTCCAGCAAATATTGCTTCAGGTTCTTATCCAATCTCAAGAAGTTTATTTTTCTATGTAAAAAATGACCATAGAGCTGCAAAACCATCTATTAATAAATTTGTTGAACTTTTTATGAGTGAAAAACAAATTGGTGATAGAGGAGCTTTAAAAAGAATAGGTTTAATACCTGCATCTAAAGCAACAAGAGCAGTTGCTATTAAAAATGCTTTAGCAAAAAAACAACTTACTTTGGCTGATTTAAAATCAAAATAATCGTAAAAATACGAAAAATGTAAGGTGAGGTAGAATCCTCACCTTTTTTTATTGGAGTAATATGGAAACATTTTCAAGTACATTGCAATCAAACAAACGAAAAGAGTTTATAGTTAAATCAGTCCTCATTGCAGCGACTACAGTGACTATTTTTACAACTTTTGGAATACTTTTTTCAATTTTGTTTGAAGCAATTGAATTTTTTAAATTAGAAAGTTTTTGGTACTTTATCACAGGGACTGAGTGGTCACCTGGTGTAGAGGGTGCTAAATATGGTGCGGTACCTATATTTACTGGTACTTTTATGATTACAGCGATAGCACTTTTGGTTGCTGTTCCTATTGGGGTATATAGTGCTATTTATTTAGCTGAATATGCTTCTAATAAGACAAGAAATGTAGCAAAACCACTTCTTGAAACACTTGCAGGAATCCCTACTGTTGTATATGGATTTTTTGCAGCTATCACAGTAGCTCCATTTTTTGTAGAGGTTTTTGGCTATTTTGGAATGGAAGCATCTTTTAATAATGCTCTTGCTTGTGGAGTTGTGATGGGGATTATGATTATTCCAATTATTGCATCTCTTAGTGATGATGTTATCACAAGTGTTCCTGATAGTATGAGAAAAGGAAGCTTAGCACTTGGGATGACAAAAAGTGAAACAATCAAGTTTATTGTTGTACCTGCAGCGATGCCTGGGATTATCTCAGCGGTACTTCTTGGAATTTCACGAGCTATTGGGGAAACGATGATTGTTGTTATGGCAGCAGGTGTAAGAGCAAACTTAAGTTGGAATCCACTAGAAGATATGACAACAGTAACTGTTAGAATTGTTGATGCTCTTACAGGAGATCATGCTTTTGGAACACCTGAAACTTTAAGTGCTTTTGCCCTTGGACTTGTTCTTTTTGTTGTAACACTTATATTAAATGTTGTGAGTGTTTATACAATTAAAATTTTTAAAGAAAAATACAAATCGAGTAACCTATGAAAAATACGAATGAAACAACAAAACATCATAAATATAATAATCCATTTTATGATCCAACACTTACTAAAAGACATCTTTACGATAAAATGTTTAAGGCGATGAGTTTATCTGCATTAATATTTTCAGTTGTTTTTCTTTTGATTTTCTTTACAGATATTATTACAAAAGGGATACCATCATTTAAACAAGCTTATGTAGAACTTCCAATGACATATAATGAAGAAACTGTAGCAGATAGTATCTATGCGGTTGAAGAAAAATATGAAACATTAGTGAGTCGAGCTTGGTTTAGGGATATGCCAAAAAATGCTGAAGCAAACCCAGCACTTATGGGAAAAACTGTAAATGAATGGGTTTTGGCAGATGATGAAGTGGATCAATATCTTAAAGGTCATCACAATACTTTAAATGATGAAGAGATAGCAGTTTTAAAAGAACTACAAGCACTTGGTAAAGTAGAGCTTCGATTTAACTGGGTATTTTTTGAAACAGGTGATTCAAAGATTCCAGAGAATAGTGGATTTTTCTCTTCAGTTATTGGCTCAATCATGACTATTTTAGTTTGTATGATTGTCGCATTTCCAATTGGTGTTATGACTGCTATTTATCTTGAAGAGTTTGCTCCTGATAATAAACTTTCAAGTATCATAGAGATAAATATTAACAATCTAGCAGCTGTTCCTTCTATCCTTTTTGGACTTTTGGGACTTGCTATATTTATTAACTTTTTTGGGATGCCAAGAAGTTCAGCACTTGTAGGAGGGCTTACTTTATCTTTGATGACTCTTCCAGTGATTATTGTGAGTTCAAGAATGGCTTTACGAAGTGTTCCTGCTAGTATTAGACAAGCTGGATTTGGACTTGGACTTACGAAATGGCAAGTGGTCAAAGATCATGTTTTACCACTTGGAATGCCTGGAATCTTAACTGGTTCAATTATTGGAATGGCTAGAGCTATGGGGGAAACGGCACCACTTATATTTGTTGGAATGGTTGTATTTTCTCCTGATGCTCCAGGTAGTATTTTTGAAGCAGCAACTGTTATGCCTGCTCAAATATTTACATGGGCTGGGATGCCTGAGGGTGCTTATATAGAAAGGGTGAGTGGAGCAATTATTATTCTTCTTGGAGTTCTCCTTACTATGAACGCACTAGCGATATATTTTAGAAAAAAATATGAAATTAAGTGGTGAAAACCGTAAAAAAAGTAAACTGATTTACTTTTTTAGGTTTGAAACCCGAGTAGTCGGAACGAAGTGGAGCTACGAGGGTGGGCAAATAAAAAATAAAAAAGGTAAAAAATGGAACAACTAAAACCAAAAATCATCTCTAAAAATCTCAAACTTTGGTATGGAGATAAACAAGCATTAAATGGAATAGATTTAAATATCTATGAAAATAAAATTACAGCATTTATTGGACCATCTGGTTGTGGAAAATCAACTTATTTAAGATGTCTTAATCGTATGAACGACCTTATTACAAGTGCTAGAATAGAAGGGGAAGTGATTATAGATAAAAAAAATATTTATGATACTGATGTAGATGAGGTAAGTGTAAGAAAAAAAATAGGAATGGTATTTCAACAACCAAATCCATTTCCAAAAAGCATTTATGAAAATGTTGCATATGCTCCATTAAAACATGGAATTGTAAAAAAAGGAGCTGAGTGTGATGCTTTAGTTGAAGCATCTTTAAGAAGTGCAGGGCTTTGGAATGAAGTAAAAGATAAACTAAGGGACCCAGGAACTGCACTTTCTGGTGGTCAACAACAAAGACTTTGTATCGCTAGAGCGATTGCAGTTAAGCCTGATGTTATTTTGATGGATGAACCAACTTCAGCACTTGACCCAATTTCTACTCAAACGATTGAAAATCTTATGGTGGAACTTAAAGAGAAGTTTACAATTGTTGTTGTAACTCACAATATGCAACAAGCAGCAAGAGTTGCCGATTATACGGCATTTTTCCATCTTGGAGATTTGATAGAATTTAATGAAACAGAAAAAATATTTATCAATCCAAAAGAGAAAAAAACAGAAGATTATATTACAGGGAGATTTGGGTAATGCTATCAAAATATGAAGAAAAACTAGAAACGATTAGAGGGCAAGTTATTGAGATTATGGATGGGTTAGTAAACTCAAATAAAATGATACTTGATGCATTGAAGGATTGCGATAAAGAAAAATTTGAGAGTGCAAAATTATTTATCAAAAATGTAAGTAATAAAACAGATGAAATTGATAGAGGAATAGTAACTACTCTAGCACTTCATACTCCAGAAGCTAGAGACTTAAGAGAGATGGTTGCATTTTTGAAAATTACAAATGAATTGATTAGAGCAACATCAAGTACAAGAAATTTCATCAATGGATTTCAAGATGTATGTAACAAAGTAAATATTGATACTATTAACGAATATGCTATTCCAATGCAAAAATCGACAATTGAGTGTTTAGAATATACATCAAAAATGCTTCTAATTGATTGCGTTGATGAGGTGCAAGAATGTTTTAATAAAGCTTTAATAGCTGAAAATAAAACAGATGATTTATATGAAATGCTTGAAGCAGATGTACTTAAAAACTCAAGTAGTGAAGCAGAATTTGTAAGTTATCACGATATACTTAGTGCTTTAAGAAAAAGTGAAAAAGTGGCTGATAGAGCAATGAGTATAGCAGCATTATTGCTTTATGCAAGAAATGGTGGACAAATCCACCAAATATAATAAAAAACAGAGAGAGAAATTATGTACACGATATTGGCAGTTGAAGATGATGCAGATATTTTAGAATTAATTGAATACACCCTTGAAAAAGATGGATATGATGTAATCGGATGTCTTGATACTTTAAAGGTTGAGCAAATTTTAGATGAAGAAAATATTAGTTTAATCCTTATGGATAGAAATCTTCCAAATGTAGAGGGGAGTATTTTTATTGAATCTATTAGGAAAAAAGGGTATATTCAACCTGTTATCTATTTAACTGCTAAGGATAGTGATGATGATATTTTGGAGGGATTTAAAAGGGGAGCGGATGATTACATCACAAAACCTTTTCATCTTGATGTTTTAAAAGCGAGAGTGAAAGCTGTTTTAAAGAGAACTGTTGGTGAGATGGATATTATAAAAGCTCGAGATATTATCTATAAATCAAATGGAAAAAAATTTTATATTGATGACAAACCAATAGAATTAACCCATCTTGAACATGATTTACTCCTTGAACTTATTAAAAATAAAGATGTATTACTCTCTCGTGATTTACTTTTGGAAAATGTTTGGGGTGATAGCTTAGATACAAAACCAAAAACTGTTAATGTTGCTATAAAAAGACTTAAAAGCAAAATAGACCCAACTGGAGAAAAAGATTACATTAAATCAGTACGAAGTGAAGGATATATCTTCACAACAGATAACCTAGCATAGTAGGTTTATAATGTTCAAGTTATATACAATTTTTCTTCGTAGATTTATATTTATATTTTTTGGACTATTCCTTATGTTAGGGATAGTTTTTTATTTTTTTATTAAAGAAGTTTTTATTGAACAAACAAAAATTGATCTTTTGCACAATGTAGATATTTTTAGTTCAAACCTAGAAAACTTTGATCGAATTGATGAAAAAGTAAAAAACTTAAATAAACTCATTGGACTTAGAATCACGATAATTGATAGCAAAGGAGTTGTTATCGCTGAAAGTGACAAAGACAAGACACTATTAGAAAATCATTTACAAAGAGTAGAGATAATTCAAGCAAAATTTAATGAATATGGTACAGCGATAAGGTATAGTACAACACTTAAAAAGGATTTGTTGTATGTTTCGAAAAAAGTTGTGGTTAATAATAACGAATATTTTATAAGAATGGCTAGAGATTTAGAACATATTGATAGAGAATTTTTAGCTTTGGGAATCAAAGTAGGGGGGATATTTTTTATTTTTATTGCTTTAGCACTTTTTGTAACTTTGAAAATAAGTAAAAATATAGAACAAGAGATTAGACAAATACTAGACTTTTTGAAAAATCTTACAAAGCAAAAGAGAGCAGAAAAAATTGACTCAAAATATTCTGTAGAATTTAATAAGATAACAAAATTACTCACAAATGTTTCGGAAGCACTTTCGAAAAAAGATAAACAAAAAGCAAAATATACTGCAAAACTTAAACTTTCCAATAGGCAAAAAGATGATATTATCAGTGCTATTAGTCATGAGTTTAAAAATCCAATTGCAGTAATTAGTGGTTATACCCAAACTCTTTTGGCTGATAAAGATATCAATCAAAAAATAAGAGATAAATTTTTAGAAAAGATTGCAACAAGTGCAAAAAAGATGACAACAATGATTGATAGATTGAGATTATCAATAAGATTGGAAGATGGAAAAATGGAAAATAAAATGAAATCTGTTCATTTAAAAGATCTTATTAAAAATCAAATAGAAGATTTAAAAGAGGCATATCCAAATCGAGAAGTTTTATTTGAAGGTGATGATATAGTAAAAGATGTCGATGAAACTTTATTTGGAGTGGCAATTATAAATTTAATAGACAATGCTCTTAAATATTCCCAAGATAGAGTTTACATCACACTAAATAATGAGAAGATAAGTGTAAAAGATAATGGGATAGGGATACCTCAAAAAGAGATTGAAAATATTACTAAAAAATTTTATAGAGTTTCAACAAATGGGTGGAACAACTCTTTGGGTGTAGGATTGTCACTCGTCTCAAATATAGTGGCTCAACATAATTTTAAACTTAATATTGAGAGTGTTGAAAACGAGGGTGCAACTTTTGAGATAATATTCTCCTCTCCAGCACAAATCCTATAGTTTTATTAAGTGTATGTTAAAATCCGCGAATGAAATGGAATATAAGTAAACAATTTGACTTTTGTTATGGACATCGTGTTTGGTCGCAGGAGTTAAATAAAGAATATGCACTTGATGATTGCTTGATGTGTCGTCATCTGCATGGGCATCAAGGAAAAATCATCGTCCATCTTGAAAGTGACAAACTTCAAAATGGAATGGTAACTGACTTTAAACATCTTAACTGGTTTAAAAAATTTTTAGATGATACGATTGATCACAAATTTATCATCGATATACATGACCCGCTTTTTGATACACTTCTCCCTCACTACAAAGATAACAAAGCTTTTCACAAGATGGAACAAGATTTTATGATACCCGATTTGAGTATTTTAGAAGGGGAACCTTTACATATACAAGAGCTGTATGAGGGGTATATTATCGTTGATTTTGTCCCTACGAGTGAAAATTTATCTGCTTGGCTTTTAAAAATTGTCCAAAAAAAGATGGCAAAAATTGGTGTGACAGTTTCCCATTTAGAGTATTTTGAAACTCCAAAAAGTAGAAGTACAGTTTATGCTTGAAGTAAATGAAATCTTTGGACCAACTATCCAAGGAGAAGGGAAAAAAGTAGGAAATCCAAGTGTTTTTGTGAGATTTGGAAAGTGCAATATGACTTGTGCTGGTTTTGAAGTGGAGTATGAAACACCAAGTGGAATCAAAAAATGTAGTTGTGATAGTTTTTATGCAAGTGATATTGCTTTTAGAGATGAGTGGCAAAAATACGCAACAGCAGAGTCTTTGATAGCGGAAGTTGATAAGTTGCTTCCAAATTATAAAGTGGATATTGTCTTAACAGGGGGTGAGCCACTTTTATATTGGAATGATGTAGAGTTTCAAAAGTTTATGAAACACTATGTAGAAGCTGGATATCATCTTACTATTGAGACAAACGGAAGTATTGATATAGATTTAACAGAGGAGTGGCAAAAAAAACTTCTTTTTTCTATGAGTGTAAAACTAAGTAATAGTGGTGAAAGCCTTAGTAAAAGGGTGAATATCAAAACACTATCGCATATTATCAATTTTGTCGATGAGAGCTATTTGAAATTTGTTGTTAGTTTAGATTCTCTAGAAACTGCTACAAAAGAGATAGATGATATCTTAGTGCGAATACCCCCTTGTGAAGTCTATCTTATGCCACTTGGAGATACTGCTGATGTGATAGATAAAAATAGTTTAAGTGTGATTGAACTTGCTATTAAAAAAGGGTTTAAATACTCCGATAGGCTTCATATTAGAGTTTGGAATAATAAAAGAGGAGTTTGATTATGAATAATAAGAGTGTACGATTACCTGCTGAATGGGAATCACAAGAGTTTGTCCAACTAACATTTCCACACGAAAATACAGATTGGAGTGAGTATCTTGATGATGCGATAGAAAATTTTGTAAACATCGCAAATGCTGTGCGAAAATACCAAAAGTGTTTGATAGTTGCCAAAAATATCACTTTTGTAAAATCGCTTTTTCCTAGTAAAAAAAATCTTGTTTTTATAAAAATAGATAGTGATGATACTTGGAGTAGAGATTTTGGAGGCATTACTGTTGAGATTGATGGAGTTTCAACTGTGCTTGATTTTCAATATAATGCTTGGGGTAAAAAGTTTGCTTACAAAAAAGATGATTTGATAACGATGCAACTCAAACACAAAGGTTTATTAAAAGACTATAAACATAAAAGTGTAAAAATGGTCCTTGAGGGTGGCAGTATCGAAAGTGATGGGGAGGGGATTATCCTTACCACTACTGAATGTTTGATGGAAAAAAATCGAAATCCTAGACTTTCGCAAAAAATGATTGAACAAAAACTTATAGAAAATCTTGGTGCTAAAAAAGTGTTATGGCTAAATAGTGGAGCTTTAGAAGGTGATGATACAGATAGTCATATCGATACAATTGCAAGGCTTGTAAGCAACGATACAATTATGTATCAAATGTGTGATGATGAAAATGATTCTAATTATGAGCAACTAAAACTTATGGAAAAAGAGCTTCAAAATTTCACGAATTTGCATGGGAAAAAATATAAACTTATCGGATTGCCTCATATTGAAGCAAAATATGATGGAGAGGATAAACTTCCAGCGACTTACGCTAACTTTCTTATTATTAATGGAGCTGTTTTAGTGCCAACTTATAAAGATAAAAATGATGAATTAGCTTTGGAAATATTTAAAAAAGCATTTCCTAAAAGAGATATTATTGGGATAGATTGCTCTACCCTTATAAGACAACATGGAAGTTTACACTGTGTAACGATGCAATATCCAAAAGTCAAGTCTAATTAAAAGTATTTTATAGCAAAGTTTTTTATTGATTAGACTTTGCTATTTTATTCTAAAGAAAATTAAATGAAACTATCCCCATCAAAAGCAATATCTGTACTAAAATAAGGGTTTGATAGTTGAAATTTACTTAATATCCTACTATATAAAATATTATTTTCAAACATATCTCCCATCATAATAAAATGCTCAATCTGAAAAGTGCTTTTGAGTTGATTGCAGTTTGAGATAATCATATCACCAAACGCTTCAAAGATTGAATAAGCGAGATAGCTATCATCTGTACCAGCTAATTTAAAGCTCATAACTGAACCTATGAAAGATAGGTAGTCAAACCCCTCATCATTAAAATAAGCATCTATTTTAAGTCCACCATTGCCTCTAAATTCCAAAGATTTATCACTAAGTCCATAAAAACTAACATCATCAAGTTCTAAAATAGTTGCTAATGTTTCAAAAAGATTGAATCTAAGATTTTGTTTCAAAGTTGCTATGATGTGAGGATACTTTGTTCCAAAGTTAGTAAGAAGTTTGCTTTTTTTCTCATCTTCTACCACTTTTTCAAAAAACTCTTCAAGTGAAAAATTTTGCAAAGTTAAAACTTTTTTTGTTCCAAGATCGTTTGAAACTAAAAAAGAGATACCATTTTTTTTGCTCATAGATGCTCCGATAGCTTTTGGAAAACCTGCCTCTTTTTTGATATTGAGAAATCTATTTAAAATGGTATTTTCGTGGAGTGTTTCTAACTTTTTAGAAAATCTACTATCTTCTATGATTAAAGTATTTTTTTGAACAACAACTGCGATGCTAGGATTCGTATCTTCAAAAAAGAGATAACTCATCCCACTCTCTTTGGCATTGAGAGCTACTAAAGCACTTTTTGTATTGTAGGGTGCTTTGATATAGATAAAGTTTTTCTTTGTAAGATTTTTGAGTTCTTCATCTAAAATAGTAACTTTAATAGTTGGTTTTTCAATAGAAAATAATACTTTTTTTTCATCATCAGTGAGGATAAAGAGCTCATTAATTTTAGTAGGGTCAATTACCAAAAGAGTAGAGCCATCTGTATAATGAGGAGAAAAACTATTTTTATCTTCATAATTTTGTGGAGTGTTTCCATAATGATTGCAAAGTAAAGTATCATCAAGATAATTTTCACTTGCTGGATCCATAAGCTTTTCTATACACTTCGCACATAAAGAGATATTGTAGGATTCTGATGATTTAAATGGTTTTTTATACGCTATCTCTTTTGTTTCTTGTGTTTCAATATCTCCTAAAAAAATAGAGTGTGGGAGATATTTAGTAGCCATTTTAGAAAAATTTTCCAGTTTTTGCGGGTCATTTTGGCTTAGAAGTAAAGTGATTTTTTTATCTTCAAACGTGACAGAACCTTCGATGCCAGATTGCTCTATCAAACTATGCAAAAATCCTGCAAAATATGTGTTTTCACTTTTATACGTTATTGTTTGTTTGATTGACATTAGTTCATCCTTTGCGCTTTTGGATTTGCGTAGCTCTCTATTATTGTTTCTAGTGAGATTTCATTTTCTTTTTTGATTGGGTTAACTCCAACTTTTGCCAATTCATCTAAGGCACTTTTGACAAATAAAGGAAAGTTTTCTTTCATCTCGGGTGTCAGTCCAACTACTACAGTTTCAATATCCTTTGGAACAATCCCTATGATATTGACCTCTGCCATCCTTTCAAGTAAAGAACAAATCTCAAGCATTTCAACAATTTCAACTTCATGAGCAGTTTGTTTATAACTTCCAAGTCCCAAAAGTTCTTCAGATGGGAGATTGTAGATAGCCCCAACGGAGTCATCCATCGTGATGGTATCAAGGATAATCACTTTGTCGTATTCTTGGTAATAAGTCATAAGTTGAAAACCCAAAACACCACCATCAACAATTGTTACATCGTAATCTTTAAAATCATAATTTTCTTCAATATATCTAGCTCCATAGACACCAACACCTTCATCTTGATATATTACTGTTCCTGCACCTATTATTGCTATTTTTTGCATACTATCCCTTTAAAAGCATAAATGGTGCAAAAGATAATTTTGCACCATTTTATTGTATTGAATTTCGAAGTAAAATTATACTTTATTTAACTTCTTCTTCTTTAATAAATTTTGAACCACCAATAACAATAGAGATATCTCCCTCTTGCCAGAATATTGTTCTCCAAATTTGGTAATAGATATGAAACATCACCCACGCAATGATGAAATACATTGTTAAATGGTGTGAATATCGTACATCCATCATAGTTCCACCTGTAGCCCAGATTGTCCAATCAGTAATAAAATGAAGCATAGCTGGCCACCATGATCCAATTGAACTCTCCCCACTCGCTAATCCATGAACATAAAGTTGTAAACCAGTTAGAAGCATCCAAGCTAACATAAGATGAAATACTGTAAAAAATACAATATTAAAACTATCACTATGAGAACTATCAAAACCTTTTCTTCTATTAAAAGTGATAAGGTTAAGGAATACCTCTTTGAACTCTTTCAAATTTTGAGTATTTGGAATAAGTTTTTTGTAGGCTTTCTCAAATCTTGAGAAGAAATATAAATAACCAACAATAACACTACTTACATCAAAAATAATAGCCGACATAAAGTGTATCCATCTATTCCAAGCCATTACATATTTATCAACAGCAGGATCACTAATAAAACTTTGATAATAAGGATGTCCAATGTAAAGACCAGTGAGAACTGCAGCAACCATACAGATTGCCACAACCCAGTGGTTAATTCTCATAACACCAGTCATCCTTTCAATTTTTTTATAACTCATAGTTTGCTCCTTTATATAGCACAAGTAGCACTAACTTTAAAACTACTCAATTCTTTCCCTTTAGTATCAACAATATGAACTGCACAAGCGATACATGGGTCAAAACTGTGGACAGTTCGGAGAATTTCAAGTGGTTGTTCTGGATCTGCTACTTTTGTCCCTATTAAAGAGGATTCATAAGCACCAAGTCGTCCTTTGTAATCTCGTGGAGCTGCATTCCAAGTTGATGGAACAACAGCTTGATAGTTCTCTATTTTTCCATCTTTGATAACAACCCAGTGACCTAGACCTCCTCTTGGAGCTTCAGCCATTCCGTACCCTTTTGCATCTTTTGCAACTGTATCAAAATCAAATTCTGTCCAAGTTGATAAATCTCCCTTAGCAACATTAGTAGCTAATTCATCTATCCACTCAAACATTACATCAGTCATAAGTTCAGTTTCTATTGCACGTGCTGCTGTTCGTCCTACAGTTGAGAAGATAACACTTGCAGGTGCTGCTTTTCCTAGACCTAAAGTTTCCCCAAGTCTTGTTAAAAATCCAACAGCATATTTTGAAATTCTCTCATCACCTGCCGCAAGACCTACTGCAATTCTAGCAAGTGGACCCACTTCAACCCTTGTATCATCATAAAGTGGAGATTTTATCCAGCTATATTTTTCATTTGTTTTAAGATAAGCAAATCCATCTGCTTTTTTCTCTAAACCTGTATATTTTGGATTTGTTACACCATTAAATGGATGTAATCCTTTGTCATTTGCCCCTTCATACCAAGCATGAGTTACATCTTCTGTAATTTTACTTTGGTCAAGTGGATGAAGTTTTGTTAAATCTCCATTTAAAACAACACCTTTTGGGAAAAGCAATGCTGAATCATAAAAACCATTGTCATTTAATCTAAAATCACCAAAAGACATATAGTTTTTGAGTCCTGCACCAGTTCCATCAAGTGCTTCATCTGCATACACTGTTCCAGCCATAAGAACATCAACTAAATAAGCATTTTTAACAAAGTTTCTTGATTTTTTCAAGATTGATCTAAATTGTTCTATACGTGCTGGATTTTTGATATCTTGAACACACGTAACTCCACCAACTACAAGTGATTGAGGATGTGGCATTTTTCCACCAAAAATAGCCATCATTTTTGCCATATCTCTTTGCATATCAAGTGCTTGTAGATAGTGAGCAACTGCGATTAAGTTTTGTTCAGGTGAAAGTTTATAGTGTTTATTTCCCCAGTAAGCATTTGAAAATATTCCAAGTCGTCCTTGTGCTACAAATTTTCCAACTCTTTCTTGAATAGCTCTTAAATCTCCTTCACCAGCACCATATGGAGTTTTTGTCCATTTTAAAGCTTCAGCAGCAGCTAGCTTAGGATCAGCTTTGAGAGCACTTGTAATATCTACCCAGTCTAGTGCATGGAGATGATAGAAGTGAACAACATGGTCATGAACATATAAAGCACCTTGTATGAGGTTTCGAACAAGTCTTGCATTTTTTGGAATTTTGAGATTAAAAGCATGTTCAACTGCTTCGATACTTCTTTGGTAATGTGTTCCAGTACAAACTCCACAAATTCTCATAGCAAGCATTCCAGCATCTCTTGGATCTCGCCCTTTTAAAATTGTTTCAATTCCTCTAAACATAGTTGAACTTGCAAATGCATCTGTGATAACATTGTTTTCATCTATAACTGCTTCAATTCTTAAATGACCCTCAATTCTTGTAATTGGATCTACTATAATATGTTTTTTACTCATGGCTTTCCCCTTCTTTTTTTCCTGCTACTATACTTCCAATTGCATGGATACCAATACCGATACCAGCTGCTGTTAATAATCCTAAACCAAACTCATCCACACTTTTTTCAACTCCACCTGTTGGCGCTTTGAAATGTGTATTTGCCATTGGTCTCTCTTGTGCATATTTATCCCAAAATTGTGGTTCACTACATCCAATACAACCGTGCCCTGCACCAATTGGCCATGAAGTTCCACTGTTATATCGTACGATTGAACAGTTATTAAAAGTCATTGGACCTTTACATCCCATTTTGTAAAGACAAAAATTATTTTGTGCACCAACATCACCCCACTCTTCAACAAATTCTCCAGCATCAAAGTGGGCTCTTCTTTCGCAGTTATCATGAATTCTATATCCAAATGCGAATTTTGGTCTATTTAAGTGGTCAAGTTCAGGGATAGTTCCTGTTAAAACAAAATGTAAAATTGTTCCAGTAATATTTGCAGGATTTGCAGGACAAGCAGGAATATTTATAATTGCTTTTCCTTTTACGACATCTTGAACACCAACAGCACCAGTTGGATTTGGAGCAGCTGCAGGAACTCCACCAAATGTAGCACATGTTCCAACAGCAACAACCGCTGCACTATCACTAGCTACTCTGATAAGATGTTCTTCAAATGTTTCCCCTTTTGCTCCTACTGTTCCGTATAAACCATCCATTGCTCTAGGAATAGCACCTTCTACAACACAGAGGTATTTCCCTTTGAAAGTTTTTATAGCTTCTTCAAGATGATGCTCAGCCGCATGTCCTGCTGCTGCCATTAGTGTTTCATTGAACTCTAAAGAGATCGTTTCTAATACAAGTTCATCAATTGTAGGTGCATCACTTCTTAAAATTGCTTCACTATTTCCTGCACAATCTTGAAGTTCGAGCCAAATAACTGGAACTCTATTCATAAGTTCAGCTGCTCTTGCTACAAGAGGAGTAAAACTAGAAGGAAGCATCAACGCAGCACAAGCAGCACTTGCCCACTTCATAAAGTCCCTTCTAGTTAATCCTTCACTTTCCAAAACATGTATAATAGAAGACTTACTTGCAACTTGTGTATTTTCAAGCTCATTTAATCTATTTTCCATAATTTGTTTTAATGAATTGTAATATTCATCACCACGATTCGTGTTTACCCTTGCACCTTTTGCACTAAACATAGCAGCAATAGCATCTCTTTTATCTTGCATATCTAATCCTTTATTGAGTTTAATCACCTAGAAATGAATAATCATTCATAAATAAAATTCTAGAGCAATCTAACTTATATGGTTCTTAAATTTACTATATGTTATATAATAAAATCTAATTTTTAGTATGTATTAAAAAGACTTTTAGTACTAAAAAAGAGGGGATGTAAACTGCTTTTTTTGCGATAAATTTAGTATTTAGTTTAGTATCATTGATACTTTTTTTCTAAATAAAAAGTATGATAATTATTTTGAATAAAATTTCGAACTTCCATTTCTCTAAAAAGATTATGATAGATAGTAATCAAAATAATGCTATAATCCCAACTTTAAATTTAAACAGTGGAGATATTATTTGATAGTTGGATTAGAGGGTACAATAGAGAGAAAAGAACCAACTTTTCTCCATATCAATGTAAATGGGATAATTTATGAAGTTTTTGTATCACTCAATTGTAGTGGAACAATAAAAGAGAAAAAGGTAAAGCTTTTTATTACCCATATTATACGAGAAGATAATCAATCTTTATACGGATTTACCGATATAAATGAGAAAAAACTTTTTGATAGAGTGATTAAAATAAATGGAGTTGGACCAAAAGTAGCTTTAGCAATTTGTAGTACATTTACTCCAAGTGGATTTGCTCAAATTGTATCAAGTGGCGATATCAATATGTTAAAAAGAGTTCCAGGAATCGGTCCTAAAGGGGCTGGACGAATTTTAGTTGAGCTAAGTGGATTTGTTTTGGATACGGGGAATGATGAAGATATAAATACACCAAGTGTGAGTGAAGCTGCTATGGCTTTAGAATCTTTAGGATTTAAAAAAGAGGTAATATCAGCAGCATTAAAAAATTGTGTAGGTAATACAACAAGTGAATTAGTAAAAGAAGCATTAAAAAGGTTACAAAAATGAATAAAATAGCAATAGTATTTGGAGCAAAGAGTTTTGAACATGAGATAAGTATAGTAAGTTCTATAGCTTTAAAAAAAGTATTACACGATGAACTTGTGTATATTTTTGTTGACAAGAATAGAGAGTTTTATCATATACCAACAAATAAAATAAATTCAAAACTTTTTAGTAGTGGTGAGTATAAAAAATTTGATAAATTGCATATCAACAATGGTGGTTTTTATAAAACTGCACTTTTTGGAGATAAAAAGATAGAGTTTGATTTTGTACTCAATGTTACTCATGGTGGAGATGGTGAAGATGGTGTATTAGCCTCTTTATTTGAATTTTTTGGGATACCATTTATTGGTCCTAGAGTTGAAGCGTGTGTAGTAAGTTGCAATAAACATTTTACAAAAAATTATGCTTCAAGTTGTGGAGTAAAAACTCTTCCATCTCTTCATTTTACAAAAAATGATAAAGTAGAGATTTCAGATTTTCCATGTATTATCAAACCCGTTCGACTTGGAAGTAGTATTGGTGTAGCTATTGTAAAATCTCAAGGGGAGCTCTCTTATGCACTTGATGTTGCTTTTGAATTTGATAATGAAATCATCGTAGAGTCTTTTATCAATAATGTTAAAGAGTACAATCTAGCAGGAACAAAAGCAAATGGAGAATTTATTTTTTCAATTGTAGAGGAGCCTAAAAAAGAGGAGTTTTTGGATTTTGATAAAAAATACCTTGACTTTACAAGAACAGAAAGAGTACATGAAGCAGAACTTTCAGATGAGTTAGTATTAAAACTCCAAGAGAATTTCAAAAAAATCTACAACCATACTTTTGAAGGAAGTTTGATAAGATGTGATTTCTTTGTTGTTGATGGAGAAGTGTACCTCAATGAAATCAACCCAATTCCAGGGAGTATGGCAAACTATCTTTTTGATGATTGGGCTGGAACTATTCATAAACTATCTCGTTCATTACCAAAAAAACAGATTATCAATATCACATATGACTATGTAAATAAGATACAAGCTGCAAAAGGTAAATAATTTTAGATGATTAGATCTTTTATAGTTTTTGGTTTAGAGAAACCAATTTTAAATTATCTCTTATTGGCATTTATCTTTATAGTGTCAATTTTTGCATATTTTAAAATTCCAAAAGAGATATTTCCTATCTCTAAACTCGATGCCATAACTATAACAGGAAGCTATGCAGGTGCGAGTAGTGATGTTTTAAATTTGATGGCTGTTTCCAAAATTGAAGAGGAATTAGATGCGATAAGTGAAGCTGACAAAGTAACAACAATCATTAAAACTGGCTATTTTAATATCAATGTGGAACTTAAAAGTGGTTACAAAAGTAGTGATGTCCTTGATAAAATCAAAGATATCATCTCTAAAATAAAAACTGACCTTCCAGCTGATATGACTGAACCAGTTGTTAAAGAGACAACTCATGCTTTTCCACTTGTAACAGTCGCTGTTTTTGGAGATCAATCCAAAGAGGAACTTCTTAAAATTGCCAAAAATATCAAATCAAAACTTACTAAACTTGAAGATTTGAGTGAGATTACTATTTGGGGAGAGAGTGATAAAGAATTACTTCTTACTTTTGATGAAGCTAAAATTGAAGGATATGGACTGAGTAAACAAGAGATTGTCAATGCAATTTCCCAAATGAGCTCTATTTTTCCAGCTGGTATCATAAAAGATAAGGGGACACACTATTATCTTAGTAGTCAAAATGGGGAAAAAGACCTCAATGTTTTGGGTAATACACTTCTAAAACTTTCTAATAAAACCCTCTATCTTAAAGATATAGCTACTATCGAATATAAACTAGCAGATGTCAATAATGCATCACATTACAATGGACAAAGAGATATGTCTATTGGAATCAATAAAGGGGAAACGGGTGATAGTATCTCGCTTGTTAAAGAGATAAAAGAGATACTTAAAAATGAAGAAAAAAACTATAAAGGTGTGAAATTTGATACTTATACAGACACCTCAATTTGGATAAAAAATAGGCTTAATACTGTTGTTTCCAATATTATTTTTGGTGTAATGCTTCTTTGTGTCGCTCTCTTTTTCTTAGTAAATGCGAGAGTTGCTTTGGTTGTGGCACTTGGAATCCCTACAAGTTTTATGATTGGGCTTATTTTTGCTGAATATTATGGGTATAGTTTAAATATGCTTTCACTTCTTGGGGTACTTTTAGCTCTTGGAATGCTTGTTGATGAAGCGATTGTTGTTGGTGAAAATATCTACAGGCATATGGAGATGGGAAAAGATAATATGACTGCTGCGATTGATGGGACAGTAGAGATGTTTCCAGCAGTTTTAACAGCAACTGCCACAACAGTTTTTGCATTTTTACCAATCTTGATGCTAACTGGGGAAACAGGACTTTTTATGAAAATCTTGCCTATTATGATTTCAATACTTTTAATAAGTTCCCTTTTTGAAGCATTTTTCTTTTTACCACTCCATGCAAAACATACTTTTAAATTGAATAAAGAGGGGAAATTTACGGAAACTTTTTGGGAAAAAAATAAAAATCTTTACGACACGATTCTCTCTTTTTTCTTGAAATGGAAATACCTCTCTTTAGTTGCGCTTTTAACTCTCATTATAGGGGGAACTATCGTTCTTCTAAAAGTTACTAAGTTTGAATTTATCCCAGAGTTTGATACAACACAAGTTTATATCAATGGTTCTGTAGGTGTTGGACATAGTATAGAAGAGACTGAACAAAAGGTGAAAGAGTTAGAAGATAAACTTCTCAAAAAATTTCATCTTGGAAATGATATAGATTCTATAAGTTCAGTTATTGGGATGAAACTAGATGGGAAACAGATGCCTCAAAATGAAGAGTTTTATTTTCAAATTTTTGTAAACTTACAAGAGAACAAACCAGATAACTTTTTTGATATCTATATCAATCCTTATCTGAGTCCAGTCTATGATGAAACAGATATGACAAGGGAAAAGTTGGCAAAAGAGATTGCAAATGAGATGAGAAACTTTATTGAAAAAGATACAATAGCTCAAAATTTTAAAGATCTTAAAGTATATGTTCCTGGAGCTGGAATCGTAAAATACGATATAGAGATGGCTCTTAGTGGAAAAGATGAAGCAAAAGTTTTAGAAGCAATTTATATGCTCAAAAATAGTCTCAATAATATCAAAGGGGTAAGCAATGTTGCTGATGACCTTTTATTTGGAAATATCGACTTAAAATTCTCTGTAAATAATTATGGAAGTGAACTTGGATTTAATGAAACAACGATTGTCAATGCCCTTAAACCATACTATTTCAAAGGAAGTTTCGCAAAAATGTATGATGAAAATGGTATCGTAGATATTGTTTTTATGGGAAAAGATAAAGATACAAAAGAGTCTCTTGATAATTTTTGGCTCACAATTCCAAATAGTGATAAAAAAGTACTTTTAAAAGATGTTGCTACTATTGATAAAAAAGAGAGTTTGAGTCAAATATTTAAAGAAAATGGAGTTGCTATTAAAAGTATCACTGCAAGCATTAGTGATATCACAAGTGATGAAGTCTATGAACAACTCAAACCATCCATCAATAAACTTGACCCCTCTGTTCATCTCGATATTAAAGGGGAACAAAAAGAGAACCAAAAAGTAAAAAAAGAGATGGCTCAAGCTTTTGTAATTGCCCTTTTATTGATATTTATTGCACTTGTTTGGATGTTTGATAGCATCGTAAAATCACTTATTATCTTAAGTACGATTCCTCTTTCTTTGGTTGGGGTGTTGATTGGAAACTTTTTATTAGGGATAAATCTCTCTATGCCTGGACTTATCGGAGTTGTTGGACTTGTTGGAGTTATAGTAAATGATGGGATTATTATGATGGATTTTATTCAAAATTCAAAAAATCTAGATGAAATGAAAAATTTTGCTCTTCAAAGATTAAGACCAATTCTTC
>RRZU010404197.1_pt1 | contig 49537 bp, 43 predicted proteins | sample 2165561 | NCBI WGS metagenome assembly RRZU01 (sample SAMN10456909, study PRJNA506462) | wastewater metagenome | isolation source: wastewater sludge | place: USA: Moscow, Idaho | reverse complement strand
TGTGATCCGGTGTGATTCAGATCTTCACGCTTCAAGAAGATTCGCGCCCCGGTTCCCTCGGCAAACGACGGGACCTCCGTCAGCAGGGAAGGCCGGTTAGCGTACTCGTTGAGAAGTTTCTCGAAGTCACCTCGAAATTGGGGATCGTTCCATGCCGAGTGCCAAGCCTTCGCGACCTCATCCACAGCCCCTTGCAGAGGCTCTGCCACAAATCGGCCACCAAACTCACCAAAGTAGCGTTCGTCGTCAGAACTCACTATGCCTCTTCCCTTGCCCCTAAAACCCGCTTCTTACGATCTGTCAGCAGGGCTGGATGCGAACCCGCGCTGACCATGTCTGAGATCTGCTCCAATGGGGAGCGGCTGGTCACCAGGGCTTCTCCGACCAGCACAGAGTCGGCGCCAGCGAGGGCGTAGTCGAGGACGTCTCTGCTGGAACGTACCCCGGATTCGGCAACCGCCACCACGCTGGCGGGAATCACGTCAATGACCTCTTCGACCGTGCGAGGGTCAACGCTGAGATCCTTGAGGTTGCGGGCATTCACCCCAATCACTTCAGCCCCCGCGTCAAGTGCTTGGAACACCTCCAGTCGCGAGTGAGTCTCAACCAGCGGCGTCATCCCCAGTGACTTGGTGCGTTCTATCAGTGACACCAGGGCAGGCATTTCGAGTGCCGCAACAATCAGGAGCACCGCGTCGGCTCCGTAGGCACGTGCTTCATGCACCTGGTAGGGCGTGACAATGAAGTCCTTGCGCAGCACCGGGATATCCACCGCGCGACGCACTGCCGCGAGGTCCGCAAGCGAGCCGCCAAAACGCAACTCTTCAGTCAGCACCGACACCATGGACGCTCCGCCGGCCTCGTAGATCTGTGCGAGGGCGGCGGGATCGGGAATGTCTGCGAGCGCGCCCTTTGATGGTGAGCGTCGCTTTATTTCAGCGATTATGGATACTGCTCCCGGGCCGTCCCGAAGTGCAGAAACAACGTCTTTCGCCTGGGGCGCTGACGCTGCCTTCTGTTTGATCTCTTCGAGTGGCGTCTTGGCCTCTCGCTCCGACGCCTTCGAAACAACGCCGGCAATGATGTCTTCAAGGATTGTCATGTCAGCCCTCCTTCTTTGTTCGATGGTAGGCGCAACTTCGGATGTTACCTATTTTCGTCCGGGCACCGAAATCGTTCCACCCGCATCGAAACATGAGGTGGTACCGGTATGGCATGTTGGCCCATCGGGTAGAACCTGGAGCAGGAGTGCGTCGCCGTCGCAGTCGATTTCAGCGCTGACGAGGTGTAGGAAGTTGCCGGAGGTTTCCCCCTTCTTCCAGTATTCCCGCCGTGATCTTGACCAGAATGTCACCGCTTTGCTGTCCAGTGTCCTCGACAGTGCCTCATCGTCCATATAGCCAACCATGAGCACGCGCCCCGACGAAGAGTCTTGAATCACCGCACAAATCAGCCCGTCAGAGTCGCGTTTCAGCCGCGCTCCAAGCGCAGGTTCAAGGCTCAACGGGTACCACCGGAAACGTCGAAGCCGGCTTCGGCTAGAGCTGTCTTAACTTCCTTCACGGTCACCGATCCGAAGTGGAAGACGGAGGCCGCGAGTACAGCGTCTGCTCCGACCTGTGCTGCTGCCACGAAGTCGGCGATCTTCCCAGCCCCCCCAGAAGCGATGATCCCGTTGTCAACTGCGGCTCGAACCGTTCGGAGTAGATCCAGGTCGTAACCGCTTTGTACCCCGTCTTCGGCAATGGAGTTGAGCATGATCATCCCGGCGCCGCGTGCTTCAACATTCCGCGCCCAGTCGACGGCATCAATCCCTGTCCCACGCTTACCGCCGTGGGTTGTCACCTCAAATCGGGGGGCCTCAGCGCCCTCGTCATTCGTCTTCACGTCAAGGGAGACGACGACGGCTTCTGATCCGAATTCTTCAACCAGTTCATTCACCAGGTCTGGTCGGGCGAGGGCGGAGGTGTTCACAGAGATTCGGCTCGCACCCAGGTCAAGGACGCGCTTGGCGTCCTCAACTGAGGAAATACCTCCACCAACCACGATAGGAACACCCACTCCCTCGGCAGCCTCGGAGACAATTTGATCCATTGTGCGTTTGCCAACCGTAGAGGCGGAGACGTCCAAGAAGACGACCTCGTCGGCTCCGCTGCGGTAGTATTCCTTCGCTAGATGCACGGCGTCCCCGGCATCCCGGAGTTCCTCAAACTTGACGCCCTTGACGACGCGTCCTTCAGACATGTCGAGGCAGGGAATTACTTCAATCTTCTTGGCCATGGTTGTCCCCCTTGGGGTCTATTGCCCCGCGTTTCCAGCGAGGTCGTCAGTGGTAGCTTCGGTTCCTGATGCCGGCATGGCACCGAGGATATCGATAACAACGAAAAGCGTATCCGCACCTGTTGCCATCTCGGCTGGAATGGTCACGGCAAGCCTGCTACCCACCCGTTGGTCTACAAGCGCATCGCGGATTCCTGGCATGGCGTCCTCGAGGGAAACCATGGAGGGCGAACCGGCCGCCCACGTGGAAGCAACAGTTTGGCCGTCATTCCAGTTCCCAGCAAGGTATTGGGCCACGACAACATCGCCGCTCTCCACCTGTGGGCCCGTTCCTTCATTGAGAACCTGAACGACCAGGCCATCCGGGGGGTCGCCGGGAGCGTGCGAAACCACGGGTCCCATGTCCGTGAAACTCACTGACAGTGGACCGGACGCATCTGCGCCCTGAGGTCCGCTGGCAATCGTGTAGAGGACATCGACAACGTCGATCTCCGTGTCCCCACCCTCCAGCGGGCGTGCAAGAAGTAGTCGAGACCCTTCGGTCGACCCGATCAGCACGCGACTCAACAGGGCACCAAGGTCGTCCTCGTTCGCGGCGCTCAGGATCAGGTTGGGGGCGCCCCCAGGGTTAATGTTCTCTCCGGTCTTACCGTCGTAGGCAGTAACTGAAACCAAGACAGGACTGTCCTCTGTGATCTCTCGACCTGCGCCGCGGAACTCTACTCGTAGTTTTGCCGACGCCACATCCACGGGTCCCGAGGTGGTAACAACGGGGGTCGAGCCTTGCCGTCCAGAGACAGCAATGGCGTCCAAAGGTCCCTCAACTGTGAGAACCGCAGGCTGAGCCAGCCGCGATAGAACGAGGCCGCCTGATACCAACGCAACAGCCACAACTACGCTGACAACTGCTATGCCGATCCCCCACCATGAGCGTGATCTGCGACCACGACGCTGCCGGCTGGCCCGTGTGGGGCGTTGAGGAATCGGTGCACTCTTCACTTCGGGCTTGTCCACAACCTTCGGCACCTCTTCAGGAACGCGCCCATTTGCAGATTCGAGCGCGCCGCCGTGATGCACGGCTCTGCGGGAAGGATATGGATTCGACATAGCTCTGTTTTAGTCCCGGCTCATCCTTGCGACAAGCTCATCAACTCTTTCATCCTGCGTGGCAAATGGATCCTGTAAGGCTACCAGCGTGCCGGTGCCTTCAAGGCGGAGATTCACCCAGTCCACACCCAGGTCCCGCCTGGAGGCTTGAGCTGCGGCTATCGCAGCTGCTCGTAAGACTGCACGGGTCGTGGCTGGCGGGGAATCAACGGCTGTGCTGACCTGCTCCTTGCTCGTCAACCGCACCATCGCGCCGCTTGCCTCTAGTCTGGGAGCCAGACCGCCACCGGTTATGTCATGGTATGCAAGCATCAGCCTTGCGATGCGTGCATCGCCTAGCTCGGCGCCTGTTCGCGCAATATACGCATCGATCAGGCGCCTCTTGATTGCGTAGTCAATCTCCGTGTCAATGCCACTCCAGTCACGCGAGTCAATCGCATTCAGGGCCCGCTCCCAGAGGTCGAGAAGGTACGAGTACAGCTCTGACACTTCCTCATTTTCCAGGGCCTTGAGCGCGCGCCGCCTGATCTCCCTCTGGATCTGCGCGGCTGACAATCGTCTGCCGTCGCTGAGCTCAATGGTCTGGCGCCCATCCAAATCAAGACTGATTCGGCGAATCGCCTCCATTGGGTCTGCAAGTGCGAGGTCAGAGAAGTCTGTTCCCATCTCCATCGCATGCAACACCACGTCCGTGCTGGCAACTTTGAGAGCAGTGGTGGGCTCAGCGATATTGGTGTCGCCGACTATGACGTGGAGGCGCCGGTACGAGGTCGAGTCTGACAGGGGTTCGTCGCGGGTGTTGATAATTGGCCGCGACCTCGTTGTTGCCCCAGAAAGTGCGTCGTGCATCTGCGCTGCGCGTGCAGACAGGGAGTAGCGGACTGTGCCGTCTTCGTCGTGGACCAGTGCGCCGCTCCCCGCAATTATCTGTCGTGTGACAAAGAACGCGATGAGGGCGTCGGCCATCTCACGGAAGTCCCGGCTTCGTCGCAAGAGGTAGTTCTCGTGGCACCCGAAGGAGTTTCCGGCCGAGTCCAAGTTGTTTGCAAAAAGGTGAACTTCACCCGCCACACCGCCCGCAGCCAACTGGCTGTTGGCTTGTGTTGCCATGTCGGCAAGGATTGTAGAACCTGCGCGCACCTGCGCCAAGAGATCCCACAGGGCGGAGCATTCCGCTGTCGCATACTCGGGGTGGGCGCCCACATCTAGGTAGAGACGCCCCCCGTTGGTGAGGAAAACATTGGTTGATCGTCCCGCTTTGACGAGGGGCTCAAAAAGGACGCGCGCCGTCTCTTCGGGACCCAGGGGAGGTGTCCCACCGACCGTGGAAGCACAGTTCAGCCCATATTCGGTCTCGATACCGAAGATACGTCGTTGCACCTACTGGCCACCCTTTTGAACAAACCCTTGAACGAATGACTCGGCATTTTGCTCAAGGACCACATCAATCTCATCAAGGATGGAATCGAGTGGGTTGACCTGGACTTGGCCCCCGAGGCCCCCGTCCTCGTCATCTTCGAAATCATCGCCGCTACCGCCATACACGTTAGTTTGTGCCATCTTCGTTCCCTTCCGCCCTCAAGCTTACGTTTGCTGTGTTTTAACTAGTCAACCGGGGAGTCGGCAACCGGTTCGACCAGCGGTGTTCGGATTAAGCGCGCGCCGTCCTCGTCCTCGGTAACTAGCGACGTCCAAGAAGCTTGGACCAGGCGCTCATCATCCCTGACTGCAGCGCCGCGCGCGGCCGCCCTCGTCCCAGACGGAGGGTTGTCCGCAGCCCACTCGACCTGGTCTTGAGTGAAGAGGCTCTCCACCATTCCGGCCCGCTGCAGTGCGCCAACTAGGGACTTGTGGGGACGTAGATCAGACCACTGCAGGTCCATTGCGATAATGCGAGCATCATCCCACTGCGCACCAAGGCGCTTCCGCTGCCGCTCAAGCAGAGCGTACTTACCAACCCACTCCACCTCGGCGGCGGCCGCAAGGAAGTCATGCTCCAAGGTATCGAGCGTCCTCCCCCACCGCTCAATCACCAGTTGATCCACCGCGCTCAGTCTGCCCTCCAACCCAGTCTGCACGAGGGCGAGGTAGCGTCGCTGCACCTGTAGCGCAGTCATGGACTCACCTGAACGGAGGTTGAGGGGGCGGCGCAGAGTTAGGTCTTGGGAAACCTCGTGGACCGCCTCCACAGGATTATCCAAGTCCAGGTTCTCCCACTCCATGGTCGTGCCGACCTCGATGGCTCGCAAAACCAGCGAAGTGCTTCCAAACCGCAGGAGGGCGGAAACATCAAACAGGTTCGCATCTCCCCCAATCACGTGGATTCGCCGCCAGTAGTGGTGGTTGGCGTGGGGTTCGTCGCGGGTGTTGAAGATCGGACGGTTGAACGTAGTCTCCAGCCCGATGTCATTCTCGACGTAGTCGGCACGCTGGGAAATCTGGAACCCCGCACGCTCAGAATGCTGGCCGATCCCCACCCGTCCGCTCCCGCAGAAGATTTGCCGCGTGGCTAGGAAAGGTATTGAGAAGCGGATCAGGTCGTCTAGGTCTGCCGTGCGTTCAACCTGGTAGTTATCATGTGCCCCGTAGGTTGCTCCCTTGCCGTCAACGTTGTTCTTGACGAACACCAGTGGCGATTCACCGGCCTCGTCCCTAAGGCGCATGACGCGTCGGGCAATCTCATCCCCCGCCTTGTCCCACAGGACGGCGTCCAGTGCCGTCAGCGTCTCCGGAGACGAGTACTCGGGGTGTGCGTGGTCGACGTAAAAGCGCGCGCCGTTGGGAAGGACTATGGCGGAAGGAGCCAGCAGGCGCCGCTGCGCTTCGGTTGGCATCGGCAGGCTTTCCGACCCGCCGGAGGGAGCCAAATGGTAGGGGTCATCCGTCAGAAGTGATGGATCCGCATTTGCCCGGTCCAGCCTCATTCCGCGGATGTCGTTGAGGGGATCCTCGCCGCGATAGTCCCAACCAACTGCGGGAAGGGGGGCGCGATAGGCCTTGGCGTAAGTTGTTACGGCCTCCGTTGACATGACAATGGGGTTCGCGTGGGGATTACCGGGTTCGTACACCCCGTACTCAGTTTCCGTACCGATGACGCGCGGCTGCGCGCTGCTCTCACTCATTCGTCCTCCAAACCTCCGGGGTGGAAAGTCAACCTGCGGTTTCCTAGTGGTTACCCAGCGGGACAACAGCGGAGACTTCCCCACCACGAAGTCCAACGGTACGCGCCCACTCATCCGGACTGGTAGTTGACGCCAGTTCCAGCGATTCTCGCATCTCTTCTTCAACGCCTTTGAGGACGAGGGCGGTGGACAGGCCCCCCTCACCGCTCTCAAGCGACTCTTTGATCGCCATCTTCTTGGCTCTCTCCACGGTGCCTGCAATCATCGCTCCTGAGATGAGGTCGCAGGGGTAGAGGATCTCCGTCTTGCCGTCGGCTAGGCGGATTTCAAAGAGTGCGTCGGCCGGATCCTTGGAGTAGAGCCGGTCGAGGGCGCGTTCGATCATGGTTGTGACAGCTGCCTGCGCCGAACCCTCCTTTGCGATCATTTCACCCGCTATGGGGAGATACGGCGTGAGGTACTTGGTGAAAATGTCGTGTGCTTGACGTCGGTTTGGCCTGTCAATGCGAATGCGAACATCAAGTCTGCCTGGCCGCAGTACCGCCGGGTCAATCATGTCTGGCCGGTTCGATGCCCCAATCACCACCACGTTCTCCATTGCCTCAAGGCCATCCATTTCGGCCAGGAGCTGGGGAACGATCATGGTTTCCACGTCTGAGGAGATACCGCTACCCCGGGTGCGGAACAGCGCCTCCATCTCATCGAAGAAGACCACCACGGGAACATCTGTGGAAGCCAGAGCACGCGCCCTCGTGAAAATTGCCCGAATGTGCCTCTCCGTCTCACCAACAAACTTGTTGAGCAGCTCCGGGCCCTTAATGGATATGAAGTATGTCTTTTGCTCATGTTCGGCGGACAGTGAGGTAGCCACTGCCTTGGCGATGAGGGTTTTCCCAGACCCGGGAGGGCCGTAGAGAAGGATGCCTCGCGGCGGTCGCAAATCGTAGCGGCGATACAGTTTCGGATGGGTGAAAGGCAGTTCGATCGCGTCGCGGACCTGGGAGATCTGCTCGTCAAGACCTCCGATGTCGGAGTATGAAACGTCGGGGACTTCCGGGGTCAGGAGATCTTCTACGTCCGTGCGCACCACACGTTCAAAAGCGAAACCGGAACGCAGGTCACACATGACGTTATCGCCGGTCTTCAGCGCACCGTGGCGGAGCGGTCCCGCAAGGTAGACGACGTGGTCGCCACCGTTATTTGAGGTGACGAGGGCGCGGTCGGTGCCGATGATCTCCAAGACCGACGTGAGCGTGCCATCGCGGGGGAATCCCAGCGGCTCAGCCACGGTCATACGCTCATCGATTCGCAGCATGACGCCGGGACTCAGTGTGGAGAAGTCCATGTCCGGCGCCGTTGCGAGGCGCATGCGCCGGGTCCCGATCAGAACCTCAACCTCAAGGGTGAGAGGGTGGGTCGACACAAGGACGCCGATGGTCGAGGGCGGACGGTTCAGCAGGTCAACCTGGCCCTGCAGGTCTGTGATTTGCTTGCGGGCCCGCAGGAGGGCGTCGGTGAGGTTTGCGTTCTTCTCTTCCAGTCCCGCAACCTGCAGCCTCAGGCCCGGAATGGTTGGGTCAGCCATTATCCGCCTCCTTATCTTCAAGCCAAACGTTTGCGCGTGCCTCTACGTCACGGCGCAGCCTTCGCAGCTTCTTGGCGTTGGGAGTGCGTAGTCCCAACGACTCATCGTCCCACCGGGTGACTTCATCCCATTCCCCACCCTTACCCTCAGCTGCGGGTGCCGGCCTCGAAGAGAGCACATGTGAGGTCGCAGCAGGTGCAAGGCGGCGGGCAACAACAAGGAAACCGGTGTGTCCAATCATCCTGTGATCAGGGCGAACAGAAAGCCCTTCGACATGCCACGACCGCACCATTGACTCCCAGGAATGAGGCTCAGAAAACTCCCCGCTCTTGCGCAATGCTTCAACAACCCGCGACATTTGCGGCACGGTGGCAACATAGGACAGGAAAACCCCTCCGGGTTCCAATACGCGCGCTGCCCCATCGACGAAATCCCATGGATTGAGCAGGTCCAGGAGGACGCGGTCGTAGAAGTGTGGCTCAGCTTCTCCGAGGGCGTCTCCGACGTCGGCAACTTCGATCTCCCACGCGGGGTGCCTGCCCCCGAACCAGAGGTCAACGTTGGCTGCTGCGATAGCCGCGAACTCCTCACGTACCTCAACCGAGTGTAGGTATCCAGTCGGGCCGATGGCGCTCAACAGGGATGCTGAGAGGGCCCCTGATCCGACACCTGACTCCAGCACTCTGGCTCCGGGAAAAATGTCTGCCATCGCAACTATTTGGGCAGCGTCTTTGGGGTAGATGATCGCTGCGCCCCGAGGCATGGAGAGTGTGTAGTCCGAGAGAAGAGGACGTAGGACTTGGAATGTTCTCCCGTCCTCGACCTCAACAACCTGACCGTCAGGCTTACCCAAAACCAGGTCGTGGTCGAGTGTGCCACGGTTGGTCTGGAATCTTCCGCCCGGCACCAGGGTAATGGTGTGCAACCGACCCTTGGGGTCTGTCACCTGCACCTTGTCACCGGGACGCAGTGGCCCGCGACGCCGGGCTGGGCCTAAAGAGTCCGGATGGTTGCTGCCTGTGGTCATTTTCGTCCATTCAAGTACTAGTATTCGTTACCAACTCTACCCAGGGGATCTGTGTTGGCCAGATGCGTCCGCTCACGGTGTAGCCCCGAGGCGTTAGAGTTGCGATATGTCACGTCCACCCGCCCTCTCGGCGTCGCGCGCCAAGGAATACCAGCAGTGCCCCCTAAAGTTCCGTTACTCCGTGGTGGACGGCCTGCGCCAGCCGCCGACTGAAGCAACGGTCAAGGGCACGGTGGTTCACAAGGTCTTGGAGGACCTTTTCACTTTGCCAGCCGCAGAGCGCACCCCGGCCGCTGCTCAAGAGATGCTTCCCACAACATGGGAGTACGTACTGGACAGGGACGAGGCCGCCCGGGATCTGTTTGAAGACCCGAGGGCGGCAGCACAGGGACGGGACGACACCGCAACACTCCTCGGTAACTACTTCCGCATGGAGCGCCCCGAGAACCTCGCCCCCAAAGGTCGCGAGCAGTTCGTGGACGCACGGCTGTCATCCGGCGTTCTTCTGAGAGGGATTATTGACCGCATCGATGAGGCCCCCGATGGTGCGCTGCGGGTGGTGGATTACAAGACTGGCCGCACTCCATCCCCCAGGTTCATGGAAGATGCACTCTTCCAAATGCGTTTCTATGCGCTGCTTCTGCGCCAGGCATGGCGTATTCCCCGACGGACCCAGTTGCTGTACCTGCGCGGTGAGGATGTTCTCACTCTGGATCCGGACCCTCGGAGCATCGACGAGTTTGAGGGGTCCGTGAACCAGCTTTGGGACCGCATCGAGGGAGATGCCCGCCGAGAACAGTTCGCACCGCGCACCTCGAAGCTGTGTGGTTGGTGCGCGTTCCAGAAGCAGTGCCCAGCGTTTGGCGGTGTGCTTGCGCCGCCACCCGCAGACGGCCTCGAGCGCCTCCTTGCGGTACGGGTGGTTGACCCGGGACAACGGCAGCCCTAGTCGTCCAACCAGTCGACAACGCTTCCAGCAGCGATCTCTTCCAGGAGCGGAATGTCCAGATCGGCTGCAGAACTTACCCTTGACAGCCCGTCCTGCGCAGGCAGCGGAACAATGCAGGGTATCGCCACGACGCGCGCTCCTGCAGCGAGCCCAGATCCAATACCCGACGGCGAATCCTCCAGAACCACGCACCCGGCGGGGTCAACGCCTAACAGCTGTGCCGCGCGCAAGTAGGGCTCCGGATCTGGCTTGTGATTCTCCACGTCATTGGCAGTGACCACCGCGTCGAACGTTCCCTCTGGGAGACGGCTCAGGAAAGCTTCCACCATTGGTCGGACCGAAGATGTCACCAAAGCCACCGGAACTCCCATGGCCTTCAAGTCCGCAAATAGCTCAGAAACACCTGGCCGAAGTTCGGCCTGCCCAGAGGCTATTGCGTTGATCATGTACCGCACTAGGTACCCGAAGATCTCATCATGGGACTCCCCAGATGCTGTCACTTTCGACAGCTTCAACGTGGTGGTCTTAGCTGAGCCACCCACCAGGTCCATGGAATCCTCTGCAACCCAGCTCTTGTTGAACTGACTCACGTAAGAGCTTTCGGCCTCGAACCATAGTGGTTCAGTATCGGCTACAGTGCCGTCCATGTCGAAGAGTACGGCTTGAAGGGGCGAGGTGTGTTCTTTGCGCAAGAGGAAACCTAAGAGACTAGCCCAGCCACCGGCTGGAGGACACCGAAAATCAGCAGTACGGCAATCAGAGCCGCGAAGCAGAGGCGGTAGATCACGAATGGTTGGAATGACTTGGTAGTTACCAGCTTCAAGAACCAGACGATCACCAAATAACCAACGACAAAAGCGACCAGTGTGGCGAGGATCGTGGGACCCCAGCCAACGGCCTGTTCATCACCAAAGGCTTTGAATGCCTTGTAGAAGCCGGAGGCGAAGACCGCCGGCAATGCGAGGAGGAACGAGTAGCGGGCCGCCGCTTCACGTGTGAAACCCATGAGGCGTCCCGCGGTTATTGTCCCGCCCGAACGCGAGACACCCGGGATCAGTGCTAATGCCTGAGCAAAACCGAAGGCAACTGCCTGACCCCACGTCATCTTGTCCAGAGTGTTGACTCGTCGTCCCACACGGTCAGCCCACCCCAAGAGCAAGCCAAATGCGGCAAGCATGAACACGGTGATCCACAGGTTACGGAAAGTGGTGTCAATCCAACTCTCCAGAAGGAGGCCAAGGATGGCGATAGGCAGCGACCCAACGATGATCATCCACCCCATCCGCACATCCGGATCAGAGGACTTGACGCGACTCTCTCTACTGATGAAAGGCAACGACATCCACCATCGAGAAATAATGCGGACAATGTCCTTCCAAAAGTAGATCAATACTGCAGTCTCAGTACCAATCTGGGTGATCGCAGTGAATCCGGCACCCGGGTCACCTGCACCAATCAACTCGCCGACAACCCGCAGGTGCGCAGAAGATGAAATCGGAAGGAATTCCGTCAGACCCTGAACCAGGCCCATTATGAGCGCTTCTAGCCAATCCATTGCCTCAGCCTATCCCGGACCCGCACTGCCTTTACGCCCTCACAACGTACTATGGAGCACATGGAAATCCGTCGTCTTGGCCAGCGTGGACTGGCCGTGTCCGCACTGGGATTGGGGACCCTCACCTGGGGTCGCGATACCGATGATTTTGAAGCAGCTGGAATGCTCACCTCTTATCTGGAATCGGGAGGCACCACACTCGATGTTCCTTCCGACTGGGCCAGCCCCACCTTCGAAGGTCGGGTAAGGGCAGTGGGTGCCGCAATCTCTGGTGGCCTGCGCGATCAGCTTGTCATGATCCTTCACTCCGGCAACCTCGCGGAACCGACCGGAGGTTCCCTCAACGTAACTCCACGCCAATCCATCGGTCGCCTCGGACCCAAGGCATCCAAGCGGAATCTCCTAGCCTCACTAGACGCCGCACTCACCGACCTCGGCACCGATCATGTTGATCTCTGGATCCTCCACGGACCACGCCAGGGCATCCCGATCGATGAGATGCGTGAGGCCGCCCAGTTTGCCCTCGCCACAGGACGCGCTCTCTACGTTGGGGCAGCAGACCTTGGTCAATGGGATTTGGGTGCACTAACAACGGTTGCCCCCGGGCAGGAACCCTTCTCCGCCCTCGCGGCCCCATTCTCCCTGTTGGACTCGTCACCGCGGACCACAACTATGCACCGCGGCAGTGAAAGCGGTCTGGGGTTCATTGCGCTCAACCCCCTGGCCCAAGGCGTTCTTACCGGGAAGTATCGACACTCCACACCACCGGACTCGAGGGCGGCCACAAGCCACCTTGCTTCACTTGTCGAGCCGTACCTTACCCAGCGTCATGCCCGCGTCGTGGAGGCGGTCGCCCGCGCAGCAGGTGGCCTTGACACAACCCCCGCCCAGATTTCGTTGGCATGGATTCTGGCTCAACCCCAGGTCTCCACCGCAATTGTCGGACCCCGCAACACCAGACAACTCGATGCCATCTTGGATGAGCCTGTTCTAACGCTGCAACGCGAGCTGCGCGACGTCCTCACAGAAGTGGCGATCGCGTAGAAGGGCCGGACTCAGGAACCGCCGGCCCAACCGACCAGACTTGGCGCACCTGAAAGACTTTTCGGGCATCATCTTCAGAGTCGAGGACGTCCCTAACCTCAAAGTCGAGGACGTCGTCGTTAGTCTTCGTCCAAGAGGTCTGCCACAGAATCCTCCTGGTCGTCGAGGGCGTCTTCCTCATCGTCATCGTCACCATCGTCAAGGTCGTCAAGCAGCTCAATTGGTAGTTCGACGCCGTAACTAGTGAAGAGTGCGTCATCATAGGTAAACAGTGCATCCTGCAGACGCAACTCAGCATCCTCCAGGATCGCAGGTGCAACCACGTCGGCATTACGCGCCATTTCAAAGTGATGTTCCAGCGCAGCTACCAAACGACTGAGTGCTGTTCCTGCTTCATTAGCCATACGCTTTACCCTAGCCGAGATCCCGGCAGGGTAAACACCCCTTACGGAAGTCCCAGCTGGGAGCGAATGACAGAGATCATTAGGTCAGTACCCTTGATCTCTGCGGTCTCTTCGGCACCAACAATGCGTGTTGCGCCCTCGCCATCAAAAAGCTGAGAGGCACCGTGGGTTGGACCCAGTGGAAGAACCACCCAGTCGCGTTTCGGCTGGTACGTCGCCTCCGGATCTCCGCCCTCGATCTGTGAGGCAATGTTCGCGATCACGACGCGAGCCTGGCTACGTGCAGCATCGGCCCGTTTTGATTCAAGAATGTCCGTGATGTCGCCAAGCGCGTAAGTGTGGTCATGGCCCGCAACCTGAAGGGTAGGAAGGACACGCACGGTGCCAACCTCAGTCAGTGCGTCCTCATAATCTGTGCCGCGCAGATAGCCCGTGACCGGGGTGGCCCCATAGCACTGGAACCATACGTCGCCCGTCACGGCTTCGCCGCCAGTGGTTTCGACCTCGAATCGGCCTAGAGTCCCCGCAGGGGTCGGAGGTAGGAAGGCCAGCTTCGCACCCGTGGTCACCTTGACCCCCAGCTGCTCAACCTGGTCTTTGATCGTCTTGCGGAACTCGGGCGTGTAACCCGGGGACGCGAGAATGTCGTCTGCGGCCTCAATGATCTCTATCTGCATGTCCGGGAAGGCTTCACGCAGCTCCCCCGCCAACTCCAAACCCACGGTTCCGCCGCCCACCAGCACTGCCTTCTCAGCACTGCCCAAGCCCGCACGCAGTTCCCGCAGGCGGTGCTTGGCAATGGCGCTCTGCGCAGTGATGTGCTTAGCGGGGAAAGGATATGTTGACCCCGTAGCCAAAACGACATAGTCCGCGGTGAGCGGCTCCTGCCCATAAATGTGAACGGTGTTGCCATCAACCCGCGAAACGTTGCCCTGCACGACGGTGCCGCGGTTAAGAAGGTATGAGTAAGGCATGAAGATCGCCTGCTCCCACACATCGTCTACTGTGGCCCGCAACGCTGCGGCATGGTGGACAAATCGATCATTGCGTTCGACAAGAATGACATCCGCGACGGGATCCAAGCCCTTGGCAACGGTGATACCGCCGTATCCGCCGCCAATCACGATTACACGAGCCATGTCGGCCCTCCCTGCAGGTTCTCTAGTTAGGTAGCTTTTCTGCACACCAGCTTACGTGGTCACACCAGTCCGCGCCGACGTGTCACGGCCGCCCCGTCAGGCACGTGGCCTCTGACCGCCACGAATGATTCCAGTGGGTCCCTGGAGTCACCGCGACTCAGTAGCTCCGTGCGCAACTTCTTCCCTGCACGCCGATTGAGTCCGCCGTCAGGGTTTCCGTCCTCGTCGACCTGAGACTGCTCAGCAAACCACTCTTCAAGTTCGCCAACCATCGCCTCTGCCCACATATACGAGTAGTAGGCACCGTCATAGCCACCCGCGAAAGTGTGCGCAAAGTACGGGGTCCTGTACCGGGGAACGACGAGGTCGTGGCTCACACCGGCATCCCCAAGAGATGCGGATTCGAATGCCTCGACTGCTTCGGGGTCGGTCGGCAGCAGTTCCGGCGACCTGTGCCAGTACTGGTCGATCAAAGCTGCTTGCACGTACTCTGCGGTGGCGTGAGCCTGCCCGAAGTGTTTGGAGGCGCTGAGCTTCGAAACGATGTCCGCAGGCAGCGACTCCCCCGTCTCGTAGTGCTTCGCAAAGTTGCCCAGAACCACAGGATTGTAGGCCCACATTTCGTTCAGCTGGCTGGGTAGTTCAACGAAGTCCGACGGCACCTCCGTTCCGGCCGTGGCTTCGTAGTAGGTATTGGAGAGCAACCCGTGTAGGGCGTGTCCGAACTCGTGGAAGCAGGTTTCGACCCCATCCCAGGTCAGCAACGTTGGGCCGCCATCTTCAGGCTTATCAAAGTTCGCGTCATTGGTGACAATTGGCAGCAGACCGGTGCGCGCCGAACCCGCCTGCAACTCACTCATCCACGCGCCACCATTCTTGCCAGGCCGCGTGTAGAAGTCCGCCATGAACAGTCCCAGCGGGCGCTCGTCCTCGTCAAAAACTTCCCAGGTGCGGACGTCCTCACACCATCCGTGAATATCCGCACGAGGTCGGAAGGTCAGGCCATAGAGCCTGTTGGCGGCAAAGAACAGCCCGTCATTGACAACAGAATCCAGTACGAAGTACTTGGACAACTCGTCCGAATCGATACCGAGGACGCCCGCACGCTTCTTGTCCTCAAAGTAGAGCCAGTCCTCGGGGCCGAGGTCGAAACCGGACTCTTGGGCTAGGGCTTCGTACTCCCCCTTTTCCTCATCCATTCGCGCAACAGCGGATCGCCCCACACTGGCCAAGAGGTTGAGGGCTTCCTTCGGACCCGGAACAGTTTGGTCATCCATGGCCAACGCGGCATGGTCTGGGAAACCCAGAAGCTGCGCCCTTTGGGCCCGTACAGCAGCAAGTTCCACGATCAGTGAGCGCGTGTCGAGGTCAGGATCGCCACCGAAGCCACGCCGCATTGAGTCCGCCAGGGCTCTTCCCCTGGTTTCGTGGTCAGCGAGGCTTGCAATCAGAGGGGGCTGGGAGAAGTTCATGACCGGCAGCTTCCATGCCACTTCAGAACCTTCGGCTGCCAGGGCAGCAGCCTGCACTCGTTCGGCAGGAAGACCGGCGAGTTCCTCTACGGCCGTCCCGGTCGTGAAAGTCTGGTCAAGCTGCTTCGTTATGCGTGTGTCGATCTGCGCCTGCAGGGAGGCAATCTTGGCGTTGAGGGCGCGGAGAGTCTCTTTGTCGCCTTCGTCCAATGAGACACCACTGCGTTCAAAGTCCGCAACCATCCCGGCCACATGCCAGGCGGTTTCAGGGTCAAGGTCTTCCAGCTTCGCGACCGCTGCGAAGCGCTGGTAGAGTGCCTGATTCATCCAGAACTGGTCGCTGTGCGCAGAGAACTTGGGTGCGAGTTGCTCATAGAGTTCGTTCAGCTCAGTGCCACCCAGGGACGAGAGCAGCGTGTAAAAGACCGACTCTGCCCGCCCCAGCACAGCGCCGGACGCATCCACCGCTACGACGGTGTTAATCACACTTGGAGCCTGAGGATCTGCGGCGATCGTCTCCCACTGTTGGCTTTCCTGCCTCATTCCTTCAGTCAGGGCTTCCGCAATGTCGGCAACCGTTATCGCAGCAAAATCGGGGACGCCAAAGGGCAGTTCAGATGGGTGGAACAGGGGGTTGGTCACGGCTACTCCTTACCGAGGATTTGGGCGATCTGGGGTTCCCGGAAGTTTGGCCCCTTGAGGATTTTGCCGTCGTCACGGCGCTTCACGGACCCGTCCGGCATCAGCTTGGAAAGATTGGATGAATGCACTTCAGCAAGCACATTATCGAGGTCGATCCCGGCCTCGAGCGCCATGCCGTAGACGACGTAGGTCAGGTCCGCCAGCGCATCGGCTGCGCCCACTACGTCCCGAACGCCCTCGTCAGGAAGATCACCGAACACTTCCTCAACGCGGCTGGCAGCAAGGGGGCCGTAAACGGCTTCGATCAACTCGGTCACCTCTTCCTGGATCAACGCCATGCGCATTCCCAGTCGGTCAAAGTCGAGCGAGGGCGCTCCGCCCTCGGCCACCACATTCGGCATGCCGTAGACCGCGTGGAACTCAGAGACGAGGTCGGAAGGGCGGTCTCCCGGAAGTACTTCGGCGGGGGGAACCGGGTGGAACTTTGCCATGTCAATATCTCCAACTAGTCGGTCCCAATCAGCCTTGATCAGCGCGGACTGCCACTGCCGTTCGATTGTGCCATCTGCGTGCTCAACCCGCCGGGTTCCTTCAGGAACGAAGCCAAGATTGCGGGCAATTCTCCGCGAAGCATCGTTACCCACGCCGCAGCGGTGGATGATTCGTTGCGCGTCGAGGTTCTCAAACGCGGCACGAACAACTAGGCGACATGCTTCAGTGGTGTATCCGCGGCCCTGGGAGTCACGGTGCATCCAGAATCCGATCTCACGCGCCTCCCCTGATATCCGCAGGTCAATGACACCCGCAAGCGCACCTTTGGCGCCGCCAGCCACCAGCGGGTAGATACCCCAGAGGGGTTGTCCACTCTCCCAGGAGTTTGCAGCGAAGTTGGCGGTGAAGTCTTCCGCTTTGTCCCACGTGTACTCACCGACTGCCCAGGGGAGCCACCTGGCGAACTCGCTGTCTTGTGCCGCGTCGTAGACACGCTCTGTGTCTTCTGGCTGGACAGGTTCCAATATGAGCCGCTGGGAACGTAGTTGCGTGACGTCCGCAAGATTTCCGGTCATTCAGATTCCACTACTTTCGGTGTGCCGTCTCTGGGTCTCTACCGGCCGAGTCTAATAGGGTACCGATCCTTGGTCGCACCGCTGACTGAGTTGTTGTGGTCGAAATCTGAGCCATGCGGCCCCTATCTCCCACCTCGCCGACCTGCCGGGCGGTGAGCGGCGGCGTCCCGCACGGACCCCACTGCCAAAGAACAGCGGCATCCGGTCCCAGCCCCGCCTAAGGTCGCCAATGTCCCGGAACAAGTCGCCAATGTCGACAAAGGCCGCCGATAATTCTCCCAAACAACAGCGACCTACGCTGACATCAGCGACCTTGAACAAACCGGGACTGCAACAACAGCGACGTACGCTGACATCAGCGACCTTGAGCCGGAAGGACCCCACACAACAAAAAATCCCAGGCCATCGTCGAAACGATGACCCGGGACTTCACACCGTGCGCGGAGGGGGACTTGAACCCCCACCCTCTAATACGAGGACTAGCACCTCAAGCTAGCGCGTCTACCTATTCCGCCACCCGCGCGGTGTGGTTACCGAAGCAACCTTTGCTCTTTTGGAGCGCCTCTAAGCTAGCACGTCGTCAGCCCGATTGACGAACCAAAGCCCCCATTTCGGAGGTGGTATGAATCACCGCGCCCAAGATTGGCGCAACCACTCGGATTTCAGTAGGGAGTGCTGCCATTGGATCTCCACCCCGGCGCTGGCTCCGCCCACTGTTGCCGATGGATCTCCCGACTGGGCCGATGCGTTTCCCGACGGGGCCGTAGCATCCTCCCCCGACCTAACTACCGGTTTGCGGCGGACGCCCTCGGGCACAAATCCGAGTCTGCGTGCCACGTTTCGTGAACGAGTATTCCCCACGCGGGCGTAGTGCATGACGCGCAAAGCTCCAAGAGATGAAAAGACATGATTTAGCGCTAGATGGTTGGCGGTGATCATTAGGCCGCGACCGCGCACCTCCGGCCTCATCCAGTATCCGATCTCCCATTCGCCCTGGCCGCGGTCACGCAGGTCCAACACACCGATCAGCGAGTCAGGGTCCACTTCAAAGCAGAGCGCCCAGATTGGCTGCCCCGACGCCCAGTTGCTGCTTGCAAAGTCGGTGACGAACTCTTCCGCACGCTCAAGCGTGTATCCGCCACGCAACCAGGGCAACCACCGTGCGAACAGTGGGTCTGAACACGCCTCAACAATGCGGGGCAGATCCGTGGCGCCCAGGGGGCGAAGAATCAGACCGTCTCCGCGCAGCTCTCTCTCAGGTTTCATCGTAGACATTTTCTCAAGTCTGCAGGGTGGTCGCGCACCCGTCTCGCAGACCCGTATCACCAGGTGGTCGGCTCTGAAAGACTATCCATAGCGCCGCATAATATGCATTGGATCCTGGGAGTAGCCGAGCATTTTGTAATCGGTTCGCAACCGTGATCGGGATTGTCGGTCAGCCATGATCGAGACAGTCCGGTAACCAAGACCGGGATAGTCCGCCAATCAAGATAGGGGCCGCTTTGAAACTCACTGCAGCCGTCGCCGGCGCTTCAGGATACGCCGGGGGTGAAGTGTTACGCCTGCTCGCGGGCCATCCAGGTCTCCACGCCACCACCCTGAGCGCGCATTCCAACGCCGGTGAGAATGTCGGCGCGATCCAACCCCACCTGAGGTCATACGCGGGCGAGACCTTTGTCGATACCACCGCAGAGAACCTGGCCGGGCACGACGTTGTCTTCCTCGCCCTGCCCCACGGTAAATCGGGGGAACTGGCTGACGAAATCGCCGCTCTCTCCCCCAACACCCTCCTGGTTGATTGCGGAGCCGACCACAGGCTGCATTCCGAGGACGCCTGGGCGGACTTCTACGGCGGCCCCTTCAACAAGCCCTGGACCTACGGGGTCCCAGAACTGCTTGTGGGGGGCGCCAAGCAGAGGGAAGCCCTGCGTTCCACGAAGCGGATTGCGGCTCCCGGCTGCAATGCGTCCACCGTGTCCCTGGCACTGGCCCCCGGAGTTGCCAGCGGGCTCATCGACCCCGGCGACATTGTGGCGACGCTTGCCGTCGGCCCCTCTGGTGCGGGGAAGGCACTGCGCACCAACCTCTTGGCTGCCGAGATCCTTGGCTCCGCCAGTCCCTACGCCGTGGGCGGGACCCACCGCCACATCCCCGAAATCGAGCAGGCACTCAGTGAGACAAGCGAGCACGCACCCCGTGTTCGACTGTCGTTCACGCCCGTCCTCGTCCCCATGTCCCGCGGCATCCTTGCAACCTGCACGGCGCCAGTCCGCGAGGGAGTGTCCGAGGACGACCTGCGAGCAGCCTGGGACCTGGCCTATGGAGAAGAGGATTTTGTCCAAGTCCTGCCGCCCGGACAGTTCCCAGCCACCGGCTCCACAGTGGGCGCCAACACCCTGTTGCTTAGCGTGACGCTCGACAAACGAGCGGGACGCGTAGTCGTCGTTGCGGCGCTGGACAACCTGGCAAAGGGCACTGCGGGCGCAGCGATCCAATCCACAAACATCGCCCTGGGCCTGCCCGAGGGCGCCGGTCTCACAACGAATGGAGTAGCGCCGTGAGTGTAACAACACCCGCCGGTTTCCGCGCCGCAGGCATGGCCGCCGGCTTGAAGGCTTCGGGAGGTCCCGACCTGGCGATCGTCATCAATGACGGCCCCACTCGAACTGGCGCCGCCGTGTTCACTTCAAACCGGGCGCAGGCCAACCCGATCCGCTGGTCCCGTAAGGCCCTGACTGACTCTGATGGAGAGGTCAGGGCAATTGTTCTGAACTCCGGTGGCGCCAACTGCTTCACGGGTCAGTTTGGATACGAAACATCGGCACTGACCGCAAGCGAAACCGCAGTGTTGCTGGGAACCGAAACCGCGGCCATTCAAGTTTGCTCCACGGGTTTGATCGGAGAGGGCGGGGAGGCTTTCCGCACCGCTATCTTGACGGCACTCCCCCTCTTGGTTGAGGCCGCTTCTCCAGAGGGCGGGTTGGCTGCCGCGAACGCAATCCTCACGACTGATACGCACGCCAAGACGACCTCGTACACAAGCCCCCAGGGGTGGTCAATCGGAGGGATGGCTAAGGGTGCTGGAATGCTTGCGCCGGGTTTGGCCACAATGCTGGTTGTCCTCACCACCGACGCCGTTCTCACCGCTGGCGAATGTGATCACGCTCTGCGGGCCGCCACGGCAGTCACCTTTGATCGCCTTGACTCCGACGGCGCGATGTCCACCAATGATCAGGTCACCCTGCTCGCCTCGGGGGCTTCCGGAGTGACACCGAAAGAGGGCGACTTCGAGGCCGCGCTTGCGGACGTCTGCTCCGAGCTCGCACTTCAACTGCTTGGGGATGCCGAGGGCGCCTCCCACAACATCGCCATCACCGTGAGTGGGGCGGCCAGCGTTGCGGATGCGGTCGAGGTCGGCCGCAGCATCGCTCGCAACAACCTCTTTAAGACTGCCATCTTTGGTAATGATCCCAACTGGGGGCGCGTCTTGGCCGCAATTGGCACCACCAGGGCAGCGTTCGACCCCGACAACATTGATGTCACCATCAATGGGGTGCGGGTGTGCTCGAAGGGGGGACCGGACCGGCCGCGCGACCTCGTCGATCTGACACCACGAGAAGTGAGCCTCGATATCGACCTGTTCGCCGGTGGGGAGTCCGCGACGATCTGGACTAATGACCTCACCCACGACTACGTCCACGAGAACAGCGCGTACTCCTCATGAACTCAGTTACCTACCATTTTCAGGCGCCTGAGGAGGCCCGCAGGTTCGCCAACACCCTGGTGCAGGCTCTGCCGTGGATGAAGGAGCACAGCGGGAAGATTGTTGTCATCAAGTTCGGTGGCAACGCGATGATCAGCGAGGAGTTGCAGAAGGCGTTCGCGGAAGACATCGCCTTCTTGCGTTACGTGGGGGTCAAGCCCGTCGTGGTGCATGGTGGGGGTCCGCAGATCTCGCAGATGCTGGATCGCTTGGGCATTGAGTCTGAGTTCCGCGCTGGCTACCGTGTCACCAGTCTCGAAGCGATGAATGTCGTACGGATGGTTCTGCAGGGCCAGGTCAATCCGGAGTTGGTTTCCCTGATAAACAGCCACGGCCCCATGGCTATGGGTTTCAGCGGCGAAGACGCAGCTATTTTCACAGCTCAGAAGATGTTTGCCCAAGTTGACGGCGAGGTTGTCGACCTAGGTCAGGTTGGCGAGGTTGTCGCTGTTGACCCCGGTCCCGTCCTCGACCAGTTGCGGGCGGGGCGTGTTCCTGTCATCTCTTCGATTGCTCCCGACCAGGATCAACCGGGCAGTGCCCTTAACGTCAACGCTGACTTGGCGGCGGCTGCCCTCGCGGTGGGTCTGGGAGCAGAGAAGCTGGTTCTTCTCACCGACGTCGCGGGCCTGTACGCAGACTGGCCAAATCGCGATTCATTAGTTGCGTCGATCCAGGCTTCCGAGCTGTCCGCCATGTTGGCGTCGCTCGAGTCGGGGATGATCCCCAAGATGCAGGCATGTCTGGAAGCAGTCCGCGGAGGGGTCCCCACCGCCACGGTGATCGATGGGCGCGTCGCCCATTCCGTCCTCGTCGAACTCTTCACGGATCGGGGTATCGGAACGGAAGTGAGGACGGATGATGAGTGATGTTCTGGCTGGCGCGGACCTACTGACGAACAGTTACGGCGAGTCATTTGCGCAGTTGGTGCGCGGCGAGGGTTGCCACGTGTGGGACGTCGACGGGAAGCGCTACCTGGACTTCCTTTCTGGCATAGCCGTCAATGCCCTGGGGCACGCTCACCCGGCATTCGTCGCTGCCGTCTGCGAGCAGGCTGCGACCCTGGCCCACGTCTCAAACTTCTTCGTGACTCCCCCGCAACTCAAACTAGCCAGTACCTTGCTGCGACTGTCAGGAGCGGGCGAGGACGGACGGGTCTTCTTTGCAAACTCGGGCGCTGAAGCGAATGAGGCCGCCCTCAAGCTGGCCCGTTTGCACGGGCAGGCCCACGGCAAATCAACCATCCTGGCGCTGGGCGGAGGTTTCCACGGGCGCACAATGGGCGCATTGGCGCTGACATCAAACCCCAAGTACCGGGAGCCGTTCGAGCCACTGCCCGGCGGGATCGAGCATATTGACCCGACAGTGGAAGCCTTGGAATCCGCCCTCGACGACACCGTTGCTGCGCTCTTTGTCGAACCGATTCAGGGTGAGGTCGGTGTGAAGCCACTGTCGGAGAACTTTTTGGTTCGAGCGCGCGAACTCACCGCGGAGCGGGGCGCGCTTCTAGTGATTGATGAAGTGCAGACAGGTATTGGGCGCACGGGCGGATGGTTTGGTTTCCAGGCGGCCGGGATCATGCCAGATATTGTCACCCTGGCAAAGGGCCTCGGGGGCGGCATTCCGATTGGTGCATGCATTGCCTACGAGCCCGCAGCAAGTCTTTTCTACCCGGGGTCACACGGGACCACCTTCGGAGGGAATCCCCTGTCCTGTCATGTTGCGCAAACCGTCCTCGACGTCATTACTTCAGGCGACCTGGTTGAGAATGCGCGGGTGCGCGGAGAGCAACTAACGGCTGCCATCCTGGAGCGCAGCCACCCGCTCATTCGAGGGGTTCGGGGCAAGGGACTACTGCTTGGCGTTCTACTAACTGAAGATGTGGCGCCCGCACTCGTCGCTGCGGCTCGAGAGCTGGGCTTGATCGTCAACAGTCCCGCACCCGATGTTGTCCGCATCGCTCCTCCCCTGATCATCGGCGACGAAGAGATCGAGGAGTTCCTGGCACTCTTCTTTGCTGCAACAGACAAGAGTGCCAAGGACATACTCTGAGCGATTCTCACCACCGCAACACACGGGACTAAGGCCCCCAGATTGAGGACTTTCGTCACACGACTGCAATTTTGGGAACGGAGTTACAGATACCCCTACCGGTACTCGTTTAGCGATATTACGCCGTTCAATCGCGCGTCGACCACCTTCTGCGCATTGCAACTCGGCGACAGTTGGGACTTTCGCCCCCGAAAGGGCCCTTACGTGCGCGTTTCTTTCTCTATCCTTGTTGGACGCAACGTAACTCGTTGTTCCGTGACCCCGCGGACTCGAGAAAAACCCAACGCCAAAAGGAATGCACACATGTCGCAACAGACAACCACCACGAAGCCCGGACTTTACCGCACTATCTCAGCCTGGATCATGATCGTCATTGGCGCCCTCATGCTTATCGGTGGCGTCGTTGCATGGTTCGCCGTCTCCGCCAACCTGCGCGTTGAGAACATGACGGTTCCCGGCGACGCATCATCGAACGCCGGCAAGTCCGTTGCGGGACCGATGACTGCCTGGTCCATGCAGACAACCATCCACAAGCACGCCCTTGCCGCGACCGATGGCCTGACTTATGCGGAGCTTGGTGAATCAGTGAATGCTGCCAAGGAAGAGTTCGGTGATGATTCACCCGAGGCCGCAGCAGCACAGGGCCTTCGCAACACCGCAATGAACGCTTCATTCCTGCGCGGTTCACTCTTCACTTCAATCCTTGCCTTCGGTGTTTCTGCTCTGGCCGCTGGCACAGGCGTCATTGGCGTCTTGGGTGGCGCTGCGCTACTTCCTCGCAAGGAGGATGAGGCCAAGGCCCTCGAGGCCTAGTTTCTGGCCAGTTACCCCCAACCCTGTTTGAAGGGTTAGCATTTGCCCGGTCGATCTTTATCGGCCGGGTTTCTGCTCGCTGTAGAAAGAAAATCTCATGCCACGTCTTGTCGCGATTGACCTCGCCCGTTTCCTTGCCCTCATTGGCATGATGGCAGCGCACCTTCTTGTTGGGTTCAATGAGGGAGGTTGGCTCGAACTGGCAACAGCAGGTTTTCCCTCAACGCTCTTTGCCGTTCTCGGAGGGTTTGGGGTGGTGTTTTCGACACGCCGCTACCTCTCACACGGGCTGATAGGGAGAGCCATTGTCGGCGGTCTAACTCGCGGTGCGATAGTGGCTATCATCGGCCTATTAATGGAGTTCCTTCCGGAGCACCCCATCGCGGTCATCCTGGTGTACTACGGGATAGCGATCATGGTGGCGTCATTCCTGGTCCTCATACCGCAGCTGCCACTCTTTGCCCTGCTAATTGTGGCTTCTGTCATCAGCCCCCTGCTTAACTTCTGGGTCGCCGGGGCCACAGAGGAGTTTGCATCAGCGGGCACGCTCGACTATTCAGGGCCCGGACAGTTCCTTGTCACCACGCTATTTACCGGGACCTATCCGGCTCTGACATGGAGCATCTACCTCGGCTTCGGGATCGTCCTCGCACGCGCCATCCTGAACTCAGACAACCGCCCTCGGACTGCGCTCACCTGGGGCGGCGCAGCGGCTGGTGTTTGGGTGGTCGCCGAGGTCGTCAGTCGGATGCAGATCAGTCGTGTTGCCGAAGACCTCGCTACGCAGGGTTACGGCGGGATTGAGGAAATCACTGAGTCACTGCAGGGGAGCTCCTTTGGAACCCCCTATTTTGGGGGCTGGGACGCCCTGCTGATCGCAAGCCCCCATTCAGGATCTACAACTGACATCATGCGGACAGGCGGAGCGTCGATCGTCGTCATCTGCATCCTCATACTTGCATGCTCGAGAATGACCAACACTCCCGGACTTCTCAAGCCCGTCGCGAAGGTTGGAGCGACACCCCTGACCTCGTATGTCCTGCACATCGTCATGACTGCGTACGCCCTCGCTGCTCTAGGCGAGCCGATGTACGGTGGCGACTACGGGAGGATTTACAGCATGCTTAGCATCGCGTTCTGGTGGCAACTGGCGGTGATCCTCGCCCTCGGCATCATTTTGACGGTCATCAATAGGCGCGGACCCCTGGAAACACTGGTGTCATGGACGTCCAAGAGCATCGCCGCCATGGTGCCCGCCAAGACCGCGCAAGCAACCCAAGTCGCGGGCGGGACCGATTCATTACAGTTCGATTCCAACGGTGGTAACACATAGGTTTTGGCCTGTCATTGCCCTAATGTAGGGCCATGAAAAGCACATCTCTTCGGGCTGTATCCCTGCCAGTAATTGCAGCGCTCACGCTGGTCCTTGCCGGGTGCGGGTCGTCCTCGGGTGGAGACGGCGCCGCAAGTTATGGGAACGTTGACATGGGTGCTGCCATGCCATCGGAACAGGCCGCGGCCGATATGGGTGCCGTAACCGAACAGGCACTAAGTGCGGAGGCCGGATCCCCAGCGGTTAACGCTTCAATCATCGTCAGTGGGGACGCTACCGTCATCACTGGCAACCCTCGGGATGCGGCAGCGAAGTTCACGGAACAGATTCTCGAGGTCGGGGGGCGCATTGACTGGAGCTCGACCTCGGAATACGACTCGCAACCCTATGCTTCGGTCACCGCGCGTATCCCCGCCGACAAGTTTGATGAGGTTTTGGCGGGTTTGGACCAGTACGGCAGCGTGCAGAACAGCACTACTTTCAACGAGGACGTCACCCAGCAGGTGACCGACTTGGACGCAAGAATCAAGGTACTTGAAGACTCAATCACCCGGCTTCAAAACCTCATGGATCAGGCAACTTCTGTCGATGAGCTCATCGCAGCCGAGAATGGTTTAACGCAGCGCCAAGCGGAGTTGGACTCACTCACCGCACAACTTGAGTGGCTCGACAGTCAAGTTTCCATGTCCACCCTTAACGTTTCGTTCTCCACCGATGTTGATTCAACGGGATTCTCGCTTGGGAAGGCGTGGCAGATCTTCCTGAAGTCGCTCGAAGTCGTGGGCTACGGTCTCCTGGTGGCACTACCCTGGCTGGTGGTCGCGGCGATCATCTTCCTATTGGTGCGCTGGGGCCTCGCAAAACGGCGTGCAAGACTCTCGGCGGGCACTCCCAATTCGGACGAGGTCGATGCTTCCAATCATGATCCGGAGACGCTCGACGTGGAAGTTGTGGAAGCCGACGACGCGTCTTAGGCTCCGGAGGTCCCGCCCTGGATGTCGCGAGTACGCAGATCAAGGTGCTCAAAAGCCTCCACGATCTGGTCGATGTGGGCATCGGTTAGTTCGTCGAGCAGCAGCTCTCGAACGGTGGCCTGGTGGATTCGCGATGCCAACTCTGTGGCTTCAATTCCCGAAGGTGTGAGAACGGCCTCGTACCCACGGCGATCAGTCCCACTGGGTCGCTTGTCCACCCAACCCTCTTTGATCAGCCCGCTTACAAGGTATGTCAGGCGTGATGGGATGAAACCAAGACGTTCCGCTAACTCCCCCATCCGCATCTTCTGCTCGGGAGATTCGTAGAGCATGAGGAGGATGTTGTAATCGGACAGAGATAGGTTTGCGCCAGCCTTCAACTGGGTCTCAAGAAGTCCTTGCAGACGAGTGCTGGCCTCAAAAAAGACACGCCAAGCTAAGGAGCGCTTGTTGTCGCGATCCTCAATACCGTTAGTCGGTTCTATGGCCACTGCTTCGAAAAGGCCTCTCATCTTCCCTACCACATCGTGCTTCCACGGCATGAACTAGGTGCCATTCTACGCGCTGGCAAGGCCGTGGCCCTGTGGTAGCCACTACGTTCCAAGACGAAGCAGTTCCACACCGCCAGATGTCGGGGGGTGGACCTAGAATGTAGAAGGTGATCGATCAGCGGTCACAACGTCAGCAGTGATGGAGGGGCCCATGGGGTACAACATGAAGCCGAGGAAGGCCGTGTATCACTCCCCGAAGCGAACACGTCCCGAACCTGACGCAGTGCAGGTGGTACCGGCTGGAAAACAGATCCCCACATGGCTCCGCAATGCAGGGGTCGGATCCTGGGCGATAATCGGCATCACGCTGGTTGTGGCCGGTGTCGTCTTCATGACTGCCAAAATCTCAGCCGTGTTCATCGCGGTGTTCGTTGCATTGGTCCTCACCGGTCTGCTCAACCCGTTGGTGAACCGCCTTAGTAAACACATGCCTCGGGGACTTGCCGTGGCAATCGCCCTCCTGGGCACGTTCCTTATCTTTGGCGGCATGCTCACCTTCGTTGTCACATCTGTAACCAGACAGTGGCAGAAGCTGGTTGAACAGCTGTCACATGGCGTCGACATGATCGTAGATTTCATCGACACCTCTCCATTCGGCGTGTCCCTAACCAGCGACCAGGCCTATTCCTGGGTGAGCACGATGTTTGACCGCGGCGAAAAGTACCTGCTTGATAACTGGCAGAACATTGCCACCACGGCACTGTCCAATGTTGGCGCTGTAACGCTCGCTATCACATCGGTTGCTCTGGCGATTTTTGTGACGGTCTTCTTCCTTCTTTCCGGCGCACAAATGTGGCGCTGGTTCCTCAATCTTCTTCCTACACATGCCCGGTCCAAATGGAATCATGCGGCTCAAGCAGGGTGGCGCACCTTCGCCGGATACGGCCGCGGAACGATCATCATTGCCTTTATTGATGGGATCCTTGCGTGGATTTATCTGGAAATCCTGGGGATTCCCCTTGCGCCTGCCCTGGCTGTGCTGGTCATGATCGGTGCGTTGATCCCTATGGTTGGTGCCCCGGCGGCCATGGTTGTGGCCATGATCGTGGCCCTAGCAACAGAGGGTGTCATGAAGACCGTCCTCGTCGGTGTTGGTATTGCTTTGATCGGACAGTTCGAGGGCCACATACTGCAACCGTTCATCATGGGTAAGCAGGTGGCGCTCAGTCCGGTCGTTGTTGGTATTGGTGTCATGGCGGGCACACTGGTCGCCGGCCTTCTCGGTGCCATCATCGCGATCCCGATCATCGCAGTGATTTGGGCCGTGTTCTCCTCTCTCTACCACCGAGACCCTCCGATAGAAGGGCCCCTTCCCGATTTACCCAACCGGAATGGGACTGACGCCCACGCGCATGACTCTGAGGATGAGGATGGCGTGCCTGCCATTAAGAAGATCCTTACCGACAAGCTGAGTATTGGCGGTGCAGGCAAGGAAGATGAGGCCGGGGCTAAAGCAAGTTAGAACAGGCCCCCGCCCCGGCCGGCCTGCCTCCGGCCGAACCGTGCCCCTGCCCCCATTCCACCGGCCGTTACGCGAAATGTATACGTGGGGGTGGAATGCCCGTCTGGGGTGCGCACCCCGGACGCATATTTCGTCCCGACGTATACATTTCACGGGCATCGGCGGCGCCAACTGCCCACGTCCGTTTCTATCAGAGTGAGGCCCGGTCTGAAGCAGGCCATTCGTCGCCGCGAGCTCTACCGGAAGTCCCTCGACCTCGTCCTGAGGGGAACGTCTAGCATCTCTAGACGGTCGGCAACTAGCGCCACCGCCCCATCACCTTTCTCGACACGTCCGCTGATCACCATGGCGTTTGCCTCAAGAGCAACCGAACGGTAGCGCCGCCACAGCCCTGGCGAACAGACAACGTTACCCAACCCTGTTTCGTCCTCCAACGACAAGAAAGTTGTCCCCCGAGCTGTTCCCGGACGTTGTCTGTGTGTGATCAAACCCGCCACGGAGATACGCCTATCACATGGGGCATCTGGCAGGGCTCCCAACGGAATGACCCCACGTTCATTCAAGTATTGGCGAGCAAAGTTCATGGGGTGTAGGTCTGGCGACAATCCCATACCGTCATAATCCGCAACCAACTCCTCTTGAGCAGTCATCACAGGGAGGTTTGGGGCCTTCATCCCCAACTCGGTTCCAGGCAGGAATGGTTGGTGCCAGTCATCTGCAACTACAGCACCTGCAGCCCACAAACCCTCACGTCGACTGATTCCAAGGTCCGCCAGCGCCCCTGCACTTGCGAGCTTCTCAACTTGAGATCGCGTGAGATTCGCACGAGCGGCTAACTCAGCGATGCTGGCAAACGGTCCGCTTTCTCTAGCCTCGACAATCTGCTTAGCCCCACTTCCAAGGCCCTTCACTGTCTCTAGTCCCAAGCGAACTTCCAGGTCGGGGTGGGGGTCAACCAGTGTTGTGCTCTGCTTCGACATTCTTGTACTTGGCATCGGAGCAGTTTCAACCTTCGTACTTGGCATCGGAGCAGTTTCAACCTTCGAGTGGGTCACACTAGGGGGTGTAACCGTAACCCCGTGCCTTCGAGCGTCCTCGACCAATGAAGACGGAGAATAAAAACCCATGGGTTGGCTTGCCAAGATTGACGCATAGAAGTGCTCAGGATAATGAACCTTCAACCAGGCAGAAGCGTAAACAAGGTAGGCAAAAGAAAAGGCGTGCGACTCAGGGAAGCCAAACTCCGCGAACCCTTGCAGTTGGGTAAAAACCTGCTCTTGCACCTCAAGTGATACGCCACGGGCACTCATTCCCTCAAACAGTGCTGGTTTCAACGCAGCCATTCGTTCAGCACTTCGTTTAGCGCCAATGGCACGCCTCAACTCGTCTGCCTGACCCGGGGTAAAACCAGCCACATCCACAGCTATCTGCATCAACTGTTCTTGGAAGAGTGGAACTCCCAGGGTTTTCTTGAGGGCATCTTCCATGAGTGGATGCAGGTAAGTCACCTTCTCTTTGCCGTTCTTCCGGTTCAAATAGGGATTTACGGCTTTACCTTGAATGGGACCTGGGCGAATAAGAGCAACCTCGATGACTATGTCGTAAAACTCGCGAGGCTTCAGTCGCGGCAACGTGTTCATCTGAGCTCGGGATTCCACTTGGAACACTCCAACAGTGTCCGCGTTGCACAGCAGGTCATAGACTCGTGGATCGTCCTCGGGAAGATTGTAGAGGTCCAGCGGGCGCCCGTTATGTTCCACACCCGAGGTATTGAGCCAGTCAAACGATCGACGCAAAGCTGTCAACATTCCCAGCCCTAGCAAATCAAACTTGACTAGCCCCGCGTCCGCACAGTCTTCCTTATCCCACTGCAGGACGGTGCGTCCTTCCATTGCCCCCCACCTCACCGGACACACCTGTGACACGGGTGTGCGAGTCAAGACCATGCCGCCCGGATGAATCCCCATGTGACGCGGCATCTTCTGAAGTGTCTGCGCCACCTCTAGAACAGAATCAGGTGCAGAACTACCAGCCCTCTTGGACCACAGCTTCACCTGCCCTTCCGGAAATCCGAAAGCTCGCGCAGCATCTCGAATTGCCGATTTGGGGCGGTAGGTGATGACGTTGGCAACCATCGCGGCATTGTGACGCCCGTACCGCTCATAGACATGCTGGATTACCCTCTCCCGCTCTCGCGCTTCAATATCTAAGTCAATGTCGGGGGCTCCCGTGCGTTGCGGGGACAAAAATCTCTCGAAGAGCATCCGGTGCTTTACGGCATCAACCGCGGTAATCGACAGCGCATAGCAAACCGCAGAGTTAGCCGCCGAACCACGTCCCTGGCAAAGAATCCCACTGCGGGAGCAAAAGTCGACAATGTCTTTGACAATCAGAAAGTAGCCGGGAAACTCTAACTGCTCAATAATCTCCAGTTCATGGTCAATCTGCTCCCAAGCTCGGGGGAATTCAGTTCTGGACCCGTAGCGCTCGCTTGCGCCCTGATACGTGAGATGACGTAGCCAGGTTTCCTCTGTCTGCCCATTGGGGACGGGATAATGCGGCAGGCCGGGTTCCAGGATGCGGAAGTCAAAAGTAAACTGCCGCCCCAGTTCCGCTGCATTTCTTACCGCCTCGGGGTGGCGCCGATGCAGGTAGAGCATTTCCTCATTTGAACGTAGGAAAGTCCGCCAAGCAGGAAGGTACGGTTCTGCTTGATCCAACGACAGATTTAGGCGTGTCGCACTGAAGACATCCGCCAGCTTTTGCTGCTCTGGGGTTGCACATCGCACTGCCCCCGTCGCTACTAGCGGTAAGTTACGTGAGTCCGCAAGCGTCGCCAATGCGTCCGCTAGTGAAGGTGGATTGTGGGGTTGGAGGCTGGCCTCCACCCCAATGTGTTCTGAGCCAACCGTGTCAATTAGCTGGTCTAGCACCCTGGCTGCGGCTGACATGCCACCGGCTGTTAGTGTGCGTCGTAGCGGTCCATGAGCGGTTCCCGTCAAGATGAAGATATCGTCATTGAAAGTATGGATCTCCTCAAGTGTGAGCGTGGCTTCACGTCTTCCTTCTTCAGCAAGGAAGTGGGTACTAAGCATCTGGCAGAGGTTGTGGTAGCCCGTTTGCGAGGACGCAAGAACGGGAAGACGCACGCCGGGGTCGTTGCGGTCCGCGACAGTCCGCTTAGGCTGATCTGTAGACAGCACACGATGGTTCAACGTTAGTTCTGTGCCGTAAATGATTGGGAGCCCTGCCTGTTCTCCGGCGCGGGCTGTTTGTACGGCGGAGTACATTCCATCCACGTCAAGGACCGCGAGTCCCGACAGGCCCAATTTTTGGGCTTGGGTCACTAGCGCAGCGGGGGTATCGGTCCCTTCTAGGAACGTGTTTGCGCTGTGAGCGTGGAGTTCCGCGTACTCCGGAGTTTGCATCCTCCCATCTTATCGAACATGTGTTCGATCCTAAAGTGTGGCCCGGGCCGAGGGCGCCACCGCGAACCCCGAAGACCAATCAGCCGAGGGCGCCACCGGATTCTTCGAGGTAGCACCCGGCACAGAGTGATTCGTAGGTGACGCCATCCCCATCGATGGACACCTGATCCCCATCGAAGATGAATTTGCCGCCCACTTGACGTCCGTTAAGAATGGCCTTCTTCCCACAGCGGCAGATAGTTTTCAGCTCTTCTAGAGTGTTCGCAATGGCCAACAACCTTTGTGAACCTGGGAAGATCTGCGTTTGAAAGTCTGTCCGCAGTCCATAAGTCAGAACTGGCACGCCATCAATAGTGGCTATCCGCAGAAGATCTTCAACTTGGTCCCCCGTGAGGAACTGGGCTTCATCTACGAGCAGCGCCGCGACCGGGGCGATCTCTGGGAGCACTGAGACTAGAGCATCTGGATCTTCACCGCGCGCATGCCTTGCAAACAGATCCCGCACGTTGTCACGGGGAGTTATGAGGAAATCCACCTCCCTGGTTACACCAAGACGGGAAACGACTTGGGAATCCCCCTTGGTGTCTACGGCAGGCTTCGCCAGAAGAACACGTTGTCCCCGTTCTTCATAGTTGTACGCCACCTGCAGTAGTGCTGTGGATTTGCCCGAGTTCATTGCCCCGTAGCGAAAATACAGTTTTGCCATTTTTCCTCCGTAGGCGAGTTTAGCTGCGCAATCTCATTCATTGGGTAAATACCTTCTACCCACCACTGTGAACCTCTTTGGACTAATAGAAGATCTGGACACTCCCGACGGGAAACACGCAGGTAACATCGAGGTGAGTGTTCTTCACTTTCCGGCTTCCACCATCTTCCCCTCACCATCCACAATCCCCGCACGGCGCTCACAGGGTAGTCCCCTGCCTCAAGTTCAGGATGGTCACAACTAACAATCAGAGTTGTGGGGTTCCCATTTAGCAGTCCCCGACGATTAACCCAGATTCGTCCAAGCGTGCCATCACTTCTTTGCCCCATGAGTAATGCCGTGGGTGGCTTTACAAACAAGACGATTGGAAGCGCGCTAACCGCCCCATCCCAATCACCTTTTCGCGAAGTCACTACCCCCTTATTGTCATCACCGGAACTCTGCTCACTACCCCAAGAAGTGAAGAAGGTTCTGGAGCGAGGGTCAAAACCACCCTGAATGGTTGGTGTCACCGCAGCGTCTTCCCCCAGAAGTGATTGCACCTCTTCCACGGCCCGTGTTGCTTTACGACGGGTTTGCCCCCCACCCCACAGCGGGTCTGATTCTGGAACCGAGACGGGGTGGAGCGCAGCGACCCGGATCCACTGAACGGCCTGTTCTTCCCCACTATCGGGGGAGGACGTTAACCTGCCTGACATTCCTCTCAATTGCCACGTGATCCTTTTTCCTACCTGCGAGGGCGACATTGCATCAAGTAGTGTCCATGTCCTCTCATAAATACCACCCCCCACTTTTTCCACCGTGACCCTAATGGTTGAGGAGTACAAACCCTGGTGCACCAGGGCATCAGAAAGACTATTGGCAACCCTGCGAACTGCCACGACGCTTTGCTCCACTGTGAGGGCCGGCGGATCAAGTTCCACTTCTGCCACCACCTCACCACCAGTTCGGGAGGAAGCCTGCGGCATCATCCCGGTTCCACAAATGAGATCCCATAAAATCTGTCCGCTGGCCCCAAATCTGGTGATAACCGCGGACGCCCCCAGGTCACGCAGATCGCCTACATCACGCACACCCAGGGCCTTAAGGATTGGTAGCTCTTTGACAACACTTGCTTTGGAGCGAGGCGGAAGGTCTTCAACTACCTCTTCTAACACGTGTGAATCTAGGAATGCACGCGTTCCCTCCGAAGGGATAATCAGTCCCCGCCGACACGCCAATAGAACCCCCGTGAGGGTATCTGCGATCCCTACTTGGCATTCCGCACTAGTTTGAAGAACAACTTGCTCAATGAGCTCGCCGGCCAGCTCAACTTCCCCACCGGCCCATTTTGCTGGACCCCGCACAGGGGCGAACGCCAATCCCGGCCTAACCACAATCACTTCCGGAATGAAATCATCCACCACCTGCAAGATTGCTTCAAACGCCACGGTTTCCCGGCCCGGATCAGGAGGAAAAACCAGCAATTCGGGACAGCAGTACTGAGCCATCACCTGGCTCATCCCCACTTTTACGCCACAATCTTGCGCTGCAGGCGTGACAACTTGAACCCGGAAACGGTCCACAACAGCCGCCGGAGCTCCGGGAGGGACCTCTACCACCAGGGAACTTAGCTCCCAGTTCGGTACCCACAGGGCAACGTAGCGAGGAGAATCCACAGATATTCCACCACTCACGATGCTTCCTTTCGCTTCCTCAAAGGAGAAGGTGGCGTGGAAAGAACCGACCCACCCCGCGTTTCTTCCACGGATTCACCCAGGTCAAAATCTGTAAGGGGAGCACTGACCGTCAACCAGGGGTGCATGGTCAAAATCGTTGCTTCAACAGCGCGAGCCCGGGCCGCCAAAGCACGCTGATGTCGCGGCGCCACCTCTACATCCCCAACAGCAACAAACGAAAACCCCTCTACCAGGCTGCCAATGACCTTCAATCCCCATTCGCCCACGGAACGGATGAGGACGATACGACTGAGATCAACCCCAAGAGCTTCAGCACCTTCCCACGCAATATCTTGAACCCCAACTACCGCAACAAACTGCTCCGGTTTCATCAACTTGGCAAGCGCCCTGACCACACCTTCAATAGTTCCGTCCGTGTGGTAGACCCCGCGTCCTAAACCACTGCTATCACTGATGTTTGCAGCAAAACCTGCCACATCCTGACGCATCTCTACCTGCGTCAAAACCGCCCAGGCACGACGTAACCTTTCTTCTTGCTGCACCGCTATCTTTGCCACAACCCACCCCTTAGTCGAACATATGTTCGATCATAAAGGTCCCCTCCGACATCTGCGACCCCCTCTGAGAAATCCGTGAAGTGCCGCGAATCTCACCCCCGAAAAACTCTCCGGACGTCCTCGTCCCCAACCACGAGGTGGAAGAATGGCGCGGTGCTCCACATTGCCTTCTTTGAACCCCGCATTCCGGGAAACACCGGTGCCGCCATACGACTAGCCGCCTGTACTGGCGCCATGCTGCACCTGGTTGAACCCCTAGGTTTCGACATGGAAGACACAAAGCTGCGACGTGCCGGACTTGATTACCACGATCTTGCCCACGTCAAAACCCATCCCGACCTCGACTCTCTTTTGGCTGAAGTACCCGGTCGCACGTGGGCTTTTACCGGTCGAACAACACGCACGTACACGGATGCGAAGTACGAGGACGGTGACTGCCTCCTCTTCGGCCCCGAACCGGATGGCCTACCCGGGTGGGTCATGGAAGACGAACGTATCCACGCCCTCGTCCGCATCAATATGCTGGAAGGCGCGCGCTCTCTGAACCTCGCGAATGCAGCCTCAATTGCAACTTACGAGGCGTGGCGCCAACTCGGTTTCACCGGGGGCAAGTAGAGATACAACTACAACTAGAGGCTACGACGTGAGGCCTTCTCAATTCCTTCGGCAAGTTCAACAATTCGCCGCGGATTTGACCACCACATCCACACAAAGCCAACTATCGGCAGCACCAAGGGGATAAACCAAGCCTCTACCCCAAACCCTTCCCAGGGGGACCACAGCGCGGGACCTCGCTGACTCCCCACCCCCAGCAGACCAACGATTACCGGCCCCGCCAGGGACACGCTGATGCACGCCCACGCTACCTTGCGCATCCGTCGCCCGTTGTGAGTCAATCCCACCGCTGCACCCACGTAGACCGCCCCGGCAAACACCGTTACCAACCGTGGCCCAAGCGGCGGCGTAGAGTCACCAAATAGTTGAAACAGACCAATACCAACACAGCCGATCCCCGCCAGCCAGAATGCAGCCATAACAAGACGTCCCAACCCGTGGGAAGCTCCCCGATTATCGGCCAACCGTGGCGGCGCCGTCGACACACTGCCGGACAATGCGTGATCCGACTCGATGTCGCTCACAAGGTCGTCATCACCCAAACTGGGGACACCTGATGCATGGTCAGTCATTACGCCAGTCTACTTTCGAAAGAGTTCCCAAGGATCGCAATGATACGTCCTCGTCTTCCATAGCCCTGAAGACACCCCTAGGACCCATGTCCCAGAAAACGTGTCTGGTCTTGCAGCCTCTTTCCTTCGCGAGGGCGCCGTAGCGTGGAACAATAGGGATAAACAACCATGGCGGTTGAAAGGCGATGCCAAGGAGTTGAGAGCACTTGAGTGAGTCAATCTACGACGTTGTAATCCTAGGGGCCGGATCGGGAGGCTACGCAGCAGCACTGCGGGCCGCTCAGCTGGGCCTCAAGGTAGCTTTGATCGAAGGGGACAAGGTCGGCGGCACATGCCTGCACCGCGGCTGTATCCCAACGAAGGCCTACCTGCACGTTGCTGAAACAGCAGATGCAATCCGCGAATCTGCACCAATCGGGATCGATGCGACACTGAACGGTATCGACATGGTCAAGGTGGGTGAGTACCGCGATGGCGTCGTCAACAAGCTGTACCGCGGTGTTGAAGGCCTGCTGGGTTCCCGCAAAGTTGAGGTCATCATCGGGTGGGGGCGCGTAACCAGCCCGACCACTGTAGAGGTCAACGGTGAGACCATCACGGGAAAGAACCTGATCCTCGCAACCGGTTCGTACTCCCGCACACTTCCGACGCTTCCCATTGAAGGGCGAGTCATCACGTCCGAGCAGGCGCTGCAGATGGAATGGATCCCCTCTCACGCAATCATCCTGGGTGGCGGTGTCATCGGTTCGGAGTTTGCTTCGGCATGGAAATCCTTTGGCTCCGAAGTGACAATCGTTGAGGGCCTTCCCCACCTTGTCCCTAATGAGGATGAGATCATTTCGAAGAACCTAGAGCGCGCATTCCGCAAGCGCGGCATCAAGTTCCACCTCAACACCCGTTTTGCTGGTGTAACCCAGGACGAGGGCGGTGTGCATGTCTCGACCGAAGACGGGAAGACCATTGATGGCGACCTCCTCCTCGTTGCCATTGGTCGCGGTCCCGTCACCCAGGATCTGGGCTTCGAAGCGATCGGGGTAACTCTGGATCGTGGCTTTGTCATCACAGATGACAAGTGCCGCACCGGCGTTCCTGGCGTCTACGCAGTTGGCGATATTGTTCCCGGACTGCAGTTGGCTCATCGCGGCTTTGTGCAGGGCATCATGGTGGCAGAAGAAATCGCGGGTTTGAACCCTGAACCGGTTGATGAGAACACCATTCCGCGCGTCACTTTCACCGAGCCTGAAATTGCTTCGGTCGGTCTCACAGAGGCACAGGCAAAAGAGCAGTACGGCGCCGACAAGATCAAGACAGTTGATTACAACCTGGCCGGAAACGGAAAGTCCAACATTCTTGGCACTGCGGGTCTCATTAAGCTTGTGGGTGTCGAGGACGGTCCGATCGTTGGTTTCCACGCTATTGGTTCACGCGTATCCGAGCAGATCGGTGAGGGTGAGCTGATTGTCGGATGGGAAGCCTATCCTGAAGACGTTGCGAAGCTCATTCACGCACACCCAACACAGAATGAGGCGATTGGCGAAGCCGCAATGGCTCTTGCCGGCAAGCCTCTGCACGCACACGACTAGAGACACAAAGAGGAAAAGGATAGAAATGGCACAGTCCATCAAAATGCCGGCGCTAGGTGAATCCGTCACCGAAGGTACCGTCTCGGCGTGGCTTAAGAACGTGGGCGACACTGTCGAAGCCGATGAGCCGATTGTTGAGGTTGCAACTGACAAGGTCGATTCGGAAGTTCCATCCCCCATCGCGGGTGTCCTCCTTGAGATTCTTGTTCAGGAGGACGACACGGTAGAGGTCGGAACAGAGATCGCACGTGTCGGAAGCCCAGACGAGGCCGGTTCGGGTGATACTTCAGAACCCGCGGCAGCGCCAGAACCCGCTGCGACCTCGACGCCCGAACCCGCAGCGACTGAGGAGCCTTCAGCTCCGCAAGCTGGCTCTTCAGTCGAGTCGACTGGGGACATCACCGAGGTAAAGATGCCCGCTCTTGGCGAGTCTGTTACCGAAGGCACTGTGTCCGCCTGGCTCAAGGAGGTCGGCGACAAGGTTGATGCTGATGAGCCTATCGTTGAGGTTGCAACCGACAAGGTGGATTCAGAAGTTCCTTCTCCAGTAGAGGGATACTTGGTAGAAGTGCTTGCTGACGAGGACGATACGGTTGAGGTCGGCACCGTCATCGCTCGTATCTCTTCGACACCTGGCGGCTCGGCTCCGGCAGCACCTGCAAAGGCTGCGGCTCCGGTCGCTCCGGCAGCACCTGTTGCTCCTTCTGCGCCACCAGCACCCATGGCGCAGCGTCCACCTGCCCCTCCTGCTCCTCCGGCTCCCCCAGCACCTCCGGCCCCTCCTGCACCGGCACCGGCTCCCGCTCCCGCTCCGCCAGCGCCCGTTGATGCTGCGGAACGCCCAAGTGACGCGCTGACCCGCGCAGCAAGTTCAGGAACCGTCGTGCCGGACGCTCCGGGTACACCCGCAGGTGCTGGCTATGTCACCCCAATTGTTCGTAAGTTCGCCAAAGACAAGGGCGTGGACTTGGCGACTGTGACGGGGACAGGCATCGGCGGAAGGATCCGCAAGGAAGATGTGGTTGCCGCCGCAGAGGCCGCAGCTACAGCAGCACCCACTGAAGCACCATCAGCACCGGTGGTAGATGCCGGTGTCTCAGGGAAGATTGAAATCTCTCCTGAAGCAGCCGCGCTGCGGGGCACAACTGAGAAGATGTCACGCCTACGGCAGACCATCGCACGTCGCATGCTTGAGTCTCTGCAGTCATCTGCACAACTCACCACGGTCTTCGAGGTTGATGTAACCCGTATCTGGAACTTGCGCGCGAAGTACAAGGGCCAGTTTGAGCAGGTACACGGCACTCGCCTCACCTTCCTTCCGTTCTTCGTCAAAGCAGCTACAGAAGCACTTGCTGCACATCCAAAGTTGAACGCAACAATCAACGGCAACGAAGTCACCTACTTTGACCATGAGAACGTAGGAATTGCCGTTGACGCTCCGAAGGGCCTGATGGTCCCGGTCATCAAGAACGCCGGTGAACAGTCGATAGCTCAGATTGCAGAATCGATCAACACGTTGGCTTCCGATGTTCGCAATGGAACTGTTGGGCCGGATCAGTTGACGGGTTCAACATTCACGATAACCAACACGGGTTCTGGTGGCGCACTGTTCGACACCCCCGTGTTGAACATGCCAGAGACTGGAATCATGGGGGTTGGCACAATCGTCAAGCGCCCGGTCGTGGTCAAGGACAGCGATGGTGGAGAGTCGGTTGCGATCCGCTCGATGGTCTACCTGTCAATCACTTACGACCACAGGCTGGTTGATGGTGCCGACGCTTCCCGTTTCCTGACTTCCGTGAAGAAGCGTCTCGAAGAGGGCAACTTCCTGCCTGACCTGCAACTCGGGTAGTGAAAGCGTGGGCCGGTTGATTCTGATGACTCAATCGGTGACATAACATAAGGGGCCGGTACACAACTTATTTTGTGTACCGGCCCGCTGTGTATCCGGACCGCTGCACACCACATACGCGTGCGCTCCCGGCTACTTCATCATCCTCCCTCGACAGAGAGGATCCGAGGCGGAGCCGTTTGCACATCGAGGTGGACGACTGCGGGAGTCAGAACTCGAGGCGCCTCCCCCGCCTGCTGGGGAACCGCCGCGACTGTGGCAACTACCGATATAACGTCTTCGACACAGCGTAGAGAGTTGACTTCAACCAAGTAGGTCGGGGAAGCAAACTCTTCGCCGGTTTCAGTTCGTCGAACAATGTCGGCCGCATCAATCAGAGCCAAGTCCCACCTCTGGACACGCACCAACTCAGTGAACGCCCCCTGTTCGAGGGCGTCTCCACGAGCGTGCAACAGGTCGGCAACCAGGGTGGCTGTCTCTTCTAGTGAAGGACATGGCGGAGCATCCTCGACAGGTTTCGACGCACTTTGCGGTTCAGCCCCGCGAGACCCAAACGCATTGTCTAAGACTGGGTCCACCGCTGAGTGCAATGCCCCGACAAGAACCAGCAGGAGCGCTGTAAGAGTGGTGGCGACCAGTATCGGGCGTCCTCGCAGGCGGCCCCTGGTCTGTCTCCCCCTCCCGAGCCTTATCTTCGGCAGCTCGATCGTGTCAACATCACGCTGGCTCTCCTCAACCTCTACCGTACCGCCAGCACTCTTGTCCGACTCCGAACCGCCAGCGCCCCTGTCCACCTCCGGTCCGCCCTCGTTCTCAGTTCGAGCTCCCGCTACTCCTACGGGCTCGCTCCGACTCCCAGTTCGGCCCACGGTCCCCCAGTCTTCCGGGGTGTGACCCCAGGCTGGAGGCGAAAGGGGCACTGGCGACAGGAGCAGGACCGGCGGTCCAGCCGGGACCTCGGCCACTGCCCAACTCACAACGAGAGTTCCCGGTACTCCAGCCCCATCAAACAGAGCTCTGATCGAACCACCCCAGTCATGGACTTCCTGCCGTGTGGGAGGTCTGTGCCGCCCACTCGGGAAGTGAAGAAGTGGAGAGACCCACCCAGCTCGTGTTTCAGTGTCAAAACGGATGCGGGCCAGCCCAAACTCACTACCCGGGGGACATTTCAAGTCTGAGAGTGCCTCCCAGACGCCGAGTGTGTGCGAGGAGGACTGAGAAGAACCAGACCGGACTGGCGGAAACTCAAGCCACCTCTCGAAATCCGCCTTCCCGGTGGCACGTTCCCCACGAATGCCTATCCGGACCCAGACGACCCCGACCGGGGTAACCGCGTAGGGTTCACGAACCACCTCCTCTCCAAACATGCTCCAATCATGACTACGTTGCACACCGCGCGCCTCACGGCGCGAGCCAAACTGTGGACAACGCCGCTTCTCGCGCATTGGGGATACCCAATGGCTTGAAACTCACAGCTCACGAGGCTTCCTCAGGGCAAAAGTGCCAACTAGAATGTCTTCGGCGTCCTTTGACGCCCGCCTGCTGCGCCGCCAGACTCTTTAGAGAGCGGCCCCTGTAGGCAAGCACTCACTCAAGGAACACCTTGTCTCAGAACCCTTTGCGCGCGCTGCGCGACTACCGTGACCTGCCCCCTGCTTTCGGAACAGGCAAAATGATCTCCGCGGCTCTAGCCCGCGCTCCTTTTGCCATGCTGCCTCTCGGCATCATGACGGCCTTTACATTCTCTACCGGGGACATCGCAGTTGGCGGCCTCGCGACCGCCTTCTTCTCCATTGCGGTCGCAACCTGCTCACCACTCATCGGACGTGCGGCTGACATCTGGGGTCAACGCAGGGTTCTGCTCACAATCATGCCGATCAACGCGGTAGCACTCCTTGCTCTCTACTGGGCTGCCCTCAATAGTCCTTCCACAGCAACCATCTACCTAATCTGCTTGCTTGCGGGGCTTACGGCCTCGCCCATCGGCTCATTCACAAGGGCCCGGTGGGTGGCGATGCACCCCAAGCCACGCACTCTGATGGCAGCCTTCTCTTACGAATCAATGGCAGATGAGTTCGTCTTCGTCCTCGGACCCGCATTCGTGGGCATTGCCGCCACAGCCGCGGCCCCATCGGCCCCACTTCTCATCGCCTTCATCGTTCTTGTTCTAGCGGGATTTCCATTTGCGTTCACTGCTCCCACCGAACCGCTCGATGCGGTGTCTGGCGACGCGCCAGGAACTTCCCGCCCGTCGATTGGAAAGATCCTCGTCGCAGTTAGCCCAGCCATCATTGCTCTGATTTCCGTGGGAGCATTCTTCGGCTCATCCCAGGCAGCCGTAACAGTGCGCGCGGAAGAGCTCGGCAGTGCGGGCAGCGCCGGCCTGGTATACGCGGCCATGGGAATCTCTTCTGCGCTAATGGCGTTGTTGGTCGTTGTCCTCCCTGATCGATTCAAGCTGTATGCCCGCTTCATCACGTTCTCTGTAGCGGTCAGCGCGCTCACCATAATCACGTCGTACGCGCCGTCTCTGCCTCTGACTGCCCTAGCCCTGTTCGTCGCCGGCGCATTTGTCGGACCGACGCTAGTCACTGCGTTTACCCTGGCCGAAAAGCTCACGCCCGAGGGCGGAGTGGCTGTGGCCATGACCCTCATGTCGTCATCTGTCACCGTTGGGGTCTCTCTTGGAGCCGCAATCGGCGGCAGAGTTGCCGAATCCTCTGGTTCACACAACACATTCCTCCTCAGCGCAGGAGTCATTCTTGTTGCGGGTGTAATAGGACTAATACTTAAACTAAAATCGTCAACATCAGGGCGGGACCGGGTCGCCTAATCACCTTGTAGGATTGGTTCATTATGGCAAAGAAAGAAAAGACGCCGAAAGCTGCTGGCGCCCCCAAGAAGAAGCGCTTCTACCATACGCTCGTAGACGCGTATAAAGTCGTCAAGCGAACCTACTCGTGGATAGGCATCGCACTCATTGTACTGCCCATCATCATTATTGGGCTTGGCGTCCTCTTCGGAATCCTCTGGGACCGGCCGATCTTTCTTCCAATCACTGCGGTCCTTCTTGCAGGTACTTTGGACATGGTCCTTCTTGCGTACCTGATTCGTCCCGCAATGTACCGGCAGTTGGATGGCCGCGTTGGTTCGGTTTACGCGGTAATCAGTCAGATTCGCCGTGGATGGATTATCGAGGAAGAGCCGGTTGCTGCCAATAAGTCCCAAGACGTCGTTTGGCGGATCGTAGGGCGACCTGGAATTGTTCTTATCTCCGAAGGACCGTCCAGCCGCGTCCACCAGTTGTTAGTTACCGAGAAGCGGCGCATTAGCCGTTCCATATCTAACGTTCCAATCATCTTCATTGAGGTTGGCAGGGATGAAGGTCAGGTGCCTCTACCCAAGCTCAACCGCAAGATCAATAGCTTGAAGAAGGTTCTCACAAAGCAGGAAGTGCCGGCTGTTGCCAACCGCCTCACTGCGATCGGTAACCGCGGCATTCCGATTCCCAAGGGTGTTGATCCCACGAACACGCGTGCAAACCGGAAGGCACTTCGCGGGTAGTTCGGCCTTCCGTCACCAAGCAGTTGAGTAGCAAGAGGACCCTCGCGTATGCGGGGGTCCTCTAGTGTTTTCGGGTGCCTTCCGCGCATGACTGCACGGCGCACATATCGCCCCCACCTAAGGTTGCCGGAGTCGCCCAAGGTTGCCCGTAATTCGCAAGATCGGCGGCAACCTTAGGCGATCCCGGCAACCTTAGCGGTGGGGCGGCCGGAGGCGGGGGCCGAGGCGAGGACGGCGGCGGGCCTGAGGCGGGGGCGGCGGCGGCAGGCGGGGGCGGCCGGGCCAGTGTTCCCCTTCCCACACCCAGATAGTGAGACCCGATTATGTATATTATTCAACCTCGTGCATACTTTCATTTGTTCTTGTAGTTCAACTACCGACGCGCAACACCTTGGAGGCACCCAATGCGCAAGTTCCTCTCGCTGACCGCTACCGCTGCTGTCGCAGCCCTGGCCCTTGCAGCCTGCTCCGACCCTGGCACCTCAGCACCCGAAGAAGACACCACAACCCCCGAGTCCGGCGCGGCAGTCGAAGGCTTCGACGTCACGACAATCGAGCCCGTAGCCGACATCGCAGCGATGGTGCCCGACACCCTAGTCACCGCCGACCAACTGACCAACGGCGCGTCAACCGACTACCCACCCGGTGAGTTCCTCCTGGCAGACGGACAGACCCCAACCGGCTACGACGTTGACATCGTCAAAGCTCTTGCCGCAGTCATGGGTCTCTCCGATGGCGTTACCAACACCGCCGAGTTCCCCACCATCATTCCTGCGCTGGGGACCAAGTTTGACATTGGTGCGTCCTCGTTCACAATCACGCCGGAACGCATCGAGCAGGCCAACATGGTTTCCTACCTCGAGGTCGGGTCGGCATTTGGCGTGGCGACAGGAAACCCAAATAACTTCACCCCCGAGGATCCCTGCGGCTTCTCAATAGGCGTGCAGAACGGCACTTTCCAGCAGGAGTACGCCGAAGAGCTGTCCGCCCAGTGTGAAGCAGAAGGCAAGGAACCAATCACCATCCAGCCCCTGTCTCTGCAATCAGACATCACCACCAAGGTTGTCGGTGGTCAGTATGACGCAACCTTCGCAGATGCCCCCGTCATTGGGTTCGCATCCGTACAGTCCGGTGGCAAGATCGAGCAGATTGGCGACGTCATCGAGTCGGCTCCCCAGGGGATCGCCATTGCAAAGTCTGACGAGCAGCTCACTGCAGCCATCCAAGCAGCAATGCAGCACCTGATGGATGAGGGCTACCTTACGCAGATCCTCGCCGTCTACGGTGCTGAAGGCTCAGCCCTCACCCAGGCCCGAGTCAACCCCGAGGTTTAGAAAGCAACTATTCAATGAGCCCCTCAACCGGACCCGTTGACCTCATCCACGCCCGGCCGGTCCCCCGGCCGGGTCGCTGGCTGGGAGCAGCCGTTGTCGCTGTCCTAGTGGCGATGGCGATCAACGCCCTCATCACCAACCCAGCATGGCAATGGCACCTAGTTGGCCAGTGGATCTTCTCAAAGTCCATCATGACGGGTGTTCTCTACACCCTGCTACTCACCGTCGGCGCCATGCTGCTTGGCACAGTCCTTGCAATCACCATGGCCGTGATGCGCCAGTCCACGAACCCCATCCTGCGCTACGTGGCGACCTTCTACATCTGGTTCTTCCGTGGTACACCGGTCTACACGCAGCTGATCTTCTGGTCGCTGCTTCCCGTCCTCTACCCGCAACTCTCCATAGGTATTCCCTTCGGCTATGAGTTCGTTCAGTTCAACACGCTGACCCTCATCACTCCCCTGTGGATGGCCGTCCTCGGCCTCGGTTTCAACGAGGGCGCCTACCTAGCAGAGATCATTCGCGCGGGCATCAACTCCGTTGACAAGGGGCAACGTGAAGCAGCGCAGGCCCTGGGAATGTCCAACGCCCAAATCATGGCGCGCATCATCCTCCCTCAAGCCATGCGCGTGATCATGCCGCCGCTTGGCAACGAAACGATCTCGATGCTCAAGACCACCTCCCTGGTCTCCGCTATCCCCTTCACGTTGGAACTGACCTACCAGGCTTCAAACATTGGCCAACGCCTCTTTGCCCCCATCCCACTGCTTGTGAGCGCGGCGATCTGGTATCTGGTGATCACTTCCATCCTCATGGTTGTGCAGCACTACATTGAGTCCTACTACGGTCGCGGATTTGATTTCGAAACCGGTGAAAAGAAGCTCACCGCCAAGCAGAAGTCAATTTCCGAGGCCGATCCCGGCCAATCCAACATGTTCCTGGACGTGACACCATGACAAAGGCACCAGACGGCGAACCCATGGTGAAGGCACGCGGCGTGCACAAGTTCTTTGGGGACCTGCACGTCCTCAGGGGCGTCGACCTCACCGCTAAGCCGGGCGAAGTGTGCGTCATCCTGGGTCCCTCAGGGTCCGGCAAATCCACACTTCTGCGCTGCATCAACGAGCTTGAAACCATCTCAGCCGGCCGCATCTGGGTAGATGGCGAGTTGATGGGATTCCGCACCACCACTGGCAGAGAGGGGCAGGAAATCCTGCACCGTCTCAAGGACTCAACCATCGCCAAGCAACGCAGTCGCATCGGCATGGTTTTCCAGCGCTTCAACCTGTTCCCGCACCGCACCGCCCTCGAAAATGTCACCGAAGCACCGATCAACGTCAAGAAGGTGCCCAAGAAGGCTGCCAGGAAGCGCGCTTCCGAACTCCTGGAACGCGTTGGCCTTTCCGACCGGAGCGACCACTACCCAAGCCAGCTTTCAGGTGGACAACAGCAACGCGTGGCAATTGCTCGCGCAATGGCGATGGATCCTGAACTGATGCTGTTCGACGAACCCACCTCCGCCCTCGACCCAGAACTTGTTGGCGAAGTTCTGGCGGTTATCCAGGATCTGGCTCAATCAGGAATGACCATGGTTGTCGTCACCCACGAGGTCGGGTTTGCACGCCAAGTCGCCGACCAGGTGGTGTTCATGGACGAGGGCGTCATCGTTGAGCGCGGCACGCCCGAACAGGTCATCGATAACCCTCGCGAGGCCCGCACCCAGGAGTTCTTCTCCAAAGTTCTCTAAACCAGACAAACGTAGGGGTTGTGTTGACCAAGAAAATGCTCAACACAACCCCCACATCACTCGGAAGTAAGTGCTACTCCGACTTTGTCTTACCGCTGAACCCCTCAGTCACCGCATTCAGCGCCGCGGTGAGCTCCGTTGGGAGAACCCAAATCTTCGAGGCCGTACCGTTGGCAATGTTGGGCAGTACCCTCAGGTACTCATACGACAACAGATCCGGGGTGGGCCTGCCCTCATGGATTGCCGTAAACACTGTGTCAATAGCTTTCGCTTCACCGTCTGCCCTGGTCACGGCCGCTTCGGCAGCGCCTTGGGCCTGAAGGATAGCCGACTGCTTCTCACCTTCTGCACGCAGAATCTGCGACTGGCGCACGCCCTCGGCCTGCAAGATGGTGGCTCGCTTGTCGCGATCGGCGCGCAACTGCTGCTCCATGGCTTGCTGAATGGTTGGAGGCGGATCAATGGACTTCAGTTCAACACGGTTGATGCGAATCCCCCACTTGCCCGTCGCCTCATCAAGGACGCCACGTAGCCGCGCGTTGATCTCATCACGGCTGGTCAAAGTCTGTTCCAGATCCATTGAACCAATGACGTTACGCAGGGTAGTGATCGTCAACTGCTCGATCGCAGTAATGTAATCAGCGATTTCATAGGTGGCGGCCATCGGGTCATTGACCTGGTAGTAGATCACCGAGTCGATCGACACCACGACGTTGTCCGCAGTGATGACCGGCTGCGGTTGAAAAGTTGTCACCTGTTCGCGCAGATCAACGCGTGCGGCAACCCGGTCCACGAATGGGATCAGCAGGTGCAGTCCCGCATACATGACAGAGTGGAACTTCCCGAGGCGTTCAACCACAAGTGCCCTCGACTGAGGAACTACCTGGATCGCCCGGACAACGACGACGACGACCAGGAGAATGAGTAGTAGTAGAACGATGGTTACCCAAAGTGATGAGTCCATTTTTTCCTTCCGCGCTCACTGTGAACGCTGCAACTTAGACACGGCAGGGACGGACCCCGCCGCCAATTAATCGTTGGGCGGCTCGCGGTCCGGAGGGGTTGGGACAGGTTCGTCAGAGGGCCCAACAACCGCCGTAGCACCCTCGATGCCAACTACGGTCACCTGGCTACCAACCGGGAACACCCTCCCGTCAAAGCTTCGAGCTGACCAGATGCCACCCTCGAGGCGAACTCGCCCCTCACTTCCCATAAGCGGAGCCGTCACAACCGCACGCTTGCCAACCAAGCCCTGGGCGTTTGTTGCGATGTTTGGGGTTGACTTCTGGAGCAGATTACGCGCCCACGGCCTCACAAAAGCAAGGAGCAGAATAGAAACGCCGACGAAAACGCCAAGCTGTATCCAGAATGAACCACCTACTGCCCCCGCACCACCAGCTGCGAGAGCCGCCAAAGCCAAGGTGAGGAAGAACAAGTCAACCGTTGCCAACTCAACGATCCCAAGGAGAAGTGCTGCACCAATCCAGATTAACCAGCCCATGCCTACCCCTCACCGTGCGTTGAACGTACTCTCCTTAGCCTACCGCACCCGAAAAGACGCCTAGCGGGCGCGGGCCCACCACCGTTCGTCCTCGTGCGTCACCTCAAGGGGCAAACCAAACGCCTCAGAAAGCCCCTGCGACGTCAAGACCTCACTGATCGGACCGGCTTTCATGACTTCCCCACCAACGATGAGGGCGGCGTGGGTGAAGCCCGGCGCAATCTCTTCAATCTCATGGGTGATGAGCAAGACCGACGGGGCGTTGCGCCCCGCCATGATCTCAGACAGGGCCAAGACCAATGTCTCACGCGCTCCCAGATCAAGGCCCGCGGTTGGTTCGTCAAGAATGACAATCTCTGGGTCCGGCATCAGGGCTCGAGCAATCGACACCCTCTGCCTCTCGCCCTCGGACAACGTGCTAAATCGACGGTCAGCAAGATTGCCGACCCCAAGCGCAGCCAACAGATCGTTCGCACGTTGCCGATCAGCGTCCTCGTACTCTTCCCCAAACTGGACCGTCTGGCCCCAACCCGCGGCCAAAACAATGTCGGCGGCGGTATCAGCCCCTGAGACTCGGTCGCGGGTCTCTTGTGAAGCGACCCCAACGCGAGACGCGATGTACGTTGCATCTTCACCCGAAGTATCAACGCCGAGGACGCTCGCGGAGCCAGTGGTTGGATAATCACGAGCCGCGACTAGGCGAGCCAACGTTGTCTTACCCGCGCCGTTTGGCCCCAGCAGCACCCAGTTCTCACCGGGTTCCACCTTGAAACTTACGTTATTGAGGATTTCGGTTCGACCCCGCTTGAAAGAGACTTCCCGAAGATCGATGAGGGGCTGCATATTTGGTGAAACCACCTATTTCACTAGCGTCTTGTACAGTTCTACAGTTTGTTCGCCGATGGCCTGCCAGGAGAACTTCTCTCTGGCCCGCTCCAGTCCCGCCTGCCCCATCTTCTTGGCAAGGGCGGGATTCTCGAGGAGTTCCGTCAGTTTCTCAGCAAAATCCGCCTCAAACTTTTGCGGATTAAGCGGTGTTCCCGTCCCATCCTGCATCTGTTCGATAGGTACAAGGTACCCCGTTTCACCGTCCACGATCACATCGGGGATACCACCCGTCGCGGTCCCCACCACGGGGAGCTCCATCGCCATGGCCTCAAGATTGACGATCCCTAAGGGTTCATAGATCGAGGGCGTTGCGAAGACATCAGACCCGGAGAGGATCGCTTTTACTTCCTCATTGGGCAGCATTTCGGAAATGTTGATGACGCCCGTGCGCTTCTCCTGCAGCTTCTTGACGAGGCCGTCGACCTCCGCGGCAATTTCCGGGGTGTCCGGGGCCCCTGCAAGAAGGACGATCTGCACGCCATCGGGCAGTAGTTCGCATGCACGAAGGAAGCCGGGCAGTCCCTTCTGCCTTGTTATCCGCCCAACGAAAACCACAGTGGGACGGTCCGGGTCCATCCCGTGCTTCTCCCGAATCGCGGCTGCCCGTTCAAGTGCTTCCTCGCCCACGGGCCTGTGCCACTTGTTCAAATCGATTCCGTTGTGGATGACATGGACACGGCTCTCCTCAACCTCCGGGTACGACTTGAGAATGTCAGCCTTCATGCCGTTAGAAACCGCGACGATAGCATCAGCATTCTCATACGCGACCCTCTCAACAAAGGAGGAAACGCGATACCCGCCACCCAACTGTTCAATTTTCCACGGCCGCAGTGGCTCCAAGGAGTGGGCCGAAATCACCAAGGGGATGTCGTAGAGGAGTTTGGAAAGATATCCGGCCATGCAGGCATACCACGTGTGAGCGTGGACCAGGTCCGAGCCCTCCACGCCCTCGAGCATTTCAAGGTTCACCCCGAGAGTCTGGATAGCGGCATTGGCTTCCGAGAGTTCAGGAAGGTTGGCATACCCGATTACCCCCGCTTCCGACCCGACCTCACCCGGGGTGCGCGGTCCATCGAAGGCCTCCACACGTAGGTCGACAAGGTTGCGAAGAACACGTGCCAACTCTTCGACGTGCACACCTGCACCGCCGTAAACAAAGGGGGGATACTC
>RRZU012996225.1_pt1 | contig 49562 bp, 42 predicted proteins | sample 2165561 | NCBI WGS metagenome assembly RRZU01 (sample SAMN10456909, study PRJNA506462) | wastewater metagenome | isolation source: wastewater sludge | place: USA: Moscow, Idaho | reverse complement strand
TGTTCCCGTTCTACTGGATGGCGATCACGGCGGTGAAGCCCGACAACCAGCTGACCGATTACGACAATTACAGCCCGTTCTGGGTGGTCGGTCCGACGCTGGATCACATGCGCTATCTGCTGTTTGAAACCTCCTATCCGGGCTGGATGCTGAACACGGTGATCGTCTCGGTCGCCTCGACGGTGATTGCGCTGTTCGCCTCGGTGCTGGCGGCCTATGCGATTGAACGCCTGCGCTTCAAGGGTGCGCGGATCACCGGACTTCTGATCTTTCTGGCCTATCTGGTGCCGCCCTCGATCCTGTTCATCCCGCTGGCCTATATCGTCTTTCAGGTCGGCATCTTCGACAGCCGGCTGGCGCTGATCCTGACCTATCCGACCTTCCTGATTCCGTTCTGCACCTGGCTGTTGATGGGCTATTTCCGCTCGATCCCTTACGAGCTTGAGGAATCGGCGCTGGTCGATGGCGCAAGCCGCTGGCAGATCCTGACCAAGGTCGTGCTGCCCCTGGCGGTGCCGGGGCTGATCTCGGCCGGGATCTTTGCCTTTACGCTGTCATGGAACGAATTCATCTATGCGCTGACCTTCATTTCCTCGTCCGAGAACAAGACCGTCCCGGTCGGCGTGCTGACGGAACTGGTGCGCGGCGACATCTATGAATGGGGCGCCTTGATGAGCGGGGCGCTTCTGGGCTCGCTGCCGGTGGTGATCCTGTATTCGTTCTTCGTGGACTATTATGTGTCCTCGATGACGGGCGCGGTGAAGGAATAGGGCCTCGCCTTCAGGCGCTGGTCAGCCGCAGGATCGTGTCGATATTGAAGGCGATGCGCTGCTCAAGCGCCTCGTCGCTCATCAGGTCGCGTTCAAAGACGATGGTGCCGGTGAAGCGGTTCGTCAGGTAGTAATAGCCGATCGCCGCGATGGTGATGTTCAGCTGCACCGGGTCGATGCCGGGGCGAAAGATGCCCTCGGCCACGCCGCGGTCAAGGATGCCGGCGACAAGGTCGACGAACTGGCGGCTGTAGCGCTGCACGATTTCGGACTTTTTCAGGTGGCGGGCGCGGTGCAGGTTCTCGCTGTTGACCAGCGCGATGAATTCGGGGTTTTTCAGGTAATAGGTCCAGGTAAAGCGGACCAGCCGCTCCAGCGCCTCGCGCGGGGGCAGATGCTCAAGCCTGAGCTGCAATTCGGCCGAGCGGATGTCGATATAGGCCTGTTCCAGCACCTCCTGGAACAGCGCCTCCTTGCTGCCGAAATAGTGATAGATCATGCGCTTGTTGGCGCGGGCCTTGTCGGCGATGGTATCGACGCGCGCCCCCGACAGCCCCAGACGCGAGAATTCGCGCTTGGCCGAGGCAAGGATGCGCGCCTTGGTGGCGTCGGCGTCCCGCACCCGCTGCTTCGAATCGTCAGGGCCGGCCTTTGTTCCAGAGGCCGTCTTTTTCGCGCGATTGTCTGTGGTCACCTGATTACCCTCTGCCGGCCTTGGGTCATTTTTACGGCAGGCGCGTGCCTTTTCCAAGACGAAGCGCAAGGGAAGAAACTTGACGCGCAGCAAACAAATAAGTAACTGGATAGTGACTAAAGGGATGAGAATCGGCCAGCAACGGGCGTCGGAAAGCTTGACCCGGATCGACTGAGCTGAACTTTGGGAGGGAAAGAATGTCGACTTTCATTCGCGATTTCATCGAGCGCGAAAAGATCAACCGCCGCAATTTCCTGCTGGCTTCGGCCATGGGCGCGGGCAGCCTGATGCTGCCGGGATCGCTGCGCCGCGCGGTGGCGGCGGACGGCACGGCAATGGCCTGGTCCTATCGCGACCGCGCCTCGGCCTATTGGAACGCCATCGTTTCGGGCGGCGAGGCCTATGTGGAATCGCTGGGCCTGAACAAGTCCGCGATGACCAGCCTGATCAACGAAGGCTCGTCGGAAAAGTCGCTGTCCGACATCAAGGCGTTCCTGGCCAAGAACAACGGCAATTGCGCCATCGCCTGCGACCCCAACGACAGCCCCAACGCGCGCCCCGTGGTCGAGGCGACCAAGGCTGCCGGCGGCTATATCTCGACCATCTGGAACAAGGCCGACGACCTGCATCCGTGGGATTTCGGCGACAACTATGTCAGCCACATGAGCTGGTCGGGCGTGCAGCCCTCGAAAGAGGCCGCGATCAAGCTGATCGAGGCCATGGGCGGCAAGGGCGCCATCGTCCATGTCGGCGGCATTCCGGCCAACATTCCCGCCATCGAGCGGCTTGAGGGCCTGAAGCAGGCGCTGGCCGAATATCCCGATGTCCAGCTTCTGGACGTGCAGTCGGCCGATTGGGACACCGCCAAGGCCGCCAGCCTGATGTCCTCGTTCATCACCCGCTACGGCGACGAGATCACCGGCGTGCATTGCGCCAATGACAACATGGCCTACGGCGTGCTTGAGGCGCTGAAGGCCGAGGGCATGACGCTGCCGGTCACCGGCTTTGACGGCAACCCCGAGGCGGTGAAGATGGTGATCGACGGCGAATTGCTGGCGACGGTCTTTACCAACCCGTTCTGGGGCGGCGGCATCTCGCTGGCGCTGGCCCATCAGGCCGCCACCGGCGCCTTCAAGCCCTCGGACGAACCGCACGACCACCGCGAATTCTATGGCCCCTCGATCGTCGTCACCAAGGCCGATGCCGAGGCGTTCAAGGCCAAATACATGGACGCGAACCCGGTCTACGACTGGAACGACCGCTGGAGCCTCGCGGCCGGCCCGATCGTCTACAGCAAGTAAGCGGGCAGGGCGGGCGGCCTGAACCGCCCGCCATCCGCATCATTTCTGACAAGGCAACAAGATGAACCGGAACACCCTGTTGAAATGGGCTCCGCTGCTGGTGCTCGTCCTGTTGATCGCCCTTTTCACCGCGGTCAACGCGAACTTCCTGTCGGTGCGCAATTTCGCGCGGCTGGCGACTGCCGCCGCGCCGCCGCTGATGGTGGCGCTTGGTGTGACCTTCATCATCGTCATGGGCTCGATCGACCTGTCGATGGAGGGCACGGTATCGCTGACGGCGGTGCTGTTCTGCATGATCTACCTGGCGCTTGGCGACAGCCTGCTGCCTGTCGGCTGGGTGGCGCTGCCGCTGACGCTGCTGACCGGGACCGTGATCGGCGCGCTGGTCGGGCTTTTGCATGTGCGGTTGCGCATCCCCTCGTTCATGGCATCGCTGGCGATGGGGTTCGTCGGCACGGGTGCTGCGATCCTGATTACCGGCGGCGCCATCGTGCGCATCCAGGACGAGGCGTTCCGCGGCCTGCTGACCGTGCGTTTCCTGCAATTCCCGCTGATGTGCTGGCTGGCGCTGGTCTGTTTTCTGGCGGCATGGTTCATCCAGACCAAGACCACGCTGGGGCGCAACTTCTATGCCGTCGGCGGCGGCGAGGAACTGGCCCATGCCTCGGGGCTGAACGTCAAGCGGGTGCGCATCATGGGTTTCGCGCTGGCCGGGACGTTCTACGCCATCGCCGCGATCATGATGGTGGCGCGGCTGGGACAGGCCGAATCGACCACGGGCGCCAACATGATGTTCACCTCGGTCACCTCGGTCGTGGTGGGGGGCGTGGCGCTGTGGGGCGGCATCGGCGGCGTCTGGAACGCGCTGGTGGGCGTGCTGATCGTCACCGTCATCAGCAACGGCATGGTGGTCGCGGGTCTGCCGACCTTCATCCAGGACGGGGTGCTGGGCGTCCTTGTCATCATCGCGGTCGTGCTGTCCACGGACCGCCGGTCCATCAGTTTCGTCAAGTGAGGCCCCGCCATGTATGAGCTGAAGGCCGTAGACAAGAAATTCCCCGGCGTTCACGCGCTGAAGGCCGTGAACTTCCAGATCAACCGCGGCGAGATCGTCGGCCTGGTGGGCGAGAACGGCGCCGGCAAGTCGACGATGATGAAGGTGATCTATGGCGCCTATCAGCCCGATGGCGGCGAGGTCACCATCGACGGCAAGCCCGTGCGCTTTTCCAGCCCGCGCGATGCGATGGCCAAGGGCATCGGCATGGTGTTTCAGGAACAGTCGCTGATCCCCAGCCTGACGGTGATGGAAAACATCTTCCTGGGCTATGAAAAGCAGTTCGTCCGCCGCGGCATCATCAACTGGAAAGCCATGGCCGAGGCGGCGAAACAGCAGCTTGCCAAGGTCAAGCTGGAGATCGATCCGGCCACGGTCACGTCGGCGCTGTCCTTCGCGCAGCGCCAGCTTGTCGAGCTGGCCAAGGTGCTGACGCTGGAGGAACGCGTCGATGGCGATCTGGTCATCCTGCTGGACGAACCCACCTCGGTCCTGGCCAAGGACGAGGTGCAGTTGCTCTTCAAGCTGGTGCGCGAGCTGACCTCGCGCGCGTCCTTCATCTTCGTCTCGCACCGGATGGACGAGGTCATGGAGCTGTCCGACCGCATCTATGTGATGAAGGACGGTGAGGTGGTGGACGTGGTCAGGCGCGGCGAGGCGACGGCCGAACAGATCCAGCACAAGATGGTCGGCCGCGATGTCGACAAGGAATATTACCGCGAACAGCGCCAGAAACCCTATGACACCGGCAAGGTCTTGCTGGAAATGGACGGCGTGAGCCTGCCGGGCCGGGTTCAGGACATCTGGTTCAGGCTGCACGCCGGCGAGGTCCTGTGCCTTGTCGGCACCGAGGGTTCCGGGCGCGAGGCGATCCTGCGCACCATCTTCGGGATGCTGACCCCGGTCAAGGGCAAGGTCGTCGTCAACGGCCAGCAGGTCAGCCGCTTCAGCGCGCAGGGCTCGGTCGCGGCGGGCGTGGGCTATGTGCCGCGCGAACGCAAGATCGAGGGCATCGTCGCCGGCATGAACGTGTTCGAGAACATGACGCTGTCGCAACTGGGCAGCTATACCAGCCGTTCGGTGCTGGAGGTCGGACGCGAACGGGCGCTGGCGCGGGACTGGATCAAGCGGCTGTCGATCAAGGCGCATTCCGAATATGCCGATTGCGGCAACCTGTCGGGCGGGAACCAGCAGAAGGTGGTGCTGGCCAAGTGGCGCTCGGGCGGGACGCGGATCATGCTGCTGGACCACCCGACGCGCGGGCTGGATATCGGCGCCAAGGAAGACGTCTACGACATGATCCGCGAAATGAGCGATGACGGCGTCGGCATCATCCTTGTCGCCGATACGCTGGAAGAGGCGATCGGGCTGTCGCACACGCTGGTGGTGCTGAAGGATGGCCGGATCCAGAAGCGCTTCGATGCCGAGCCGGGGCAGAAGCCCTCGCTTTTCGATCTTCTTCACTACATGATCTGAGGTGCCAGGATGAACATGCAGAAAATCCGCCCGCATCTTCCCTGGATCACGCTGGTCGTGCTGGTCGCCATTGTCGGCGCGGCCAATCCCGGCTTTCTGCGGCCCGCGAACCTGCTGGAAATGGCGGGCGACATCGTGCCGCTGTTCGTGATGGCGCTGGGGATGACCTTTGTCGTCTATATCGGCGGGATCGACCTTTCGGCGCAGTCGATGGCGAACCTGATCACGGTGGTGGCGACGATCTATCTGGCGACGCTGGGGCCGTTCGTGGCGCTGCTGTGCATCGCGCTGGGGTTCGGGCTGGGGTATCTGTCGGGCTTCGTGACCACGCGGCTGCTGGTGCCCTCGTTCATCTCGACGCTGGCGACGGGGGGGCTGGCGTTTTCCATGGCGCAATGGCTGTCGGGGCAGCGCGCCGTCACCATGGACGCCGACCAGCGCAACCGCGTCTTTGGCTGGATGATCGGCAAGACCGGCATCGTCCCGAATGAGCTGATCATCGCCGTCGTGCTGCTGGGGATCGCGCTGTTCATCGAACGCCGCACCACGCTGGGCCGGGTGCTTAAGGCGGTGGGGGCGGGCGAACTGGCCGCCGCCGCCTCGGGGATCAATGTCGCGCGCTTCAAGATCCTGGCCTTTGCCATCTCGGGTTCGCTGGCGGCCATCGCCGGGCTGATCTTTGCGGTCAAGCTTTCGGGCGGCGCGCCGACCATCGCCAACGGTTTTCTGCTGCCCGCCATCGTCGCGGTGCTGGTGGGCGGCACGCCGCTGACCGGCGGCGTCGGCGGCGTCCTGAACACCGCCATCGGCACGCTGATCGTCGCGGTCATCCGCTCGTCCATGCTGTATTTCGAAATCGACGCCACCAAGCAGCAGATGGTCTTTGGCCTGGTGCTGATCGTGGCCATCGCCCTGACCATCGACCGCAGCAAGCTGCGCACCGTCAAGTAAACCGAGGTTTTCATGGATCATTCCTCCAATCGTTTCTCGCTGCCTGCGGAACCGCGTGAATTCGGGTTCTATGTGAATGGCGGCTGGCGTCAGGGTGCCGAGATGCTGACGCGGCTGTCGCCCGCCCATGGCGTCGCGGTGACGCGGGTGCCGAAATGCAGCCTTGCCGACCTGAACGAGGCCGTCGCCGCCGCCCGCACCGCGTTCGAGGACCGGCGCTGGTCGGGCCTGCCGGGCGCCGCCCGCGCTGCCGTCCTGCTGCGCGCGGCAGAGCTTCTGCGCCAGCGGCGCGAAGAGCTGGCCTATTGGGAAACGCTGGAAAACGGCAAGCCCATCGCGCAGGCCATGGGCGAGGTCGAACATTGCATCGCGTGCTTCGAGACCGGCGCCGGTGCCGCGCGCCTGCTGCATGGCGACAGCTTCAACAATCTGGGCGACACGCTGCTGGGCATGACCCTGCGCGAGCCGGTGGGCGTCGTCGGCCTGATCACGCCCTGGAACTTCCCGCTGCTGATCCTGTGCGAGCGCGTGCCCTTCATCCTCGCCTCGGGCTGCACCATGGTCGTGAAACCGGCCGAGGTGACCAGCGCCACCACCCTGATCCTTGCCGATATCCTGGCCGAGGCCGGGCTGCCCGCCGGGGTCTATAACGTCGTCACCGGCCCCGGCAGCACCATCGGGCAGGCGATGACCGAACATGCCGATATCGACATGCTGTCATTCACCGGCTCGACCCGGGTCGGGCGCTCGGTCGTCCATGCCAGCGCCGACAGCAACTTCAAGAAGCTGGGGCTGGAACTGGGCGGCAAGAACCCCATCGTCGTGTTCGAGGACGCCAATCTTGAGGATGCCGCCGACGCCGCTGCCTTCGGGATCAGCTTCAACACCGGGCAATGCTGCGTCTCGTCCTCGCGCCTGATCGTGGCGCGCAGCATCGCGGCGAAGTTCGAGGCGCTGGTGGCCGAGAAGATGGCGAAGATCCGCGTCGGCGATCCGCTGGATCTTGCCACGCAGGTCGGCGCCATCACCACCGATGCACAGAACCAGACCATCCTGAACTATATCGCGCAGGGCCGCGCCGACGGCGCCGAGATCCGCTTTGGCGGCGGGGCGCTGGACCTTGGCGCGGGCCAGTTCATCGCACCGACGCTTCTGGGCGGTGTCACCCGCGACATGTCGGTTGCGCGCGAGGAGATCTTTGGCCCGGTGCTGGTCTCGATGCCCTTCGACACGCTCGATGAGGCCATCGCGCTGGCCAATGACACCGTCTACGGGCTGGCGGCCAGCGTCTGGTCGGCCGATATCAACACCGCGCTGACGGCCACGCGCCGCATCCGCGCCGGGCGCTTCTGGGTCAACTGCATCATGTCGGGCGGCCCCGAAACGCCGCTTGGCGGCTACAAGCAATCGGGCTGGGGCCGCGAGGCCGGCATGGCGGGGGTCGAGGAATATACCCAGATCAAGACCGTCCATATCGACACGGCGCGCCGCGCCCACTGGATCGGATAGGTGGGGCATGGCACAGGGATATGACTATGTGATCGTCGGCGGCGGCTCGGCCGGTTGCGCACTGGCCGCGCGCCTGTCGGAAAACCCCGATGCCCGCGTCTGCCTGATCGAGGCCGGCGGCAAGGACAGCAATCCGCTGATCCACATGCCGGTGGGCTTTGCCAAGATGACGCAGGGCCCCCTGACCTGGGGGCTGGTGACCGAGCCGCAAAAGCACGCCAACGACCGCCAGATCGTCTATGCGCAGGCGCGGGTTCTGGGCGGCGGCTCCTCGATCAACGCCGAGATCTATACCCGCGGCCACCGCTCGGATTACGACCGCTGGGCCCGGGACGAGGGCGCCGAGGGCTGGTCCTTTGACGAGGTCATGCCCTATTTCCTGCGCTCGGAAGGCAATTCGATCCTTGCGGGCGAATGGCACGGGACCGAGGGGCCGCTGGGCGTCTCGAACATCCCCGATCCGCAGCGGACGACGCGTGCCTTCATCCAGGGCTGCCAGGAACTGGGGATGCCCTATAACCCCGATTTCAGCGGCCCCGTGCAGGAAGGCGCCGGCGCCTATCAGACGACGATCCGCAACAACCGCCGCTGTTCGGCCGCCGTCGGCTATCTGCGCCCGGCGCTGGGGCGCAAGAACCTGACGCTGATCACCGATTGCATGGTGCTGCGCGTGGTCTTTGACGGCACCCGCGCCACGGGCGTCGAGATTGCCCGGAACGGCGCGACCGAGGTGATCGGCGCCGGGTCCGAGGTCATCATTACTTCGGGCGCCATCGGTTCGCCCAAGCTGATGATGCTGTCGGGCGTCGGCCCCGCCGCGCATCTGCGCGCGCATGGCATCGAGGTCGTCGCCGACCTGCCGGGCGTCGGCCAGAACCTTCAGGACCATTTCGGCATCGATATCGTCGCCGAACTGAAAGCCCATACCAGCCTGGACAAATACGCCAAGCTGCATTGGAGCATCTGGGCCGGGCTGCAATATTACCTGTTCAACTCGGGTCCGGTGACCTCGAACGTGGTCGAGGGCGGTGCCTTCTGGCACAGCCAGCCGGGCAACAGCGTTCCCGACCTGCAATTCCATTTCCTGGCCGGTGCCGGGGCCGAGGCGGGCGTGCCCTCGGTGCCCAAGGGCGCGTCCGGGGTGACGCTGAACAGCTATACGCTGCGGCCACAGGCGCGCGGCTCGGTCACGCTGCGCTCTGGCAATCCGGCCGATCTGCCGCGGGTGGACCCGAACTTCCTGGGCCATCCCGACGATCTGAAAACCTCGGTCGAGGGGGTCAGGATCAGCCGCGACATCTTCGGCCAGCCCAGCATGATGGAATATGTCCGCCAGCTTCGCTTTCCCGATGAGAACGTGCGCAGCCAGGCCGATTACGAGGCTTACGCCCGCCAATACGGCCGCACCTCGTATCACCCGGTCGGCACCTGCAAGATGGGCGTCGACGCGATGGCCGTGGTCGATCCGCAATTGCGGGTGCGCGGGCTGGACGGAATCCGCATCTGCGACAGCTCGACCATGCCTTCGCTGGTCGGCTCGAACACCAACGCGCCAACGATCATGATTGCCGAAAAGGCGTCCGACATGATCCGCGGCAACCAGTGAAACAACGTTCGGTTCGTCGGACGGAGGAAAGAATGTCGAAAGTCATGAGCGCGGCCGAAGCTGCCGCGCTGATCCCCGATAATGCCATGATCGCGGTCAACTCGTCCTCGGGGCTGTGCTGCCCGGATGCGGTGCTGGAGGCCATCGGCCAGCGGTTCGAGGCCGAGGGCGCACCGCGCAACCTGACCTCGGTCCATCCCATCGCCGCGGGCGACATGTTCGGCACCAAGGGGATCGACCATTACGCCAAGCCCGGGCTGCTGGCGAAGGTGATCGGCGGGTCATACCCGTCCGGGCCGACCAATGCCGCGCCGCCGCAGATCTGGCAGATGATCCTGGCCGAGCAGGTGGCGGCGTGGAACCTGCCCTCGGGCGTGATCTTCGACATGCTGCGCGAGGGCGCGGCGCAGCGCCCCGGCGTCTTGACCAAGGTGGGGATGCAGACCTTTGTCGACCCCGATCTGGAAGGCGGCGCCATGAACGACAGCGCCCGCGCCCAGCCGCTGGTGCGCAAGACCGAGTTCGACGGCGACACCTGGCTGCATTATCCGGCGCTGCGCCCCGATGTCGCCATCATCCGCGCCACCACCGCGGATGAGAACGGCAACCTGACCTTTGAACAGGAAGGCGCCATGCTGGGCGCGATGGAGATGGCGCTGGCTGCGCATAACTGCGGCGGCAAGGTCATCGCGCAGGTGCGCCGCGTCTGCGCCAGCGGCACGCTGCGCCCGCATGACGTGAAGGTGCCGGGCATCCTGATCGATGCCATCGTCGAGGCGCCCGACATGCTGCAAACCACCGCAACGCCCTACGACCCCGCCATCTCGGGCGAGGTGTTCCGGCCGCTGCACACCTTCCGCCGCCCCGAATTCAATATCGGCAAGGTCATCGCCCGCCGCGTCGCCAGCGAGTTGCGCGGCGGCTGGGCGGTGAATATCGGCTTTGGCATCTCGGCCAACGTGCCCCGCATCCTGCTGGAGGAGGGGCTGCACGGCAAGGTCACATGGATGATCGAACAGGGCGCCGTGGGCGGTATCCCGCTGCTGGATTTCAAGTTCGGCTGCGCCGCCAATGCCGAGGCTTTCGTCGCCTCTCCGCATCAGTTCTGCTATTTCCAGGCCGGCGGCTTCGACTGCTCGCTGCTGTCGTTTCTGGAAATCGGCGCCGATGGCTCGGTCAACGTCTCGCGGCTGTCGGCCACGCCGCATCGCACGGCGGGGGCGGGCGGTTTCGTCGACATCACCGCGCGGGCGAAGAAGATCGTCTTCTCGGGCAATTTCAACGCGGGCGCAAAGATGCGGCTGGAGGATGGCCGGCTGGTCATCGACCGCGAAGGCAAGATCGCCAAGGTCGTGCCCAAGGTCGATCAGGTCAGCTTTTCCGGCGCGCGCGCCATCGCGCAGGGCCAGCATGTGACCTATGTGACCGAACGCTGCGTCATGGAACTGCGCCCCGAGGGCCTGACCGTGACCGAGATCGCGCCGGGGATCGAGCTGCAACGCGACGTGCTGGATCAGGCAAGCGCGCCGCTGCGGGTCGCCGACACCCTGCGCGAGATGGACGCGCGGCTGTTCCGGGACGCGCCGATGGGACTGGTGCTGTGACCGACCCGCGCCTTGATCTTGCCATCGATGGCCCCATCGCCCGGCTGACGATCCGGCGCGCGGACAAGCTGAATGCGCTGGATGCGGCGATGGCCGACGCGCTTTTACCGCTATGCCGGCAGGTCGAGCGGTCCGCCGCCCGCGTCCTGATCCTGACCGGCGAGGGTGAGCGGTCCTTCAGCGCCGGGGGCGATATCGAGGCGTGGTCCTCGTTGTCGCCAGAGGCCTTCGGCTGGCACTGGCTGCGCGACGGGCATCAGGCCTTTGGCGCGCTGGCGCGGCTGACGATCCCGGTGGTCGCGGTCCTGAACGGGCATTGCCTTGGCGGCGGGCTGGAACTGGCCGCCTGCGCTGACCTGCGCATCGCCGAGGACCACGTCCGCATCGGCCTGCCCGAGCCCTCGCTGGGCATCATTCCCGGCTGGTCCGGCACCCAGCGGTTAAGCCGCCGCATCGGCGCGCAGCTTGTGCGCCGCATGGTGCTGTTTGGCGAGGTGTTCGACGCGCAGCAGGCGCTGTCGCTGGGCATCGTCGATCAGGTCGCAGCCAAGGGGCAGGGGCTGGCCGCCGCCGAGGCCGTGGCCGCGCGGGTGATCGCCCGCGCGCCCTTGGCGACGGTGCTGGCGAAGATCCTGGTGAACTCGGCCGAGGGCGAAGAGGGTGGCCGCGGCATCGAGGCCATCGCCGGCGCGCTTGCCGCCGGCTCGTCCGAACTGGCCGAGGGGCTGGCGGCTTTCCGCGCCCGCCGGCCCGCCGATTTTTCGGCCCGCGACTAGCACGCGGGCCATCTGCCGGGCCGAATCCGTTGACTCGGGCTGGCCGCGAAAATAAGTAACTGGATAGTTATCAAATGAGGTCGCCATGTATCTGACTGAGACGCAAGAGCAGGTGCGCGAGATGGCGCGCGGCTTTGCCGATGACGTCATCCGCCCGGTCGCCGAGGCGCTGGACCGCGATGAGCGTTTCCCCGCGGAAATCTATGACCAGATGGCCGAACTGGGCCTGTTCGGTATCGGCGTGCCCGAAGAGATGGGCGGCCCCGGCTTTGACACGCTGACCTATGCCGTGGTGATGGAGGAGCTGTCGCGCGGCTATGCCAGCATCGCCGACCAATGCGGTCTGGTCGAGCTGATCTCGACCCTGCTGGTGCGCCACGGGACCGAGGCGCAGCGCAGGCTGCTGCCGGGCATTCTGGCGATGAAGACCAAGGTCGCCTATTGCATCACCGAGCCCGAGGCCGGCACCGACGTTTCGGGCATCCGCACCACCGCCACGCGCGATGGCGATGGCTGGGTGCTGAACGGCGGTAAGATCTGGATCCACAACGCCCCCGTGGCCGATCTGGGCTTCGTGCTGGCGCGCACCGACAAAGAGGCCGGCAATCGCGGCATGTCGATCTTCATCGTCGATCTGCACGCGGCCGGGGTCGAGCGCGGCCCCAAGGAACACAAGATGGGCCAGCGCGCCAGCCAGGTCGGCGCGCTGAACTTCCAGGATGTGAAGCTGGGCGCGGATGCGCTGCTGGGTCAGGAAAACCGCGGCTTCCACATGATGATGTCGGTCTTGGACAAGGGCCGCGTCGGCATCGCCGCGCTGGCCGTAGGCATCGGGCAGGCCGGGCTTGAGGCGGCGGTCGATTATGCCGGCCAGCGCAAGCAGTTCGGCAAGACCATCGCGGAATTCCAGGGCGTGCAATGGCTGCTGGCCGACATGGCCAAGGATATCGAGGCCGCGCGCCTGCTGGTCCATAACGCCGCGACCCGCATCGACCGCGGGCTGGATGCGACGAAATACTGCTCGATGGCGAAATGCTTTGCGGGCGACATGGCGGTGGCGCGCACGGCGGATGCGGTGCAGGTCTTTGGCGGCTCGGGCTATATACGCGGCTTCGAGGTCGAGCGGCTTTACCGCGACGCCAAGATCACCCAGATCTATGAGGGCACGAACCAGATCCAGCGCATGATCATCGCGCGCGAACTGATGGCCAAGGGGGCGCGCGGATGAAGGGCGTCGCACTTGTCACCGGCGCCTCGCGCGGGATCGGCCTTGCCACGGCGCGGGCGCTGGTGGCCGAGGGCTTTGCCGTCGCGCTGAACGGCATCGCCGACGATCAGGAACTGCGCGATGCCGTGGCTGCGCTGCGCGATCAGGGCGCTGTCGTCATGGCCGCGCCCTTTGACGTCACCGACATCGCCGGTCATGCCGGCCAGCTTGCCCGCATCGAGGCCGAGCTTGGCCCGCTGACCACGCTGGTCAACAATGCCGGTGTCGGCGTGATGAGCCGGGGCGACATGCTGGAGGTCTCGGAGGCAAGCTGGGACCGCTGCCTGGCCGTCAACAGCAAGGCGATGTTCTTTCTGTCGCAGGCCTTCGCGCGGCTTTTGCTGTCGCGCCCGCGTCCCGACCTGTTCCACGCCATCGTCAACGTGACCTCGTCGAACGCCAATGCGGTGGCGGTGGCGCGGTCGGAATACTGCGCCTCGAAGGCTGCCGCCGCGATGGTGTCGAAGGCGCTGGCGGTGCGGCTGGGGCCGGAAAACATCGCCGTCTATGACGTGCAGCCCGGCCTGATCGCGACCGAGATGACCGCGCCCGTCATCGACAGCTATCGCGAACGCGCCGAGGCCGGCCTGACGCTGCTGCCCCGCATCGGCCAGCCCGAGGAGATGGGCGCGATCATCGCCACGCTGGCCGCCGGCCGGCTTCCCTATACCACCGGACAGGTGATCTCGGCCGATGCCGGGATGCTGGTCCCCCGTTTCTAAGGTCACGCCATGAAGATTTCGCTGCCCGATACCGAAGGCCGGATGACCGAATATCGTCTGACCGGCACCCCCATCGCGCAGGCCAGCCTGCCCGCGAACCCCGCGCGCGTGGTCTATGCCGCCGCGCATGTGGTCACCGACCCGTTCACTGCCGCCGATCCCTCGGGCGCCGGCACCATCGACTGGGACGGCACCATGCGCTTTCGCCGTCACCTTGCCGGGCTTGGCCTTGGTATCGCCGAGGCGATGGACACCGCGCAGCGCGGCATGGGCCTTGACTGGCAGGGCGCGCTGGAGCTGATCCGCCGCACGCGCGAGGAACTGCCCGATGCGCTGGTCGGCAATGGCTGCGGCACCGACCACCTGAACCCGGCGGATGCGCGTGGCACCGATGACGTGATCCGCGCCTATCTGGAACAGATGCACGCCATCCAGAAACTGGACGGAAGGCTGATCCTGATGGCCAGCCGGGCACTGGCCCGCACCGCCAAGGGGCCGCAGGACTATGTCGATGTCTATTCCCGCGTCCTCTCCGAGGCCGATCATCCGGTGATCCTGCATTGGCTGGGCGAGATGTTCGACCCCGCGCTTGCCGGCTATTGGGGCGCCTCGGACTTTGAAAGCGCGATGGAAACCGCGCTGCAGGTGATCGAGGCGAACGCCGCCAAGGTCGACGGCATCAAGATCAGCCTGCTGGACAAGGACAAGGAAATCGTCATGCGCCGCCGCCTGCCTGCGGGCGTGCGCATGTATACGGGCGACGATTTCAACTATCCCGAACTGATCGAGGGCGACGAGCAGGGTTTCAGCCACGCGCTGCTGGGCATCTTCGACCCGCTGGCCGCCGCCGCCGCCTATGCCGTCGACCGGCTGGGACAGGGGGATGCGGCGGGTTTCCGCGCCACGCTGGACCCGACCGTGCCGCTTGCGCGCACGATCTTCCGTGCGCCCACGCAATATTACAAGACGGGCGTCGTGTTCCTGGCCTGGCTGAACGGTTTTCAGGATCATTTCGTGATGCTGAACGGCCAGCAGGCGATGCGCCCGCTGCCCTATTTCACCGAAGTGTTCCGGCTGGCCGATCAGGCCGGGCTGCTGCGCGACCCGGATCTGGCGGTCGCGCGGATGAAAAGCCTGCTGGCGGTCTACGGCGCCTGAGATGCGGGATTTCAGCAACGACCATTCGGCGTTGGCGCTGAACACGGCGACGCTGGGGCACAATATCGACGGCCACGGCGCTGGCTGGTCGCCCGAGCGCGTCATCGACGCCTGCGCCGAACGCGGCTATGGCGGCATCGTCTTCTGGCGGCGCGAGATCGGCTCGCGCGCCGCCGAAATCGGCGAGCGCGTGCGCGCGGCGGGGATGCAGGTCGTGGGCCTGTGCCGTACGCCCTATCTGACCGGACGCGACGCCGGTTCCGACGACGAGGTTCGCGCCAGCATCGACATGGCGGCAGGGCTTGGCGCACCGGTCCTGACCATCGTCACTGGCGGGACCCAGCCGGACAGCAAGGGCATTCTCGACAGCCAGAAGCGGTTGGCCGACCGCGTCGCCCGCATCGCCGGCTACGCGGCAGGGCAGGGCGTTTCGCTGGCGCTTGAGCCCCTGAACCCGATGTTCGGCGGCAACCGCACCTGCATCTTTACCGTGGCCGACGCGCTGGCGGTCTGCGATGCGGTCGGCGCGGAAAATCTCGGCGTGGCGGTCGATGTCTATCACGTCTGGTGGGACCGGACGCTGGCCGCCAGCCTTCGGCAGGCGCAGGGCCGCATCCTTGGCTATCACCTGTGCGACTGGCTTGAGAATACGGGCGACATGCTTCTGGACCGCGGCATGATGGGCGACGGCGTGGCCGATCTGCGCGCCATTCGCGCCGCGGTCGAGGGCGCGGGCTATGCCGGCCCCTGCGAGGTCGAGATCTTCTCGGGCCAGGACTGGTGGCGGCGCGACCCCGCCGAGGTGCTGGACGTGATCGTGGACCGCTTCCGCCGGTTCTGCTGAGCCGCCTGCCCGCTGATCGCTGGCGGCCTCTGGTGCGGCTTTCCTCATTGCCGGGCTGCGCTTGCCGCGCGCGGGGCCTTTGCGGACCCCGCGCCCGTGGCTCAGGCCGCGCCGACCTGATCGATCAGGCAGCCGGTGCCCGTGTCGAGGAAGGTCTCGATGGCGGCACGCCATGGGGCGATGTCGAAGCCTTCGCGTGCCAGCCAGCCGGCATCGTAATAGCTGTCGGCATAGCGGTCGCCGCTGTCGCAGATCAGCGTGACCAGCGAGCCTTCGCGCCCTTCGCGCATCAGCACCGCCGCCACGCAGCACAGCGCGAAGAAGTTCGTCCCGGTCGAGCCGCCGACCCGGCGGAACAGCCGCTCGGACAGGACATGCGCCGCGGCGATCGAGGCCACGTCGGGCACCCGGATCATGTGGTCGATGACGCCGGGGACAAAGGACGGCTCGACCCGCGGCCGGCCAATCCCCTCGATGCGCGAGCCCGGCGCGATCACCTCGGGGTCCTGGTTCAGCCAGGCGTCATAGAAGGCCGAACCCTCGACATCGGCGACGCAAAGCCGCGTGGGCAGATTGCGATAGCGGATGTAGCGGCCCAGCGTCGCCGCCGTCCCGCCGGTGCCCGCGCTCATGATGACCCATTCGGGGACCGGGTGTTCCTCGCCCTCCATCTGGCGGAAGATGCTGTCGGCGATATTGTTGTTGCCGCGCCAGTCGGTCGCCCGTTCCGCATAGGTGAACTGGTCGAGGTAATAGCCGCCATGCTCGGCGGCGATGCGGGCGGCGGCGGCATAGACCTCGGCGGCGCTGTCGACGAATTGGCATTCGCCGCCGAAGCGGGCGATGGCCTCGATTTTCTGGCGGCTGGTGCTGTGGGGCATCACCGCGATGAAGCGCAGGCCAAGGAGGCGGGCGAAATACGCCTCGGAGACGGCGGTCGAGCCGGAGGACGCCTCGACCAGCACCGTGCCCTGCCGGATCTTGCCGTTGCAGATGCCGTAAAGAAACAGCGACCGCGCCAGCCGGTGCTTGAGGCTGCCGGTCGGATGCGTGCTTTCATCCTTGAGATAGACCGAGATGCCCTGAAGCCCGGAAAACAGCGGCTTCAGCAGATGCGTGTCGGCCGAGCGGTGGCCGTCGCCGGCAAGAATGCGGATGGCATGTTGCGCCCAGCCGCGCTCGCGACACTCGGGCAGGGGCGGCAGGCTGGAAAGCCCGCCGGGCAGGGAAAGGGAGGTCATGGCAGTTCCGATCAGGCTTTCAGGGGCAGGCGGCTGCGCACCAATGCGCCCCAGTATGACACGCCCCAGGCGATGGCGTCATCGTTGAAATCATAGCCGGGGTTATGCAGGTTGGCGCTGTCGCCATTGCCGATATTGATCATCGCGCCCGGCACCTCGTTCAGCATGAAGGAAAAATCCTCGCCGCCCATGGTCGGCGGCATGTCGCGGCTGACGCGGCCGACGCCGGCCACCGCCTCGGCGGCCTGGGCTGCGTATTCGGTCTCGGCGGCGTGGTTCACGGTCACCGGGTAGTTGCGCAGATAGTCCAGCCGGCCTTTCGCACCAAAGGCCATGGCGGTGCCCGCGACCATCTGGCCCATGCGCGTCTCGATCATGTCGCGCACGGATTCGCGCAGGGTCCGCACGGTGCCGGTCAGCTTGACCGAGGTCGGGATGATGTTATGCGCGTTCCCGCCATGGACGGTGGTGACCGAGATCACGGCCCCCTCGACCGGGTCCATATTGCGCGAATGGATGGTTTGCAGGCCCTGGATCAGCGCCGCCATCACCGGCATCGGGTCGATGGCGCGGTCGGGCTGGGCGGCATGGCCGCCGACGCCCTCGATCTCGATCTCGAAGATATCGACCGAGCCCATGATCGCGCCCGGCGCGATGGTGAACTCGCCCACCGCCATGCCGGGACGGTTATGCATGCCGTAGACCTCGTCGCAGGGAAAGCGCCTGAACAGGCCGTCCTCGATCATGGCGCGGGCGCCGGCGCCGCCCTCCTCGGCGGGCTGGAAGATCAGCACCACGCTGCCGTCGAAATTGCGGTTTCGGGCAAGGCCCATGGCCGCGCCCAGAAGCATGGTGGCGTGGCCATCATGGCCGCAGGCATGCATCTTGCCCGGCGTCTGCGAGGCCCATGCCTTGCCCGTCGCCTCAAGGATCGGCAGCGCGTCCATGTCCGAGCGCAGCCCGATGGTGCGGCCCGAGGCATTGGTCGCGCCGCGGATCACCGCGACGACGCCGGTCTGGCCGATGCCCTCATGCACCTCGTCGGCGCCGGCGGCGCGCAGGGCGGCGGCGACCTGCGCCGCGGTGCGCGGCAGGTCGTAAAGCAATTCGGGGTTGCGGTGCAGGTCGTGGCGGAATTCGACCAGTTCATCGATCCGTTCCGAGATCCAGTTTTCGACGGCCATGATGCGCGCTCCTTAATCTTCGGTTTTCATGCGATAGCGAAAGTCGCAGTGGCTGGCGCCTTTCATGATGGTCTGGGTGCGGGTCAGCTCCATCTGCGGGTTGTAGCCGATGCAGAAATCGCCGTCGCGATTGCACGACAGCAGGTGCCCGATGCGGCCAAGGCCCATCTCGCGATACATTTCGGCATAGCGGCAGCGGGTGACGTTGAAATCCAGCCGCTCGGCCGAGGCATGCAGCGTCTCGATCTCAAGCGAGCCGCCCTTGGTCCAGTTCGGCAGGATGTCGGCGAAATCCTGAAGGTCGGGGGCGTGATCCAGCCGCGCGGCGAACTCCTTGCCCTGCTGGATGGCTGATTGCGTCACCGCCTCGCCGATGATGGCGTCGGCCTCGGCCTGACCCTGACGGGCCTCGATGACGTCATGGACGTTTTTCAGGATCTGCGCCTCGATCCGGCGGCGTTCGATGATGGGAAGGTCACTCATGGCAATGGCTTTCGGCTTTGCAAAAAGGGAAGGGGTTCACTGGATGTCCTGCATGTCCTTGCGGCGCAGCCAGGCCAGATAGCCCGGCGCGACGTGCCGCGCGACGGCATGGAAGGGCAGCGGACGCGGGGTCGAGGCCGGCAGCGCCAGCGTCTCGATCGGGGTGCCGTTCACGGCGCGGGCCATTTCGCGGCCCATCGAGACCGCCAGCGCGACGCCACGCCCGTTGCAGCCGATCCATGTCCATGCGTCGGGGCCAAGGTTGTGGACGCGCGGATAGCGGTCCCATGTCATGCCGATATAGCCCGACCAGACATGGCTCATGTTCTGCGTGCCAAGGGCGGGAAAGGCCTCGGCCAGATTGCGCGCGGCCTTGGCGGCGACGCGGGCGGCGACATCGTGATTGCCGATGACCACGCCGCCGGTAATCAGCCGGTTCCCCGCATCGTAGCGGAAAAAGCGCAGGTCGCCCCGCGTGTCCGACACCGCCTGCCGACCGGGCAGGATGGTGGCGCGCAGCGCCTCGGCGACGGGGGGCGTGGACATCTGCCAGGACAGCACCGGCACGATGGTCTGCGCCAGCCGCCGGGCAAGGCCGGGGACCAGTTCACCGGTATAGGCGTTGGTCGCAAGGATCAGGTGGCGGGCGCGGACCCTGCGGCCGTTCTGCGCGGTGACGACCCACTGATCGCCGTCGCGGACCCAGCCGCTGACGGGGGTCTGTTCGTGGATGGCGGCGCCGTGGGTTTCCGCCGCGCGGGCCAGTCCGCGCGCGGCGGCCAGCGGGTTGATATGGCCGCCGGTCGGGTTCAGCATCCCGCCATACCAGAAGTCCGAGCCAAGCAGCGCCGAGGTCGCCTCGCGGTCCAGGAATTCGGCCGGAAAGCCGAAGCGCTGCCATGCCTCGACCCGGCGCCGGGACAGGGCGACGCGGCCGGGCGAGTGGGCAGGCTGGAACCAGCCGGTCTGTTCGGCCTCGGCGAATTGGAATATCTCCTCGCGCCGCAGGACGTCGAACAGGACCGAGGCGCTGTTGCCGATGAGCCGGGCGAAACGCTCGCCCGCCGCGCCATAGCGGGCGGCGATGGCGTCGGGTTCGGCGGCGGTCATGGTCGGGATGACCTGGCCGTTATTGCGCCCCGAGGCGCCCCAGCCGATGGCCTGACCCTCCAGCAGGACGACCTGCTGCCCGGCGCGCGCCAGTTCCAGCGCCGCCGAAAGTCCGTTGAAGCCGCCGCCGATGATGACGGTGTCGGTCGCCATGTCGGCGGCCAGCATGGGCGCGGTCGCGCGCGGTGGCGCGGTCGCGGCCCAGATGGAGTTCGGAAAGATCACTTCGCTCATCGGATGGTCCTCAGCCAAGGGCATCAATGCAGGGCGGCTGCCAGTCCCGACCAGGGATCGAGTCGAGCAGCGCCTGCGTATAGGGATGGGCGGGGGCGGCAAAGACGCGCGCGGTCGGGCCGGCCTCGACGATCTCGCCCTTCTGCATGACGATCACCTTGTCGCAAAGCTGGGCGGCGACGCGCAGATCGTGGGTGACGAACAGCAGGGACAGGTTCAGCCGGTCGCGCAGGTCGGCCAGCAGCCGCAGCACCTGCGCCTGCACCGACACGTCCAGCGCCGAGACCGGCTCATCCGCGACGATCACGCGCGGCTGCATGGCCAGCGCGCGGGCGATGCCGATGCGCTGGCGCTGTCCGCCCGAAAACTCATGCGGATAGCGCTCGGCGGCGGCGGGCGTCAGTTCGACCAGCTCAAGCAGTTCGCGGGCGTGGGCATGGGCCTCGGCTTTCGGGGTGCCGTGGACGATGGGGCCCTGCGCGATCAGATCGACCACGCGCTTGCGCGGGTTGAGCGATGCCATCGGGTCCTGAAAGACCATCTGGATGTCCTTCCGCAGCGCCCGCAATTCGGGGCGCGAGGCATGGATCAGGTCGTGGCCATCAATCAGCACCTGCCCGGCATCGGCCTGCAAAAGCCGGGTGACGATGCGCGAGACCGTGGTCTTGCCCGAGCCGGATTCGCCGACCACGCCCAGCGTCTCGCCCCGGCGCAGATCGAAGCTGAGATCCTTGACCGCGGTGACCGCCTTGCGCTTTCCCGACAAAAACCCGCCGCGCGCGGCAAAGGTCTTTTTCAGGTTGCGCGATTGCAGCACCACCGGCGCATCCGACAGCGGCTTTTCCGGCGGCGGCGTCAGCGCCGGCACCGCCGCGATCAGCGCCCGCGTATAGGGGTGCTGCGGGCGGTTCAGGATCTGCTCGGCCGGGCCGGTTTCGACCAGATCGCCAAGGCGCAGCACGGCGATGCGGTCGGCGATTTCGGCCACCACGCCAAAGTCATGGGTGATGAACAGGATGCCGGTGCCGTGCTTGCGCTGAAGTTCCTTCAGCAAATGCAGGATCTGCTTTTGCGTGGTCACGTCCAGCGCCGTCGTCGGTTCGTCCGCGATCAGCAATCGCGGGTTCATCACCAGCGCCATCGCGATCATCACCCGCTGGCGCTGGCCGCCGGAGATCTGGTGCGGATAGGCGTTATAGGCCGATTCCGGGTCGGGAATATGCACGTCGCCCAGAATCTCCAGCACCCGCGCCTTGCGCGCCTTGCGGTCCAGGGGGGTGTGCAGGCGCAGCACCTCGTCGATCTGCCAGCCCACGGTCTTTTGCGGGTTCAGCGCCGTCATCGGTTCCTGAAAGATCATCGACAGGCGGTCGCCGCGCAGGGCCTGCATCTCGGCCTCGGACCTGCTGACGATATCGGTGCCGTCCAGCAGGATGCGTCCGGCGGTGACGCGGACATGCGGTTCGGGCAGCAGACGCATCACCGCATTGGCCGCCAGCGACTTGCCCGAGCCGGATTCGCCCACCAGACAGACGATCTCGCCGGGGTTCACGACCAGGTCGAAATGCTCAAGCGCATGCGGCCGGTCCGAACCCTTGGGCAGCGAGATGCGCAGATCCTCGATTTGCAGGATGGGGGTCGCGGTCATTTCTTCTGCCTCGGGTTCAGGGCATCGTTCAGACCTTCGCCCATCAGGCTGAAGGACAGGACTGTCAGCAGGATCGCAACGCCCGGAATGACCGTGCAATACCAGTCCGAGCGCAGCACCGCGCGGCCCTGACCGATCATGTTGCCCCAGCTTGCATAGTTCGGGTCGCCCAGCCCCAGAAAGGCCAGCGCGCTTTCCATCAGGATCGAGGTCGCCATCACCACCGAGGCAAAGACGATCACCGGCGGCAGCGCATTGGGCAGGATCTCGCGGAAGATGATCGCGGGCGTGCTGACGCCCAGATTGCGCGCGGCATCGACGAATTCGCGCTGGCGCAGCGACATGAACTCGGCCCGGACCATGCGGGCGGGGGCGGTCCATGAGACGATGCCGATGGCGATGACGATGTTCTCGATGCTTGAACCGAAGATCGCCACCAGCGTCAGCAGCAGCACGAAGCTGGGAATGGTCTGGAACGCCTCGGTCACGCGCATCAGCACGTCGTCGATCCAGCCGCCGAAATAGCCCGAGACCGCGCCGATCAGCACGCCGATGCCGATCGAGATCAGCGTCGCCACCACCCCGATCATCAGCGAGATGCGGCTGCCATGCAGGATGCCGGCAAGGATGCTGCGGCCAAGCTGGTCGCTGCCCAGGGGCACAGCCGGGTTCGTCAGCGGCCAGGTCAGCGGATCGGTGACGCGGCGCAGCGGATCGCCGGGCGTGATCGCGCCGGCAAGGATCGCCGCCAGCACCACCAGCGCGAACAGGATAAGCCCAAGCAGCGCGGCCTTGTTGCGGGCGAAGCGGCGCCACATGACCAGCGCGCGCGGCGCGGCGGGACGGGGAAGGTTGCTGTCGGTCGCGGTCATTACAGCTCGATCCTCGGGTCAAGCCATGCGTAGATCATGTCGGTCAGGATGTTCACCACGACGACGATGATCGAGCACAGGAAGATGATGCCCATCAATGTGTTCAGGTCGCGCTTGACGACCGAGGTATAGGCCAGTTGCCCCAGTCCCGGCAGCGAGAAGATGGTCTCGATCACCACCGACCCGCCCAGCACGGTCGAGAATTGCAGCCCCAGCAGCGTCACCACCGGCAAAAGCGCGTTGCGCATGATGTGGTGAAACATCAGCCGGCCGCCGCTGGCGCCCTTGGCCCGCGCGGTGCGCACGAAATCAAGGTCCATCACCTCAAGCACGCTGGTGCGCATCAGCCGCATGTAGAAGGCCAGATAGATCAGCGACAGCGCCATGGTCGGCATCACCAGATGAACGGCGATGTCCAGCCACAGCCTCCAGCCGGTGTGGAAGGCGCCGATATCCCTGATGCCGCCCACCGGCAGCCAGCCCAGCTTGACCGAGAACAGAAGGATCATCAGCAGGCTGAGGAAGAATGACGGCATGTCGTAAAAGACCAGCCCCAGCGTCGAGATGATATTGTCGGTCAGCGAATAGGCGCGCCGCGCCGCGAATGCCCCCAGCGCCACGCCAAAGACGAAGGCGGCGGAAAGCGAGCCGACCATCAGCAGCAAGGTCACCCACAGCCGCGACCACAGCACCTGTGTGACCGGCTGTTCATAGACATAGGACCAGCCCAGATCGAACTGCGCCAGCCTGACCAGATAGCGCCAGAGCTGGACCCAGACCGGCTGATCCAGCCCGTATTCCTGACGCAGCCGCGCCACGAAATTCGGATCGGCGCCGCCCATGTCGCCGACAAGCGCATCGACCGTGTCGCCGGGGGCCAGTTTGATCAGCAGGAAACTGCCGACGATGATCAGCAGCACCACAGGCAGGGCCTGCAGGATGCGGCGGAGCAGGAAATGAAGGATCGGGGGCATCATGCCTCTGCCTTTGGGGTGTCATGCCGTCCGGCGGATCACGACGGACGAATGGGGGCGTGGGATGCGGTCGGGGGACGGCCCGGGAATGGTCCCGGGCCGCCCGGACGGGTCGCTTACTCGTTGATCCAGAGATCGTACCAGCTGGAACTGTCCCAGCGCGGCGTATTGTGGTTGTTGACCAGCTTCTTGTCGGTGATGCCCAGGAAGGGGTGCTCGATGGCGAAGATCACCGGCAGGTCCTTCATCTCAAGCTGCTGGATCTGGTGATAAAGGTCGGCGCGCTTCGTCGGGTCCAGTTCGACCGCGGCGGCGTCGATCAGCTTGTCCATCTCGGGCGAGGAATAGCCGAACTGGTTCGACCATGCCGTGCCCGCCGGCGCGCCCGAGCGCAGCCAGACCGTCGTCGACACCGCCGGGTCCGAGCGGAACTGATGCCAGCCATTCGCCGTGTCGAAGTCGTGGTCGCGATAGACGCCGTTCAGATAACCCGGCGCGTCATTGGTCAGCAACTCGACCTCGATGCCGACCTCTTTCATCGCCTGCGCGAAATATTCGCCCCAAAGCTGGGTATATTCGCCCCATGGCGCCGGCCGGTGGCGCAGCTTGAAGCGGATGCCGTCCGGGCCGGCGGGATAGCCCGCCTCGTCCAGCAGCGCCTTGGCCTTTTCGACGTCATAGGGATAGGTCTGCACGTCGTCGGTATAGTTCGTCCCGCCGACCGAGGGGATCGGGCCGCGCCCCGGTTTCGCATGGCCGCGCATGATGTTGCGGATGGCGAAATCGATATCCAGCGCGTGATAGATCGCCTGCCGCACCCGCAGGTCGGCCAGGATCGGGTTGCGCAGGTTGAATTCGACCGTCGAGTGGGCGACGTTGTTTTCAAACCCCTTCGGGCCCATCTCGAAGCGCGGCTCCTTGCCCAGCCGCTCCAGATCGGCCATCGAGATGCCGTTGAAGGCGGATTCCTGCAATTCCCCCGCCTCAAGCGCGGCGGCGGCTGCGGCCTTGTCGGGCATGAAGCGCCAGATCACCCGGTCCAGATAGGGATAGTCCGGCCCGCGCCAGTAATCGTCGTTGCGCACGCCGATGATATACTGGCCGCGCTCGTATTCCTGGAACTTGAACGGACCCGTGCCGACCGGCGCCTGGTTGTGCGGGTTCTTCAGGATGTCGGTGCCTTCGTAAAGGTGCTTGGGCACCGGATGGCCCAGATCGGGCATGGCCGCGACCAGCAGTTCAAGCGGCATGGGCTTGGAATAGTTGAAGACGGCGGTCAGCGGATCGGGGCAGTCGACCGATTCCAGATTGGCCTGAAGGGTCGAGGAATAGTTCAGCAAGGGCTTCCACAGCTCCATCGCCGAGAAGGCGACGTCATCGCAGGTAAAGGGCTTGCCGTCATGCCAGCGCACGCCGTCGCGCAGCTTGAAGGTGATCGCCTTGCCATCGGGCGAGGACGACCATTCGGTGGCCAGCACGCCCTCATACCCCTTGTAGGTGCGGTCGATCAGCGGTTCCATGAACTTGCCGGTGATCTGGTAAACGCCGGTCGAGGCCCGCAGCGCCGGGTTCAGCACGCCCTGTTCGGTGTTCATGTGAATGAAGGCGGTGCCGCCGCGCTTGACCTCTTCTGCCATGGCGGGGGCCGCAAGCGCGGCCGCGCAGGCTGCCAAAAGTAACCGGTTCAGGGTTTTGCCCATCTTACTGACCTCTGTCTCAATTTTACCAAGGATTCATGCCGTCGCAGCGATTGACGCCAAGGTTTCGCAGCGTTGCTTTGAAAGTCAATAAGAAATTACTAGTCATCCGCATGTAACTGTGTAGTTTCATCTAGACATGCCGGAAAACCGGGAAAATTTATGCATAAGCGTGAAAATGGCGGAACACCTGCCCGGCAGGGGCGGGGCATCGGGAACGGCCGGCGTTTTCCGGGCCGCCGCCGCTGCTGTCCTGTCCGGCTGGCCGTGGTGGAATACACCCATGAAATGGCGTTTCTGTGGAATGAAATCGCGGGAACGTGTTCTGATTCGGGTCAGGACACCCGGAATCGGCGCTTATGCGACATTGACTTTGCCGAAACGCCCGCTGCCAATGTCATGGCAATGGTGCTGCCCGACATGCGGGCCGCGGAAAGGGGCGCCATGATCCACGGCCCGAACCCGGCACGGCGGCGCAATGCGCGGCTTGTCGTCCCCAAGCTTGCCAACCGTCACATCACGCGGGCGCCGCTTTGGCGCATATTCAACTGAAAGGCTGTTCCATGTCCCATCCCGTCAAAGGCGTCGATCACATCTTCCTGCTGGTCCGGGACCTGGATGCCAGCGCCGAGGCCTGCCGCCGGCTTGGTTTCACGCTGTCGCCGCGCGGCACCCACAGCCCCGACCGCGGCACGGCGAATTACACCTTTGTCTTTCAGGACGATTACGTTGAGCTGCTGGGCGTGATCGCCGATACGCCCGCCAACCGCGACAAGGCCCGGATCGTCCGGGACGAGGGCGAGGGGCTGCGCGCCATCGCCTGTCGCATCGACGATGCCCACGCCGCGCGTGCGGCGCTGGCGGAACTGGGGATCAAGGCCGGCCCGGTGGGCGAATTCTCGCGCCCGTTGCCCTTGCCCGATGGCACCACCGGCACCGCCGCTTTTGCCGTGACCGAGTTCGACGCCGCGGAAATCCCGGCCGGTTTCGTCTTCATGTGCCAGCACAAGACCCCCGATATGGTCTGGCGCCCCGAATTGCAAAGCCATGCCAATGGCGCGCGCGCGCTGGCCGGGATCGTCGCCGTCTCGGACGCGCCCGAGACGCTGGCGCAGCGTTTTGCCCGGCTTTACGCCGCGGGCAGCGTGGCGCCTGCGGGCGATGGCGTCTTCGTCGTCACCACCGGCACGCGCTCGGCCCCGGTCTTTTGCATGACCCCGCAGGCGGCCGGCGCGCGCTACAGCCCCGGCGCGGTCGCGGCCACGCCGAAGACCGGCTTTGCGGCGGTCAAGGTCGCGGTTGACGACCTCGACCGGGCCCGCGCGGCGCTGCGCGCCAGCGGCACCCCGTTCCACGAGCGGCCGGGCAGCATCTGGGTCGAGCCGGGCGCGGCCTGCGGCATGATCCTTGAATTCACCCCCGCGTGACGCCGCGAAAGGACAGGACCTTGAAGCAAGCGACCCGCAAGCCGACCCCGCCGCGCCGTACCGTCGAAAGCGGCAACTTTGACGAGATCGACCGCCAGATCCTTGATCTGTTGCAGGAAAGCGACCGGCCCGTTGCCACGCTGGCCGAGGAAATCGGCCTGTCGCAGACCCCCTGCTGGCGCCGCATCCGCAAGCTGGAGGAGGCGGGCGTCATCCGCGGCCGGGTGACGCTGGTCGACCCGATCGAGGCCGGCGTCGGCCTGACCGTCTTTATCGCCGTGACCGCGCCGCGCCATGAAATTTCCTGGCTGAACCAGTTCCGCGAACTGATCGAAAGCATCCCCGAGGTGGTCGAGGCATATCGCCTGACCGGCTCGACCGACTATATCCTCAAGGTCCTTGTCCCCGATATCCAGGCCTATGACGAGGTCTACAAATCGTTGATCGAGCGGCTGGATTTCTCGCAGATCAGCGCCTCGATCGCGATGGAGGAGCTGAAGTTCACCACCGCCGTGCCGACCGCCTATCTATAGCCGCGAAACCCTGCGGCGCGGCGTGCGGAAACCGAAGAAGCATCCGTCGCAAGCTCGGTCGCCGGCGCACGGCGCCGATGCGGGGCGGGGCGGCGGGCCGAGGTGCCTGTCGCCATCGCGGCAGGCATCGGCAATGTCCCGGCGCGGGGGCCGGTCCCCGAACCGGGAAATCCCCGTGCCCCGGAATGTGTCCTGAAATCTTCGCCGCCCGCTTGCGCCGCGTCTTGCATTCGCCGCCCGACCGACGCAGTTATCCCGAAACTTCCTGGTCGAAAGGGCGCAAGCCATGCAATGGTCCGATCTTTTTGCAACGCGGAATGCCCGGATGAAGGCATCCGAGATCCGCGAGCTGCTGAAGCTGCTGGACCAGCCCGATATCATCTCTTTCGCCGGCGGCATCCCCGACCCCGAGCTTTTCCCGGCCGAGGCCTATGCCGGGGCGATGGCCGCCGCCATGACGCCGGAACGCGCAAGGGTGGCGCTGCAATATTCGGTCTCGGAAGGCTATCTGCCGCTGCGCGAATGGATCGCCGGGCGCATGGCCGACCTTGGGATCGCTTGCGATGCCGGCAATATCGTCATCACCTCGGGCTCGCAGCAGGCGCTGGACTATCTGGGCAAGATGATGCTGTCGCCGGGCGATACCGCCATGGTCGACTGGCCGACCTATCTTGGCGCGCTGGGGGCCTTCAACGCCTATGAGCCGCGCTATATCCGGCTGGACCCGTTCAGCAACGACTCCCCCGAGGCGCTGGCGGCCGAGGCCGATGCCGCGGGCGGGCAGGTCAAGTTCGCCTATCTTTCCCCGGACTTCGCCAACCCCACCGGCGAGACCCTGTCGCGCGCCGGGCGCGAGGCCTTGCTGGACCGCGCCGAAGCCATGGATATCGCCATCATCGAGGACGCGGCCTACCAGTCCCTGCGCTATGACGGCGAGGCGATTCCGCCGATCCTGGCGCTGGATATCGCCCGCAATGGCGGGATCGAGAACACGCGCACGATCTATTGCGGGTCCTTCTCGAAATCGCTGGCGCCGGGGCTGCGGGTCGGCTGGGTCTGCGCCGCGAAAGAGGTGATCGGGCGGCTGGTGCTGATGAAACAGGCCGCCGACCTGCATTCGGCGACGCTGAACCAGATCGTGACCGATGGCGTGGCGCGCAGCGTTTTCGACGAGCATGTGGCGCTGATCCGCAGCGTCTATTCCGCCCGCCGCGACCGGATGATCGCCGCGCTGGAGCGCGAAATGCCCAAGGGCGTGCAATTCACCCGCCCCGAAGGCGGCATGTTCATCTGGGTGACGCTGGACCCTGCCATCGACGCGGCCGCATTGCTGGCGCGCGCGATCAGCGAGGCGCGCGTGGCCTTCGTGCCGGGGGGCGCGTTCTACGCCGACGGCTCGGGGCGCAATACGCTGCGGCTCAGCTTTTCCTGCGCCAGCGACGACCAGATCGACGAAGGCATCCGCCGCATCGCCGCACTGCTGAAGGGCTAGGCGGGCAGGGCGCCCTAGCCGACCCGCTGGGCCGCGAACTTGCTGAACAGCGGCAAAAGGTCGTTGTGGTTGTCCTTGTGCCACAGCAGGGACACCCGGTGTTCGGCCTCGGCCTCGTCGATTTCCAGATAACGGACATTGCCGAACTTCGAGCGGCTCAGCGATTGCGGCACCAGCGATACGCCCATGCCGCGATTGACCAGCGCCACGACCGTGAACCAGTGCTGGATGTGATAGCCGGAATATAGCCGGTTCGACCGGCTGGCCAGCAGGCTGACGATCTTGTCATAGAACTGCGGCGCGAACTCGCGCGAGAACAGCAGCACCTTTTCGTCCTCAAGATCCGAAAGCCGGATGCGCCCGCGCGCGGCAAGGCGGTGATCGCGCGGCACGCAGCACATCAGGCGCTCGGTCTCCAGCACCTGCTCGGCGATCTGCTCGGGCAGGCTGACCGAATGGACGAAACCCAGATCGACGCTGCGGTTCATCAGCCCCTCGATCTGGCTGACGGTGTTCATTTCGCGCAGGTGCAGTTCGACCTCGGGATAGGCCTCGTGGAATTCCTTGATGGTGGTGTCGAGGTTGCGAAACAGCATCGAGGGCACGAAGGCCACGGTCAGCTTGCCCGTCACCTTCCGCGCGGTCTGGGCGGCAGCGGCCTCGGCGGCCTCAAGCTGGGTCAGGACCTGCCGCACGCTTTCGGCATAGACGCGGCCGGCGGGGGTAAGCTGCACGCCGCGCTGGTTGCGCTGCAAAAGCGCGAAGCCCAGGTTCTCCTCAAGCTGCTTCAGGCTGGTGCTCAGCGGCGGTTGGGAAATGTTAAGCCGCTCGGCGGCGCGGCCGAAATGCAGCTCTTCGGCCAGGACCAGAAAATACCGCAATTGCCGGAAGGTAACGGCCATGCTTCACCAGTGATAGTATTTATGCTATCATACATTAGATAAATAGTATTGGAAACCGAATACCGGATGATGGCTCTCTCGCCCGACAAGTCTATCGGAGGAGGCCGCGATGACTGGCAAAATCTATCAGAACATCCCCGACAGCGTCGGAATGAACGTATTCCAGGCAGATCCGGCCATGGCGGACCTGCTGCGCATCTATCTGCCGCCTGCGATCCTGCCGACCGCCCTGGCCGAGGCCGGCCGCATGGGGGCGCTGGTCGGCGACCGGCTTGAGGAACTGGCGCTGAGGGCCGACCAGAACCCGCCGGTCCTGCATATCCGCGCCCGCAACGGTGCCCCCGACGAGCGGATCGAAAAGCACCCCGCCTATGTCGCGCTTGAGGATGTGGCCTTCGGCCAGTTCGGCCTTGCCGCGATGTCGCACCGCGCCGGCGTCTTCGGCATCGACGCGAAGCTGCCGCCGCTGGTGAAATACGCGCTGGTCTACCTGTTCGTGCAGGCCGAGTTCGGGCTGTGCTGCCCGCTGTCGATGACCGACTCGCTGACGCGCACGCTGGTCAAGTTCGGCTCGAAAGAGCTGATCGACCGGTATTTCGCGCAACTGACCAGCCAGAACATGGACGAACTGTTTCAGGGCGCCATGTTCATGACCGAACAGATGGCCGGTTCGGACGTGGGGGCCATCGACACCATCGCCCGCTTCGAGGATGGCGAATGGAAGCTTTACGGGGACAAGTGGTTCTGCTCGAACCCCGACGCGGCGCTGGCGATGGTGCTGGCACGCCCCGAGGGCGGCGCCGCCGGCACCCGCGGCCTGACGCTGTTCCTGCTGCCGCGCATCCTGCCCGACGGGCGCAAGAACGACTATCGCATCCTGCGCCTGAAGGACAAGATGGGCACCCGCTCGATGGCCAGTGGCGAAATCGCGCTGGAGGGCGCCACCGCCTATATCGTCGGCGATGCCGGGCAGGGCTTCAAGCAGATGACCGACATGATCAACATGTCGCGGCTGGCCAATGGCGTGCGCTCGGCCGGGATGATGCGCCGCGCGGTCAACGAGGCGGTGTTCATCGCGACGAACCGCACCGCCTTTGGCAAGCGCCTGATCGACCTGCCGCTGATGCGCCGGCAACTGGCCAAGATGCTGGTGACGGCCGAACAGGGCCGCTCGATGGTGTTTCATACCGCCCGCGTCCTTGAAGCCGCCGACCGTGGCGAGGCGGGCATGGCCAAGGTCCTGCGCATCATGACGCCCCTGGTCAAGTTCCGCACCTGCCGCGACGCCCGCAAGGTCGCCGGCGACGGCATGGAGGTGCGCGGCGGCTGCGGCTATATCGAGGAATGGTCCGACGCCCGCGTGCTGCGCGACGCGCATCTGGGTTCGATCTGGGAGGGCACCAGCAATATCGTGGCGCTGGACGTGGCCCGCGCCGTGCGGCGCGAGGATGCGCTGACGGCGCTGGAAAGCTACATGGCCAGGCTGAACGGCGAAACCGAGGCCGTCCTTGGCCCGCAGCCCGCCGTGACCGAGGCCTTCAAGCGCGCCGCCGGCCTGCTGGATGCGGTCGCCAACGACCCCGCGCGCGAGATCGAGACGCGGCAGGCGGCTAGCGCCGTCTATAACGCCACCTCGGCCGCGGTCATGGTCTGGGAAAGCGCGCAGCAGACCGCGCTGACCAACGAACGCGCCACCGACCGCCTGACGCTGGCCCATGGCGTGCTGCGCCACAAGCTGAGCCAGCGCGACCCGCTGGCCGCTGTGCAGGCGGGCGAGGATGACGACCTTCTGTCGCTGGTCCACGCGACCATGGCCGATGCCGCCATCGCCGAGGCCGCCGAATGACCGGTGCGCTCAACGGCATCCGCGTCATCGATCTGAGCCGCATCCTTGGCGGTCCCTATGCCGGGCAGGTGCTGGGCGATCACGGCGCCGACGTCATCAAGGTCGAGCCGCCGACGGGCGACGACACCCGCACCTGGGGGCCGCCCTTTCAGGGCGACACGGCCTCGTATTTCCTGGGGCTGAACCGCAACAAGCGCGCCATCGCGCTGGACCTGCGCCAGCCGGAGGGGCGCGAGGTGCTGCTGCGCCTGCTGGAAGACGCCGACATCCTGCTGGAGAACTACAAGACCGGCACGCTGGAGGGCTGGGGCATCGGCCATGACGTGCTGTCGGAACGCTTTCCACGCCTGATCCATTGCAGCGTGACGGGCTTTGGCGTCGATGGCCCGCTGGGCGGTCTGCCCGGCTATGACGCCGTCCTGCAAGCCATGGGCGGATTGATGAGCGTGAACGGCCCCGATGGCGGTGAGGCGACCCGCATCGGGATGCCGGCCGTCGACATGGTCACCGGCCTGAACGCGGTCATCGGCATCATGATGGCGCTTTACGAACGCGACCGCAGCGGCAAGGGCCAGTTCATCGAGGCGACGCTGTTCGACACCTCGTTGTCGCTTCTGCATCCCCATGCGGCGAACTATTTCCTGAATGGCAAGGTGCCGCAGCGCAGCGGCAACAGCCACCCCAATATCGCGCCCTATTCGACCTATGCCACGGGCGATCGGCCGATCTATCTGGCGGTCGGCAATGACGGCCAGTTCCGCAAGCTTTGCAAGCTGATCGGCGCACCCGAACTGCTAAAGGACCCGCGCTTTGCCACCAATGGCGACCGCCTGCTGAACCGCGTCGCCCTGCGCGAGGCGCTTGAGGCGGTGCTGGCAGGGTTCAGGGCCGACGAACTGGCGCAGCGGCTGATCGCCTCGGGCGTGCCGGCGGGGCCGGTCCTCGACGTGGCCGAGGCGCTGGCCCAGCCCCATACCGCCCATCGCGGCATGATCGTCCGAAAGGGCGATTATCGCGGCCTTGGCGCACCCGTGCGGCTAAGCCGCACTGGCCCCGACTATCGCAATGCGCCGCCCGAATTCGCGGCCCACACGGACGAGATCCTGCGGGAGTACGGGTTCTCGGACGCAAGGATCGCGGAACTTCGCGACACCGGCGTGGCCCCGGCCAGCCGAACCTGAGCGGCAGCTTTCGCCGCAATCCACAACGCATTGCCGATCCGCGCCCCTGACGGCTGCGGGCCGGCACAACATTCGCGCTAGAGGAGGAGCTTGCGCCCATGAATGGGGATCAGAAAACTGCTGAAACGGCCGCCGTAAAGGCCCGGCGTGCCGGTATCGCATCCTTCGTCGGAACGACGATCGAATGGTATGACTTCTACATCTATGGGCTGGCGGCCTCGCTGGTGTTTGGCGAGCTGTTCTTTTCGAAAGAGATGGACCCGGGCGTCGCGACGCTTTTGTCCTTTGCCACCTTCTGGGTGGGCTTTCTGGCGCGTCCGGTGGGGGGCGTGATCTTCGGCCATCTGGGCGACCGCATCGGGCGCAAGACCACGCTGGTCATCACGCTGATGATGATGGGCGTCGCCACGACCTGCATCGGCCTGCTTCCGACCTATGAAACCGTGGGCTCGTGGGCGCCGCTGCTGCTGGTCCTGATGCGCTTCATCCAGGGCGTTGCGGTTGGCGGCGAATGGGGCGGTGCCGTCCTGATCGCCAGCGAGAACGCGCCCAAGGGCAAGGGCGTGCTTTATTCGGCCTTTGCCCAGCAGGGCGCGCCCGCCGGCAACCTGCTGGCGATCACGGTCTTCTTTCTGCTCAGCGCCGCCGACACGCCCGACTTTCTGCTGAATGGCGGCTGGCGGATACCGTTCCTGTTCTCGGCGGTGCTGATCGTGATCGGCCTGTTCATCCGCCTGCGGATCGAGGACAACAAGGACGTCAAGAAGCTTCTGGAAGAAAACCGCGAACACAACGTCCAGCCCGTGCGCGAGGCGATCAGGGGCTATTGGCCGATGATCCTGCTGGGCGCGGGCACGCTGCCGATCATCTATGTCACCTATGTCAAGACCAGCTTCGCGCTGTCCTGGGCCACAAAGACGCTGGGCTACGATTCCAGCACCTTTCTCAGCCTGATTTCGGTCGCGGTCATCGTGCAATGCATCACCCAGCCCTTTGGCGCCGTGCTGATGAGCAGGATGGACATGCGCAAGGCGATCCTGCTCATCACCATCCCCGAGTTCTTTCTGGTGCCGCTGATGTTCTATGGCATCTATTCGATGAACTACTGGTTCGCGATGCTGACCATGGCGCTGGCCACGATCCCGCACGGGATGTATTATGGCGCCATCGCCGGCATCCTTGCCCGCGCCTTCCCGGCCCGCGTGCGCTATTCCGGCCTGTCGCTGGCCAACCAGCTTGGCGCGCTGACGGTGGGCGGCAGAACCCCGGTCCTGCTGCAATTCCTGCTGAACACGACCGGCAGCATCGTTCCGGTGGCCATCGTTTCGGGCGGGTATGCGCTGGTCTCGCTGGTCTGCATCCTGATCGTGCTGCGCCATACCGGCACCGATGCCACCGCGCCCTCGACCGCCGAACGCGAGGACGAGCGCGATCTGGCCGGCCTTGCCCCCGCCGGCGCCGCACGCGCGGCATCCTGAGCAAACGCCCGGCGGCTGGCCCCTGAACGGGCCGGCCGGCGAAACCCCGCAACCTCATCGCAAGGGAAGGAACAGTCATGCCGGAAGGTTCTGTCCGTATCGACGTAGAAGCCGATGTCGCGGTTCTGACCATCGACAACCCGCCGGTGAACGTGACCTCGCAGGCGGTGCGCCGCAGTCTGACCGAGGCGCTTGACCGGGCCGAGGCCGCGGGCGTGGCGCGCGTCATCCTGACCGGCGCCGGTCGCGCCTTTGTCGCGGGGGCCGATGCGCGCGAATTCGCGGCCGCGCCGCAGCCGCCGCATCTGCCCGATATCGTGGCGCGCATCGGCGCCTTTCCGGTGCCGGTGGTGGCGGCGATCAATGGCGCCGCACTTGGCGGCGGCCTTGAACTGGCGCTGGCCTGCGCCGCCCGCGTGGCCGCACCCGAGGCGCTGCTGGGCCTGCCCGAGGTGACGCTGGGCGTGGTGCCGGGCGCGGGCGGCACGCAGCTTTTGCCGCGGCTCGTCGGGCTTGCGCCGGCGCTGTCGCTGATTTCCGAGGGCCGGACCATCAAGCCGGCCGAGGCGCTGGCGCTTGGCCTGATCGATACCGTCGCCGCCGATGTGGTGGCGGCGGCGCGCGTGCTGGCGCTGCCCGACCGGCCGGCGACCGCCATGCTGCCTGCACCCGCCGCCGACCCGGCGGCGGTCGAGGCCGCGCATGAGGCGGCCCGCAAGCGCAGCCCGCGCCAGATCGCCCCCCGGCAGGCCATCACCCTGATCGAGGCCACGACCCATGTGCCGCTGCCCGAAGGGCTGGCCGCCGAGCGCGAGACCTTCATCGAACTGAAGACCGGCGATCAGGCCGCCGCGCTGCGCCACCTGTTCTTCGCCGAGCGCGCCGCACGGGCGCAGGGGCGCGAGGGCGGCGCCGCAATCGGCTCGGCCGTGGTCGTTGGCGGCGGCACGATGGGCGCCGGCATCGCCTATGCGCTGGCCCGGGCCGGTGTCAGCGTCGCGCTGGTCGAGGCCGATGCCGCCGGCGCCGATCGCGCCCAGGCCAAGGTCGCGCAGCTTTACGCGCAGGCGGTCCAGCGCGGCAAGACGGCCCTTGACGCCGCCGGTGCGCTGCTGGCGACGCGCCACAGCTTCCATGCGGGCTATGACGACCTGCCGGCCGCCGACATCGCCATCGAGGCCGTGTTCGAGGACATTGAGATCAAGCGCAAGGTCTTTGCAGCGCTGGATGCGGCGCTGCCCGAAACCACGATCCTGGCGACGAACACCTCGTATCTGGACGTGAACCTGATCGCGGAAGGACTGCGCAACCCCTCGCGCTTTCTTGGCCTGCATTTCTTCAGTCCGGCGCATCTGATGAAGCTTGTCGAGGTGGTGCGCGCCGACGCCACCAGCGCCGAAACGCTGGCCACCGTCCTGCGCCTTGCCGCGCGGCTGAAGAAGATCCCGGTCCTTGCCGGCGTCTGCGACGGCTTCATCGGCAACCGCATCCTGACCCGCTATCGCCAGACCTGCGACATCATGCTGATCGAGGGCGCGCTGCCCGCGCAGATCGACGCCGCCATGCGCGGCTTTGGCATGGCGATGGGGCCTTACGAGGTGCAGGACCTCTCGGGCCTCGATATCGCCTATGCCAACCGCAAGCGCATGGGCTGGAAGGACAGGCCGGGCTTTCGCTACATCGCCATCGCCGACCGCATCGTGGACGAGACCGGGCGCCTTGGCCGCAAGACCGGCGCGGGCTGGTATGACCATCAGGACGGCAAGGCCAGCCCCTCGGCGCTGATCGAGCGCATCGTGGTCGAGGAATCGGCCCGCGCCGGCATCACCCGCCGCGACTTCACCGACGAGGAAATCCAGAACCGCGCCATGGCCGCGATGGTCGAGGAGGGCATGCGCATCCTTGAGGAAGGCATCGCCCGGACTTCCTCGGATATCGATCTGGTGCTGGTGCATGGCTACGGCTTTCCGCGCTGGCGGGGCGGTCCGATGCATTGGGCCGGCCGCACCGGGCTGGCGGCGATGCTGAAGCGCATCGCGGGCTATGCCGCCGAAGACCCCGCCTCATGGGGCGTGCCCGACCTGCTGGCGCGCGCCGTGGCCGAGAACCGCACCCCCGAGACAATGTGAGGACGACATGAGCGACGCCTATATCTGCGACTATATCCGCACCCCCATCGGGCGCTATGGCGGGGCGCTGGCGGCAGTGCGGACCGACGATCTGGCGGCGCTGCCGCTGAGCGCGCTTCTGGCGCGCAACCCCGGTCTTGACCCCGCCGCCATCGAAGAGGTCTGGATGGGCTGCGCCAATCAGGCGGGCGAGGACAACCGCAACGTCGCGCGCATGGCGCTGCTGCTGGCGGGGCTGCCCGACAGCGTGCCCGGCGCGACCGTGAACCGGCTTTGCGGCTCGGGGCTTGAGGCGGTGGCGGCGGCGGCGCGCGCCATCCGTTCGGGCGACATGGATATGGCCATCGCCAGCGGCGTCGAAAGCATGAGCCGCGCGCCCTTCGTCATGCCGAAAGCCGCCTCGGCCTGGTCGCGGGCGGCCGAGATCCACGACACCACCATCGGCTGGCGCTTCGTGAACCCCCGGATGCAGAACGAATACGGCATCGATTCCATGCCGGAAACCGCGCAGAACCTGGCCGACGAATACGCCATCAGCCGCGAGGATCAGGACGCCTTCGCGCTGCGCTCGCAGGACAGGACCGCCGCCGCGCAGGCCAGTGGCCGGCTGGCGCAGGAAATCGTCGGCGTGACCGTGCAGCTTGGCCGCGGCAGGACCGCCGAGGTCACGCAGGACGAACATCCCCGCGCCACCTCTGCCGCCGATCTGGCGAAGCTGCGCCCGATCACCCGGCCCGACGGCTCGATCACCGCGGGCAATGCCAGCGGCGTCAATGACGGTGCGGCGGCGATGATCGTGGCCTCGGAGGCGGCGATCCGCCGTCACGGCCTGACGCCGCGCGCGCGCATCGTCGGCGCGGCCTCGGCCGGCGTGGCGCCGCGCGTCATGGGCTATGGTCCGGTGCCGGCGGTCCGGCACCTGCTGGCAAGGACCGGCGTGGCGCTGGATGCCATCGGCCTGATCGAACTGAACGAGGCGTTTGCGGCGCAGGCGCTGGCGGTCATGCGCGCGCTTGGCATCCCCGACGACGACCCGCGCGTGAACCCCAACGGCGGCGCCATCGCCATGGGCCACCCCCTGGGCATGAGCGGCGCGCGCATCGCCGGCTCGGCGGCGCTGGATCTGTCGCAGGGCCACGGCCGCTATGCGCTGGCCACCATGTGCATCGGCGTCGGGCAGGGCGCGGCCCTGCTGATGGAACGGGTCTGAGCCCGCAGGAACAGGAGAAGAAAGATGAAGGACACCAACAAGCTGGTCTGGGACGATCCCTTTCTGCTGGAGAGCCAACTGACCGAAGAAGAGCGGATGATCCGTGAAACCGCCGCAGCCTATGCGCGGGACCGTCTGGCCCCGCGTGTGCGCGCGGCCTATCGCGACGAACAGACCGACCCCGCCATCTTTGCCGAGATGGGCGGCATGGGCCTTTTGGGCGTCACCATCCCCGAGGAATATGGCGGCATCGGCGCGGGCTATGTCAGCTATGGCCCTGTCGCCCGCGAGGTCGAGCGCGTGGACAGCGGCTATCGCAGCATGATGTCGGTGCAAAGCTCTCTGGTGATGTATCCGATCCACGCCTATGGCAGCGAGGCGCAGCGCCGGAAATACCTGCCGAAACTGGCCTCGGGCGATTGGATCGGCTGCTTTGGCCTGACCGAGCCCGATGCCGGCTCCGATCCCGGCTGCATGCGCACCACGGCGAAAAGGACCGCCGATGGCTATGTGCTGAACGGCGCCAAGATGTGGATCTCGAACGCGCCGATCGCCGATGTCTTTATCGTCTGGGCGAAATCCGAGGCGCATGGCGGCAAGATCCGCGGCTTTGTCCTGGAAAAAGGCATGAAGGGCCTGTCGGCGCCAAAGATCGAGGGCAAGCTGAGCCTGCGCGCCTCGATCACCGGCGAGATCGTGATGGAGAATGTCGAGGTTCCCGAAAGCGCCATGTTCCCGGAAATCGAGGGGCTGGCCGGTCCCTTTGGCTGCCTGAACCGCGCGCGTTTCGGCATTGCCTGGGGTGCGATGGGCGCGGCAGAGGCCTGCTGGCACGCGGCGCGCCAATACGGGCTTGACCGCAGGCAGTTCGGCCGCCCGCTGGCCCAGACCCAGCTTTACCAGCTCAAGCTGGCGAACATGATGACCGAGATCACGCTGGGTCTGCAAGCGGCGTTGCGCGTCGGCCGCCTGTTCGAGGAAGGCCGCATGGCCCCCGAGATGATCAGCCTGATCAAGCGCAACAATTGCGGCAAGGCGCTGGATATCGCCCGGCAGGCTCGCGACATGCATGGCGGCAACGGCATCTCGGACGAATTTCCGGTCTTCCGCCACATGGCGAATCTGGAAACCGTGAATACCTACGAAGGCACGCATGACGTCCATGCGCTGATCCTGGGCCGGGCGATCACCGGCTTGCAGGCCTTCAGCTAGAAACGCCTGGGGCCGATGGGCGCGGCTTCGCGCCCGCATCGGCCGCAACTTGCGGGCGCCTGCCGGGCGCGGTGGTGTTGCGCCCATCGCAAGCGGCGGCGCCTTGCGAGCCTGCACGACCGGATGGCGGTGAGGGGGTGCGTATTTGCCCCTTGTGTGACCGCGGGTCCGGCCGGGCAGGGCGAAGTCCTGTTCGCCGTTCCTCCAAAGGATGCGGCAACAGGCTTCGCGCCCTGATGTCCGGTTCCGCAGGATCGCCCAGATCCGCACCCGAAGGACGCGGCCGGGTCCAAGACCATCCGCGAGCCAGGGGGATTACGATGTCGTTATCGTCGGGGTGGCCGGGCGGGGCTATCGGCGGCAATCCGGATGACGCCGAAAGACGCCCAACCGGTTCTGCGCAAGAAGGGCAAGAACGAGGTTGCCGAACGAGAGGCGATCCTGGAGGTCTACAAGACCGCGCTGGGGGCCGCGCTGGGGATGGTCTGACCGGGGGCAGACGACCGGGCGCAAGCTCTTTTTGCATCTGACGTAACGTCGCGGTGCCGGCGCCGCCGAATTCACCGTCTTTGGCGTCCGGATCGGCAGGAAAATGCCGAGCCAAGCGAGAATAAATAGACAAAATGTCGCAGCTGGGTCAATCTGCAGTTGCGAACGACCGGGTGAGCACTGTGCCCAAGCCTCACCCGGTCTCGCCGTACTTGCTAAAAGAGACATCTTTATGCCGGCTTATTCGACCGTGCCTCTAAAGCAGGGGAACGAACACCTAGCTTTTTAGTGAGGTTGACGGTATTTGGGGCCGAATTTGGCTTGTTAACCCTTTTTCGCAAGGCGGGTTTACTGTAATTAAGCAAGTTTGCCGACGCAGAACGGGCCGGACGGCCTTGCGCAGGCGGTCTTGCCGGGGTTCTGCTCGGATCAATCCGAATCGATAAGGCGCGGTTTGGCCGCGTTTTGGGAACCAGAGACAGGCATGACGGCAGATAACGACCACAACGTGCGCGCGAAAACCGGGACAGGCAAGCGCGCGGGTCAATCCGGTAAGACAGCAGGCGGCAAGGACAAGCGTCCCGCCAGGACCGACGCCCAGGCGGCGACGACGCCCAAGGCGGACGCAGGCGAGGCCAAGGCCCAGCGCGTCGCCACGCGCGAGGCACGCCGCGCCGCCAACCAGCAGGAACGCGAGGCGCGCCGCGCCGAAAAGCAGGCGCAGCGGGCGGCCGGGCACGGCAAGCACGACAAGACGGCGGCGGACGGCAAGGCGAAGGCCGCAAAGCCCGCCCGCGAGAAGGTCCCGGCCGTCGCAGACGCCAGGGCCGACAAGCAGGCGCAGCGGGCAGCAAAGCGTGCCGCGCGCGACAGGACGCCGGCCCTCGGCGCCGAGAAAAAGGCTGAAAAACAGGCGCAACAGGGCGCGAAGCAGGCAAATCGCGACAAAGGCGTCGCTGGCCCCGACACGGCGGCCAAGGCCGACAAGCAGGCGCAACGTGCGGCAAAGCGCGAGAAGCTTGCGAGCGGCCCCGATGCAGCGGCCAAGGCCGGAAAGCAGGCGCAACGGGCGATGAAGCGCGCCATCCGGGATGCGGATGCCGAGGACGCAGAGCCTGAGGCCAGGGCCGAGGACGCGGCGCTGGACGATGCCCGTGACGGGGCCGCGGCTGCGGCTGCCACCTCAATGCAGGCTGCGCCCGTCGCCATCCCCACCGCGCAAGCGGCCCCTGCTCCCGCGCCCTCCATCACGGTCGCCTCCGTGCAAATTGTCCCGGTCCCCGCGGTGCCCGTCGCCACGTCCCCGATGCCCGGCCCGGCGGCCAAGGTAGTGGAACCTCGGGGCGCTGTGACCGCCCCGCGCTTCAATATCCTGATCGTCGGCCAGAACGGGCGTCTTGGCACCGAGGCCGTGCTGTTTGCCGCCAGCCTGCGCCGCAATTCGCCGCGCTGGCAGGGGCGGCTGATCGTCGCCGAGCCGCGCCCGGACGCGGCGTGGTCGGGCGTCGATACGCTGATGCCGGCCCCGGTCCGTGCCGCGCTGGCCGCCTTTGGCGCCGAGATAAGGCCCTTTACCGCCACGCATTTCGGCGCCGCCTATCCCTATGGCAACAAGATCGAGGCGCTGTCGCTGCTGCCCCCGAACGAGCCTTTCATCTTCTTTGACAGCGATACGCTGATCACCGGCGAGCTGGCGCGGCTGGATGTCGATTTCGCCCGGCCCTCGGCCTCGATGCGGCGCGAGGGGACCTGGCCGACACCGCCGCTTTACGGCCCCGGCTATACCGAGATCTGGCAGTCGCTCTATGACCGCTTCGGACTGGATTTCACCGCCTCGCTGGATCTCGACCAGCCCGACGAGCATTGGGAACGCTATCTGTATTTCAATGCCGGCTGGTTCCTTGGCGCCGACCCGCGCGCCTTTGCCCAGCGTTTTCTGGAATACGCGACCGCGATCCGCAATGAGCCGGGCGAGGCGCTGGCCTGCCAGACCCTCGACCCATGGCTTGACCAGGTGGCGCTGCCGTTGACCGTGCACGCGCTTGGCGGCGGCCGCCCCGGTCCGGGGCTGGACGGTCTCGACGGTGCGGCAAGCTGCCATTACCGCAATCTGTCGCTGCTTTACGCGCGCGAACCCGATGCGGTTCTGGACCTGATCGAGGAGCTGGTCGCCGACCCGCGTATCGCGCCCCTGCTTCAGGGCGACGAGGCGGTGGCGAGGCTGATCAAGGGTGGCGAGGGGCGGCGCGTCATCCGCCCGATCTTTGCCGGCCAGAACCCGCCCGCCACCGAACAGGCGATGCGTCACCGCCTGCGCCGCGACGGGCTGTGGTTTCGCTAGGCCCTAACCCTCATCCGAGGAGCGCGCCCACAGGTTCACGTCGCCGAACTCGCCCGCAAGCGCGTCGATGCGGGCCAGTTCCTCGGCGGTGAAGGCGGTATTCGCCACCGCGGCCGCACATTCCACCACCTGTTCGGGGCGCGACGCCCCGATCAGCGCCGAGGTCACGCGTCCGTCGCGCAGGACCCATGCGATGGCCATTTGCGCAAGGCTTTGCCCGCGGGCCGCGGCGATGTCGTTCAGCCCGCGAAGCGCGGCAAGGCTGCGCGCGTTCAGCCAATCCGGGCTTAGCGATTTGCCCTGTGCCGCGCGGCTGTCGGCGGGAATCCCGTTCAGGTATTTGCGCGTCAGCATCCCCTGCGCCAGCGCGGTAAAGGCGATGCTGCCGATGCCGAGGTCGTCCAGCGTGTCCAGCAGTCCGTCGCGTTCCACCCAGCGGTTCAGCATGTTGTAGCTGGGCTGGTGGATCAGGCAGGGCGTGCCCAGATCCTTCAGGATCGCCGCCGCCTCGCGCGGGCGCTGCGTGCCATAGCTGGAAATGCCCACATAAAGCGCGCGGCCCGAGCGCACGATATGGTCCAGCGCCGCCATGGTTTCCTCAAGCGGCGTCTCGGGGTCGAAGCGGTGCGAATAGAAGATGTCGACATAGTCGAGGCCCAGCCGCTTCAGCGACTGGTCGCAACTGGCGATCAGGGATTTGCGGCTGCCCCATTCGCCGTAAGGCCCGTCCCACATCAGATAGCCGGCCTTTGAGCTGATAATCAGCTCATCGCGCAGCCCGGCAAAGTCGGCCTTCAGGATCTGGCCGAACGCCTCTTCGGCGCTGCCCGGAGGTGGGCCGTAATTATTGGCCAGATCGAAATGGGTGATGCCCTGATCGAAGGCCGTGCGGCAGATGGCGCGCTTGGTCTGATGCGGCGTGTCCTCGCCGAAATTGTGCCACAGGCCAAGGCTGACCGCCGGCAACTTCAGGCCCGAACGCCCGCAGCGGCGGTATTCCATCCGGTCGTGGCGGTTGGGGGCGGGGACATAGCGCCCCCGCGCGTCGGTGACGTCAGCCATGGCTCAGGACCTCGTCACAGCGGGCGCAGGTTCCGGGGTGCTTGTGGCTGCCGACATCGGGCAGGATCTTCCAGCAGCGTTCGCATTTCTCGCCATCGGCGCTTTCAAAGACCACGCCGATGCCCGCCACATCGGGCAGGCGGAAGGCCTCGCCCGGGGCGGGGTCCGCGGTCAGCCCGATGCCCGAGGTGATGCAGATATCGGCAAAGGCCACCGATTTCAGCGCCTCCAGCAGGTCCTTGTCCTCGACATGGACGACCGGCGACGCCTCAAGGCTGGCGCCGATCACCTTGTCGCTGCGCTTGATCTCCAGCGCGGCGGTGACGACGCGGCGGGCGCGGCGGATGCCGTCCCATTTGCGGGCCAGGGGTTCGTTCAGCCAGTCGGCCGGCGTCACCGGGAAGTCCTGAAGGTGGACCGAGTTCTGCTCGCCCGGGAAGCGGCTCAGCCAGACGTCCTCCATGGTAAAGGGCAGGATCGGCGCCAGCCAGGTCACCAGCCGGTGGAACAGGATGTCCAGCACCGTGCGCGCGGCGCGGCGGCGGCGGTTGTCCGGGGCATCGCAGTAAAGCGCGTCCTTGCGGATGTCGAAATAGAAGGCCGACAGGTCCACGGTCGCGAACTGGAACACGGTCTGGAACACGCCCTGGAAGTCATAGGCGTCATAGCCCATGCGCAACTGGTGATCGATCTGCGCCAGCCGGTGCAAGACCCATTGCTCCAACTCGGGCATCTGGGCCGGATCGACCCGCTCGGCCTCGGCAAAGCCGTCCAGGTTGCCCAGCACGAAACGCAGCGTATTGCGCAGCCGGCGATAGCTGTCGGCGGTGCCCTTGAGGATCTCTTTGCCGATGCGCAGGTCGACGGTGTAATCCGACTGCGCCACCCAAAGCCGCAGGATATCGGCGCCGTATTCCTTGATGATATCGGCGGGTGCCACGGTATTGCCAAGCGACTTGGACATTTTCATGCCCTTCTCGTCCAGCGTGAAGCCGTGGGTCAGCACGCCGCGATAGGGCGCGCGGCCCTTGGTGGCGCAGGCCTGCAAAAGCGAGGAATGGAACCAGCCGCGATGCTGGTCGGTGCCCTCCAGATACAGGTCGGCGATGCCGTCGGGGCTGCCATCGGCGCGGTCGCGCAGCACGAAAGCATGGGTCGAGCCGGAATCGAACCACACATCCAGCACGTCCATGACCTGGTCATAGTCGTCCGGGTTGGCGATGCCGTCCAGTGCGCGGGCCTTGAAATCCTTGCGATACCAAACGTCTGCGCCGCCTTGCTCGAAAGCTTCGATGATGCGGTCATTGGCGCGCGGATCGCGCAGCAGGAAATCGGCATCGTCGGGCCGCGCGCCCTTTTTCACGAAGCAGGTCAGCGGCACGCCCCAGGCGCGCTGGCGCGACAGCACCCAGTCGGGGCGGGCCTCGATCATGGAATACAGCCGGTTGCGCCCGGTCGGCGGGGTCCATTTCACCAGCTTGTCGATCGAGGTCAGCGCGCGGGCGCGGATGGTCTTGCCATAATCGTCCATGCCGTCATTCAGCGGCTTGTCGACGGCGGCGAACCATTGCGGGGTGTTGCGATAGATCAGCGGCGCCTTGGAGCGCCAGCTATGGGGATAGCTGTGCTTGATCTTGCCCTTGGCCAGCAGCGCCCCGGCATAGGCCAGTTGCTTGATGACGCTGACATTGGCCGGGCCTTCCTTGCCCTCGGACGTCAGGATCGCCTGTCCCCCGAACAGCGGCAGGCTGGTGCGATAGCTGCCGTCCGGCTCGACGTTATAGGTCATCGGCAGGCCGAATTTCAGGCCAAGCTGATAGTCGTCGTCGCCATGGCTGGGCGCGGTATGGACAAAGCCCGTGCCGGCATCCTCGGTAACGTGATCGCCGGGCAGCAAGGGGACGTCATAATCCCATTCGCCGTTGCCGCCCTCGACGCCGCGCAGAGGATGGGACAGGACCAGCCCCTCCATGTCGGCGGCGGTCACGTCGGCCACGCGCGCAAAGCTTTCGACCTTGGCCGATTGCATGACGCCTTCGGCCAGCGCGTCGGCCAGCACCAGCAATTCGCCCTGCTTCGCAGTCGCGTTCTCGGCCACGGCATCGACGCGGTAAAGCCCATAGGCGATGGCCGGATTATAGGCCACGGCGCGGTTTTGCGGGATGGTCCAGGGCGTCGTCGTCCAGATGACGACGCTTGCGGGTTTCTCGGTTGCGAAGATGCCCTGCGACGTTTCCACCGGGAACCGCACCCAGATCGTATGGCTGGTATGGTCGTGATATTCGACCTCGGCCTCGGCCAGCGCGGTTTTTTCGACCGGGGACCACATGACCGGCTTTGAGCCCTGATACAGGCTGCCATCCATCAAAAGCTTCATGAACTCGGCCGCGATCACAGCCTCGGCGTGGAAATCCATGGTCAGATAGGGCGCGTCCCAGTTGCCGATGACGCCAAGGCGCTTGAACTCCTCGCGCTGGATGTCGATCCATCCCTCGGCAAAGCGGCGGCATTCCTGACGGAACTCGACCTTGTCGACGGCGTCCTTGTCCTTGCCGGCCTTGCGATAGGCTTCCTCGATCTTCCATTCGATCGGCAGCCCGTGGCAGTCCCAACCCGGCACATAGCGCGCGTCGCGCCCCATCATCTGCTGGCTGCGGGTGATGAAGTCCTTCAGCACCTTGTTCAGCGCGTGGCCGATATGCAGATGCCCGTTCGCATAGGGGGGGCCGTCATGCAGGATGAAGGGCTTGCGGCCGGGCTTGGCGCGCAGCCGGTCATAGATGCCCAGCCGCTCCCAGCGGGCCAGCCAGTCCGGTTCGCGCTGCGGCAGGCCCGCGCGCATGGGGAAATCGGTCTGGGGCAGGAAGACGGTATCGCGGTAATCGGGCGCGGTCGGGGTGGTGTCGCTCATCTGGCGGGAATCCTTCGGTGGCAGGGCAGGCATGCTTAACCCGACGGCGAGGGAACCCTACGCCGCCGGGCGGATAATTCGCTGAATCCGGCACCTGCTGAACATGGGGCGGTTTATAGGAAACCGGCGGGGACGCTGCAAGCGCTTGCGCTTGCCCGCGGGGCGGGGGCGGCACTCCGACCTCGAACCTGCCCGTGGTGCGCGGCACGCTGATCGCCCCTTTGGCCGGCACGCGGCCGCGCCGAAGGGACAAGCTGCCGCATTGCGCCCGGGCGCCCCGTGCCCCATATCAGCCGCATGATACCTTCGCGCTTTCCCGTCACGCCCGAACAGATCGACCGCGTCGTTGCGGTCTTTTACGCCGCCATCCGCCGACACGAAGTGCTTGGCCCGGTCTTTGCCAACCACGTCGCCGACTGGCCCGAGCATGAGGCAAAGATCGCCCGCTTCTGGAAGAACGCGATCCTTTACGAACGCAATTACGACGGCAATCCGATGCAGGCGCATATGCAGGCGGGCGATGTGCAGGCGGCGCATTTCGCGCCCTGGCTGATGCTGTTCGACGAAACCCTGCGCCGCACCCTGCCGCCCGAAACGGCCGAGGCATGGTCGGCCTTGGCCCACCGCATCGGCGCCGGCCTGCGCATGGGGGTCGAGGATCTGCGCGACCGCGTCCCCGGCCCTCCGGTCTTGCGCTAGGGGCGCCGCCACACCAGACTGCCCGGCAGGAGGCCAGCCATGAAGATCGATTATCTTGAATTCACCTCGCCCGACCTGCCGGCGACCAAGGCGTTCTTTGCCAGCGCCTTCGGCTGGGGCTTCAACGATTACGGGCCCGAATATCAGGAAATCATCGGCGCCGGTGTCTCGGGGGCCGGTATCTCGGGCGGGATCGCGGCGGGGGATCTTGCCCCGCCTCTGGTCATCCTCAAGACCGGGGATATCGAGGCCGCGCTGGCCCGCGTTACCGCCGCGGGCGGCCAGATCACCCGGCCGATCTTTGCCTTTCCGGGCGGGCGCCGCTTTCAGTTCCGCGAACCCGGCGGCAGCGAAATGGCGGTCTGGTCCGAGGTCTGAGCCTAGCGCGGCGGCCGCGCCTTGTAGACCGGCAGCCGCCAGCCGCAGGTCATGCTGCCGGCGCGCAGGATCAGGACAACGGCCCCGCAGCCGATCAGCGCCCAGCCGCGCCCGCAGCCAAACCCCATCAGGATGACGGCGGCCAGCGCCCCGCCAAAGGCAGCGGTGACGTAAAGCTCGCCCTGTTTCAGGATCAGCGGCACCTCGTTGCTGACCACGTCGCGCATCAGGCCGCCGAATGTGCCGGTCATCACCCCCATCATCACCGTCACGACCGGGCTGACGCCCATCTCCAGCGCGACGCCGACGCCCGCCGGCACGGCGACGGCCAGCGCGCAGGCATCCAGCCACAGGATCGCGCGGTAACGGCTTTCCAGAAGATGCGCGGTCAGGAATACCACGCAAGCCGCGCCCGAAGTCAGCAGCAGCAGTTCGGGCCGCCCGACCCAGAAGACCGGCACCCGCCCCAGCACCAGATCGCGCAGCGTGCCGCCGCCGAGGCCCGTCAGCGTGGCGAAAAAGATGAAGCCGACCAGATCAAGCTGGCCCCGGCTGGCGACCAGCGCCCCGGTCAGCGCAAAGATCAGCACGCTGGCATAATCCAGAACCGGAACCAGCGTCGCCAGCGTCACGATGCGGCCCGCGACGGCTTGAAGGGCGCCATGCCGGCGCGGGCCAGTTCATCGGCGCGCTCGTTCTCGGGGTGGCCGGCATGGCCCTTGATCCATTCCCAGCGCACCTTGTGGCGCGCCTGCGCGGCGTCGAGCCGCTGCCACAACTCGGCATTCTTCACCGGCTTGCGGTCGGCGGTGCGCCAGCCGTTGCGCTTCCAGCCATGGATCCACTGGGTCACGCCGTTCTTCACATAGGCGCTGTCGGTGGTGATGGTGATCTCGCTTGCGCGCGACAGCACCTCCAGCGCGCTGATCGCGGCCATCAGTTCCATGCGGTTGTTGGTGGTGTCGGGCTCACCGCCCTGCAACTCGCGCTCCTTCACGATGCGCTCGCCATCCATGGCGCGCATCAGGACGCCCCAGCCGCCCGGGCCGGGATTGCCGCTGCACGCGCCGTCGGTCCATGCGAAAAGCCCGGTCATGCGCGCGCCACCGCCAGTTTCAGCCCCAGCGCGGCGAAGGACGCGGCAAAGGCGCGCCGAAGCCAGCGCATCGCCGCGTCCGAGGACAGCAGCGCATCGCGCCCGCTGGCCGCCAGCGCCGCATAGCCGGCAAAGACCAGAAACGTCACCGCCGAAAAGACCGCGCCCAGTTCCGCCAGCAGCCCGATCCCGGCGCCGGCCGGCATGAATTGCGGCAGAAAGGCCATGAAGAACAAGGGCAGCTTGGGGTTCAGCAGGTTCAGAAGCACGCCGCGCCGGACGATCCGCCCGGCCGGAACCGGCGCCGCCGGCGCAACCGACATGCCGCCGCGATCCTTCAGCACCGCCCAGGCCATCCAGATCAGATAGGCGACCCCGGCCAGCTTCACCGCCTGAAACAGCACCGCGCTGGCATGCAGCAAGGCCGCCAGCCCGGCCATGGCGACCAGCATGTGCAGCCCGGTGGCAAGGGTGCAGCCGACCGCGGCCCAAAGCCCGGCCCGCATGCCCCCGCCCAGCGTCATCGACAGGGTATAGACCACGCCGATCCCCGGCGAGACGCAGACGATGAAGGCGGTCAGCAGGTAATCCCAGCTCATTGCTCAAGCCCCTTGTAACCGGGCAGCGCCGCGATGCGCGCCAGCCAGCGACCGATGCCGGCAAAGCGGCCCATCTCGAACCCGCCACGGCTGCCGGCGGTATGGGTATAGCCGTAAAGGCAGATATCGGCGAGGCTGACCGCATCGCCTGCCAGCCAGTCATGCCCCGCCAGCCGGTCCTCCATGATCTGCAGATTGGCATGGCCCCTCTGCAACAATTCGGCCATGCGCTCTGGCGTCGCCAGATGGCGGCGCGGCGGATAGTAAAGCAGCGCGCCGCGCACGGCGACGGTGCCCTCATGCTGGTTCTGCTCCCAGAACATCCAGCTCAGCATCTGCGCGCGCAAAAACGCATCGGCGGGCATGAAGCGCGTCCCTTCGCCCAGCCAGCACAGGATCGCATTCGATTCCGGCAGCAACTGCCCGTCATCCAGCTCCAGCACCGGCGCCTTGCCAAAGGGCAACCGCCCCCCGGCCCTGGCGGAGGCGATCTCGGCCGAACTGTCCTCGACATCGACGATCTCGCAATCGCGCCCCAAAAGCGCCAGCAACAGCCGCACCTTGTAGCTGTTCCCCGATGACGGCATCGACCAGAGCTTCATCGCGGCCTCCCTTCTTTCATGTCCAAATATCCCGGGGGAGGCCCGCCAGGGCCGGGGGCAGAGCCCCCCTCACGCTTCGCGCAGGACCCGCGGCACCTTGAATTCGATGTTCTCGCGCGCCGTCTCGACCAGTTCCACCGTCAGGTCATAGCGCGCACCAAAGGCGGCGACGACCTCATCGACCAGCACCTCGGGGGCGCTGGCCCCGGCGGTGACGCCGACGGCGCGCGCGCCCGCGATGGCGCGCCAGTCGATCTGGTCGGCGCGCATGACCAGCTGCGAATAGGCGCAGCCGGCGGCACGCCCGACCTCGACCAGCCGGCGCGAGTTCGAGCTGTTCGGCGCCCCGATCACGAACAGCGCGTCGATGCGCCCCGCGATCGCCTTGACCGAGGCCTGCCGGTTCGTCGTCGCATAGCAGATGTCTTCCTTGGCCGGCCCGACAATGGCCGGGAAACGCGCCTGCAGCGCGGCGACGATGGCGGCGGTGTCATCGACCGACAGCGTGGTCTGGGTGATGAAGGCCAGCCGCCCCGGATCGCGCGGCGCGATCAGGGCCACATCCGCGACCGTTTCGACCAGCAGCACCTCGCCCTCGGGCAGTTGGCCCATGGTGCCCAGCACCTCGGGATGGCCGGCATGGCCGATCATCACCATCTGCAAGCCCTCGGCGTGGTGGCGCTCGGCCTCGACATGGACCTTGCTGACAAGGGGGCAGGTCGCATCGACATAGACCATCTCGCGCCGCCGCGCCTCGGCCGGGACGGCCTTGGGGACGCCATGGGCGGAAAAGATCACCG
>RRZU011055310.1_pt1 | contig 49689 bp, 43 predicted proteins | sample 2165561 | NCBI WGS metagenome assembly RRZU01 (sample SAMN10456909, study PRJNA506462) | wastewater metagenome | isolation source: wastewater sludge | place: USA: Moscow, Idaho | reverse complement strand
GGGAGATGCCTTCCCCAGCGGATATAACATGGCGGATGCCGCCATCTTGCCCGTGCTACGGGCCGAAGGGATCCGGCAACTGGATTATCTGGTCATCAGTCATGCCGACCGGGATCATGCCAGTAACTGGCTGCGGATCTATCAGGCACTACCGGTACGACATTTACTGTCGTCGGTTCCACTGAACCCGGTAACCCAGAATTGTGTCCGAGGGAAAAACTGGCACTGGTTGCGGTTGCGACTAGAGATCCTGGCTCCAGCACGGGTAGGCACCGGACAAGAGAATCAGGATTCTTGTGTGCTGAGAATTACCGATGGCCGCCATAGTTTGTTGCTGGTTGGTGATTTACCCGGCGATGAGGAACGCCATCTGCTGGCCATTCCTGGACTGGTGCAACCGGTCACTTGGCTGGTCTCCGGCCATCATGGTAGTCGTCACTCTTCGACAGCTGCCTGGATCCGGCGTTTGCAACCGCAAGTGGTGATCCACAGTAGCGGTTATGCTAATCGCTGGCATTTTCCTGATCCGGCGGTGGTGGCACGATTTCATGCCCGAGGTGTTCGGCAATGGAAGACCGCCGAACAGGGGTTGATTCGCATCACTGTGCAAGATGGATCTGCGCAAATAAACGGCTTTCGTTCCCAGGGGGCTTGGTACCGGCATCTGGACGCTTGGTTGCGCGGAGACTAGTCGGTAGAATAGCCAGCTTATCTTGATCCGATCGGAATTTCGATGCGACAGCTTGCTTCTACAGAACAGCACCCCTCCAGCATGGCGACCCTGAAGCGCTTGCTGGGCTATATCAAGGATCGTAAAGGCGGTCTGGGATTGGCGATTGTCGGCATGGCTGGGTACGGGGTGGTGGATACCTCGCTAGTCTACTCGATCCAACCGCTGATTGATGACGGCCTGAGTGGCAAGAATCCGTCGGTATTGTTTTGGATGGCCTTTGTCGTCATGGGCTTGGTTTGTATCCGTGGAATTAGTGCCTTCTTATCGGATTACTTTATGAGCTGGGTCGGCAGTCATGTGGTGATGAAACTGCAACGGCAGGTTTTTACCCACATGATGGGTATGCCCATGGCCTTCTTTGACAAACACAATACCGGTAATCTGCTCTCCAAAGTCACTTATGACGCGGGGCAAGTCTCTTCAGCCGCCAGCTCGACTCTGGTTTCCCTGATCCGTGAGGGGGTCACTGTGATTGGCCTGCTCGGGATGATGTTCTATCACTCCTGGCAGTTATCGCTGATCTTCTTTCTCGTGGGACCTATTGTCGGTGTTTTACTCTCTGTCATCAGTCGCCGTTTTCGTCGCTTGAGTCGGCAAATTCAGCAGGCGATGGGCAATATTACTACCTCGACCGAACAGATGTTACGCGGTCATAAAGAGGTGCTGATGTTCGGGGGCCAGGAAGTGGAGTCCGAGCGTTTTGCCAATGTCAGTAATCACATGCGGCAACAGAATATGAAAATGGTGGTGGTGGATGCGCTGGGATCCTCCATGGTGCAGGTCATCGCCTCCAGCGCCTTGACTGTGCTGCTGGTGGTGGCATCCATGCCCGGGGTGCTGAGTAATCTGACCGCCGGTGCTTTCTCCTTGATCCTCACCTCCATGATGATGCTGCTCAAACCACTCAAGAGCCTGACCCAGATCAACAACCAGTTCCAGCGAGGTATCACCGCCAGTCAGAGCCTGTTTGAGTTGATGGATCAACCGCTGGAGCAAGATCATGGCACGCGAGAGCTTACTCGTGCTCAGGGGCGCATCGAGTTACGCCATGTCACCTTCACTTATCCGACCAAAGAGCAGCCTGCTCTGCGGGATGTCTCTCTGGTGATCGAGCCGGGTAAAACCGTGGCGTTGGTCGGCCGCTCGGGGTCGGGCAAGAGCACTATTGCCAGCTTGTTGACCCGCTTTTATGACATCAGCGAGGGGGAAATCCTGCTCGATGGGGTCAATATTCGCGATTATCGTCTGATGTCCCTCAGACGCCAGTTCGCTCTGGTTTCCCAGAACGTGCATTTGTTCAACGATACTGTGGCCAATAATATTGCCTATGCGGCGGCGGGGGATTTCACACGCGAACAGATTGAGCAGGCGGCGCGAGTCGCCAATGCTGACGGTTTTATCCGCCAGATGCCAGCCGGTTACGATACGGTGATTGGCGAGAATGGCTCCAATCTCTCCGGTGGTCAGCGCCAACGTTTGGCCATTGCGCGGGCCCTGTTGCGGGATGCGCCTATCCTGCTGCTGGATGAGGCGACGTCAGCTCTGGATACCGAATCAGAGCGCCATATTCAAAGCGCACTGGATGCGCTGTCTAAGGATAGAACTACCCTGGTGATCGCCCATCGGCTCTCGACCATTGAGCAGGCGGACGAGATCCTGGTGGTGGACGAGGGGCGGATCATCGAGCGCGGTACCCATAGCGAACTGATGCAGCTCAACGGCGCCTATGCCATGTTGCGCAATACCCAGTTCGGGGAGTCGGCATGAAGTTGCAGCAATTGTGGTACCGCGCCAATCCCTGGATCTGGTTGTTGAGTCCGTTGAGCTTTCTGTTTTGGCTGGTTAGTCATGGTCGTCGAGCCTTGTATAGTAATGGCCTGCTGCCCCGATATCGACCCGATGTACCTGTCATCGTGGTGGGAAATATATCGGTGGGTGGTAATGGCAAGACACCACTGGTGATCTGGTTGGTGGAGATGCTGCGGGAGGCCGGTTATCGGCCCGGGATCGTCAGTCGGGGTTACGGCGGACAGGCCAAGCAGTATCCGTTACGAGTCACCCCGGATGTGACGGCACGGGAGTGCGGGGATGAACCCAAGCTGATGTTTGAGCGCTGCCAGTGCCCAGTGGCAGTGGATCCGGATCGGCGGGCGGCCGTCAAACTGCTGCTCTCCAGTGGCGAGGTCAATATTATCGTCTGTGATGATGGCCTACAGCACTACGCGCTGGCTCGGGACATCGAACTGGTGGTACTGGACGGTGAGCGTCGTCATGGCAATGGCCGCTTATTGCCCATGGGGCCGCTGCGGGAAGGACTTTGGCGTTTGAAACGCGTGGATGCGGTGATCTGTAATGGGGGCCTGGCCGCTGTCGGTGAGTACCCGATGCAGCTCAAACCCGAAGCACCGCGTCCTCTGGATCCGGATAGCCAGGCATTGCCGCCTCAGGGCGAGATTGACGCCTTGGCGGGGATAGGTTATCCGCCCCGTTTTTTTAAAACGTTGCAGTTAGCGGGATATCGTCTGCGCCAAACCGTAAGCTATGCCGATCATCAAGACTATTCGGCTACCGAACTGCAGCAGCAATTTGCGGAGCTCCCCTTGCTGATGACCGAAAAAGATGCGGTCAAGTGCCGGAGTTTTGCCCGAGACAACTGGTGGTACCTGCCGGTTTCCGCCGAGTTGCCTCGCTCGTTTCGCGATCTCATCCTGAACAAACTAAAGGACAATCCCTATGGCGCTCGATCATAAGTTGTTGGAAATCGTTGCCTGTCCGGTGTGCAAGGGCAAGCTGAACTACGACAAGGAAAAAGCGGAGCTGGTGTGTCGGGCCGATCGTCTGGCCTATCCTATCCAGGATGATATTCCGGTGTTACTGGAAAGCCGGGCGCGTACCTTGAGTCTGGAAGAGCTGCCATCATGAGCTTTGTTGTTGTGATCCCGGCTCGCTATCAATCAACGCGCCTGCCAGGAAAACCATTAGCCGACATTCACGGCAAACCCATGATCCAGTGGGTTGCTGAACGTGCCCTGCAGGCAGGTGCCGAACGTGTCATTGTCGCCACGGACGATCAACGGGTTGCGAATGCTGTGGCGTTGAGTGGGGTCGAGGTGTGTATGACTTCGCCTCATCATCAGTCCGGTACCGAGCGTCTGGCCGAGGTCTGTGAGCAGTATGCCTTTCCACCTGAGACCATCATCGTCAATGTTCAGGGGGATGAACCCTTGATCCCGCCGGTCATTATTCGTCAGGTGGCGGAAAATCTGGCGCAAGCGGCGGCACCGATGGCAACACTCGCCGTGCCGATGAGCGAGGAGGAGCTGTTTAATCCCAATGCGGTTAAGGTGGTGATGGACCGCCAAGGGTATGCGCTCTATTTCAGCCGAGCTCCGATTGCCTGGGAGCGGGATGGTTTCGCCCAGACGCCTCCCGTGGTGCGCCATGCTCATGCTCGCCATCTGGGTATCTATGCGTATCGTGCCGGGTTCATTCGTCAATATGTCGGCTGGCAAGCCAGTGAGCTAGAGCAAATCGAGGCGCTGGAACAATTGCGAGTCCTGTGGCATGGCGAGCGGATCCATGTTGCTATTGCCCTAGAAACGCCGCCTGCCGGGGTCGATACACCGGAGGATCTGGCGCGAGTCCAGGCCTTTTTGGCCCGCTAAACCGTTATTTGTTCGTTCCCTCATTCTTTGGTGGCTGGTTGTCGTGGACTCGACATCCAGCCTGTATATCCCCTGTTGTTTACGACTAACCGTTACCGCGAATATCTGCCTTTCTGCGCATTATTTGATTTGCTGAAACGATTCTTCTTGATCTGCATCCTGGCTTTAGCTCTATGATGAAAGCGATTTCAATGGATTCATGGAGTGAGCATATGCAGAGCCAAAAAGGGATCACCCTTGGGGAATTTATCATCCGGCAGCAGGCGGATTTCCCCCATGCCACCGGGGAGTTGAGTTCGTTACTGGCCTCTATCCGCTTGGCGGCCAAGATTGTCAATCGGGAAATCAATCAGGCCGGGATTAGCGACATCCTCGGTAGCACGGGGCAGGACAATATTCAGGGTGAAGAGCAGCAAAAGCTGGATTGGTTTGCCAACGAGCGTTTCAAGGCGGCTCTGGCCGCTCGGGGTGAGGTGTGTGGATTGGCTTCGGAAGAGGAAGAAAACTTTGTCAGTTTCGAGCCCTTACCCGAGCAGAGATCCAAATATGTGGTGCTGATGGATCCTCTGGATGGCTCGTCCAATATTGATGTCAATGTCTCCGTCGGCACCATCTTTTCCATCTATCGACGGGTGACGCCGGTGGGCACGCCGGTACAGCTGGCGGATTTTTTACAGCCCGGACATCGGCAAGTGGCGGCTGGCTATATCATCTATGGCTCTTCAACCATGCTGGTGTATAGCACAGGACAAGGGGTGAATGGTTTTACCCTAGACCCTTCCATCGGTTGCTTTTACCTCTCACATCCAGAGATCCGTATCCCGGCTAGCGGACGCACCTACTCGGTGAATGAGGGCAATTACCTGAAGTTTCCGGCCGGGGTGAAGCACTATCTGAAGTATTGTCAGGCCGAAGATGAGGCGAGCTCGCGGCCCTATACTTCTCGCTATATAGGCTCTCTAGTGTCGGACTTTCACCGCAATTTGCTCAAAGGCGGCATTTATATGTATCCATCAGGAACCAGCGCCCCTCAGGGCAAGCTCAGACTGCTCTATGAGTGCAATCCACTGGCGTTTTTGGTGGAGCAGGCGGGAGGCGTCGCCAGTGATGGCTTTCGCCGGATCCTTGAACTGGAGCCGACGACCTTGCACCAGCGCTCGCCATTTTTTGTTGGCTCACCGCGCATGGTCGAGCAACTGCAACAGTTGATGGGGCAATACTCACCGGAACTGGCCCCAGAGCGTTAACCAGACGGATGTTGAAGCCAGCACTAATAAGAAGGGCAGTCATGGACTGCCCTTATCGTTGTCTTTTCGAAGTGCTGTCAGCGCTCTTCAGGCCGGTTAGCGCTCGCTGATCGGACCCACATGCCGTGTTGGTGCCCCAGTGTACAACTGGCGTGGGCGGCCGATTTTGCTGGCCGGGTCAGACTGCATTTCCATCCAGTGCGAGATCCAGCCAATGGTCCGCGCCAGGGCGAAGATAACGGTAAACATCGAGGTGGGAATACCGATGGCATTGAGAATAATGCCGGAGTAAAAGTCGACGTTTGGATAGAGCTTCTTATCGACGAAATAGGGGTCGGAAAGGGCAATCCGCTCCAGCTCCATGGCGACGTCCAGCAAGGGGTGATCGGTGACATTCAATTCACGCAATACCTCATGGCAGGTATCCCGCATGACGGTGGCTCGTGGATCGTAGTTTTTGTATACCCGGTGACCGAAGCCCATCAAACGGAATGGATCATTCTTATCCTTGGCTCGGGTGACAAAGTGCGGGATGCGCTCAACAGAGCCAATTTCTTGCAACATCTTCAAGCAAGCTTCGTTGGCGCCACCATGTGCCGGTCCCCACAAGGAGGCAATCCCCGCCGCGATACAGGCGAATGGATTGGCACCGGAAGAGCCAGCCAGACGCACACTGGAGGTAGAGGCGTTCTGTTCATGATCGGCATGCAGGATAAAGATCCGATCCATGGCCCGTTCGATCACCGGATTGACCTTGTACTCTTCGCAGGGTACCGAGAACATCATATGCAAGAAGTTACCCGCGTAACTGAGGTCGTTGCGTGGGTACATGAACGGTTGGCCAATCGAGTATTTGAATGACATAGCCGCCAGAGTTGGCATCTTGGATATCAAACGGAAAGCTGCGATTTCGCGGTGCTTGGGGTTATTGATATCCAGTGAGTCGTGATAGAAGGCTGACAGCGCACCGGCGACACCACACATAACGGCCATGGGGTGAGAGTCGCGGCGGAATGCCTTGAACAACGAGGTCATCTGCTCATGGACCATGGTATGGCGAGTCACATGAGCACAGAATTGCTGATACTGCTCCTGGTTGGGTAATTCACCGGAAAGCAGTAGATAACAGACCTGCAAGTAATCGGCATGCAATGCCAAATCGGCAATCGGGTAGCCACGATGCAACAGAATGCCATTGTCACCATCGATATAGGTGATCTTGGATTCGCAGGAGGCGGTCGAGAGAAATCCCGGGTCGTAGGTGAAATAGCCATGGGCGCCCAGAGCGCGCACATCGATAACTTCGGGGCCTTCGGTACCGACCAAAATCGGCAGCTCGATGGGGTCTCGGCCCGGAATATGTAGGGTGGCTATCTTGTCAGCCATAGCACGTCTCCTTTGCTTAAAATTGCAGCGAGCCCTTGTCCTTAAAAACCTTCGTGCATCACCAGATGCAAAAAGACAGGGCCCAGATGTGGAGTATTTGTATCAGATGAGGGGGCCTTGTCAATTTAACTGACCCCGTCTGGTTAATAACTCATCATAGACTGAGATCTGGCTTGGATAATTGATGTTTCATGAATGTTGTTGGTTTGTAATGAAACTGGGTGGGTGGATATACTCGATGACAAGGTATATGGCGATGAAGCTCTTTTTGTGAAATAACGGTTTTATACCGTGAATCGGGCGGATGATGGTGCAAATGGCATTTAAGGCCAGATGACAGCGTTTGCAATCAGGTTTTTGTAGTGGTTCCTGTTGCTGCATTATAGTAAATGTATTGTGGTGTGACTGAGGTAACTATTGATAATCAAACAGGTTTTCTGGATTATCTGCGGTTTGCCAGCAGTACGGCATGAGCCAATAATAAAAATTTACCCTGATCGGTCCGTTCCGGCTTCTTACCGTCTCCTTTGTGGTTATTCCTCTCATCATGGGGCTAGTTGCTACCCGTTGAGAAAATTACCCAAGTGAAGCTGCAAGGCAGTATCTGAATTAAGGGAACAGCATGCAAAACGGCCAAATGACCGCCTGGATTGAGTCCTCCCACCTGGCGGGAGCGAATGCAAGTTACATTGAAGATTTGTACGAATCTTTTTTGCAGAATCCCTCCTCCGTCAGCGAGGAATGGCAGCTTCGTTTTCATGCCCTGAATGCGGGTACCAGCGAGCAGATCCATACACCGGTGCGTGACTATTTTCGCCGCTTGGCGATGGCGGGTCATTCTCGGCAGTCCATGGTCGAGGTAAAAACGGATATCCGTCAGATCCGGGTATTGCAGCTCATCAATGCCTATCGCAGTTGTGCCCACCAGATCGCCAATCTGGATCCGCTCGGCCTGTGGCAACGTGAACCCGTGATTGAGCTAGATCCTCAATACTACGAGTTCAGCGATGGCGACATGGACACCCGCTTTAACGTTGGCTCCTACATGGGGGGCTTGCCCACCATGAGCCTGCGAGATCTGCTCTCTTCTTTGCACAAGACCTATTGCGCGACCATAGGTGCCGAGTACATGCATATGAACTCCATCGAAGAGAAGCGCTGGATCCAGTCCCGGCTGGAATCTGCCGAAGGGCAACCTAATTTTTCCCGTGAAGAACGACAACAAATCCTGCGTGACCTGACGGCGGCCGAGGGACTGGAGCGTTACTTGGGAGCCAAGTTCCCTGGCGCCAAGCGTTTCTCCCTGGAGGGGGGGGACATGCTGGTCCCGATGATCAAGACCTTGTTGCGAGAAGCGGGCAAAGTCGGAACCCAGGAAGCGGTGATCGGTATGGCCCATCGTGGACGGCTGAATATGCTGATCAACGTATTGGGTAAACGCTCGCAGGAGCTGTTTGACGAGTTTGCCGGTAAACACGGTGAGTCCTGGGGCACTGGCGATGTGAAGTATCACCAGGGATTCTCGTCAGATTTTGCGACCGAAGGTGGGAATGTCCATCTGGCGCTGGCGTTCAACCCGTCCCATCTGGAGATCGTCAATCCGGTGGTCATCGGTTCAGTTCGAGCGCGCCTGGATCGCCTGGGTGATCCCTCTGGACTCAAGGTATTACCCATCACGATCCATGGTGACTCGGCGATGTCCGGGCAAGGTGTGGTCGCTGAGACCTTCAACATGTCCCAGACCCGGGCTTTTGGCGTGGGTGGAACCGTACGGATTGTGATCAATAACCAGATCGGATTCACCACCTCGAATCCGCAAGATACCCGTTCTACCCTGTATTGCACCGATATAGCCAAGATGGTGCAGGCGCCGATTTTACATGTGAATGGCGACGATCCGGATGCGGTCATCTTCGTCACCAAACTGGCGCTGGAGTTTCGCAATACCTTCCACCGGGACGTGGTCATTGATCTGGTGTGTTACCGCCGTAATGGCCACAACGAAGCCGACGAGCCAACTGCGACGCAACCGCTGATGTATCAGAAAATCAAGCAACATCCGACCACCCGTCAGCTCTATGGGGAGCGTCTGGCCTATAGCGGTATTTTCACCGATGCAGATGTGGAGCAGTTGGTTACCGATTATCGCGCGGCTCTCGACAAAGGTGAGTGTGTGGTTCCGGAATGGCGCCCGATGGGACAGCAGTATCAGAACTGGACCCAGTACTTGGGTCATGACTGGGACATCGCCTATGACTCGTCGTGTGCCCGGGAGGAGCTGAGTGCCTTGGGCGAGCTGCTCTGTCGCTATCCGGAAGACCACGAGTTACAGCGTCAGGTACAGAAAGTTTATGACGACCGGTTGTTGATGAGCCGTGGGGAAAAGCTGGTGGATTGGGGCTTTGCTGAAAATTTGGCTTACGCCACCTTGGTGAAGGCTGGATTCCGTGTCCGGTTGACGGGACAGGACTCAGGTCGCGGTACCTTCTTTCATCGCCATGCTGTGCTACATAATCAACGAAATGCGGCTACCCATACGCCCTTGATGCATATCAGTGCGGATCAGGGACCGTTCGAGGTGTTTGATTCGGTACTCTCGGAAGAGGCGGTACTAGCTTTTGAATACGGTTATGCGACTGCTGCGCCCGCTGGTCTGACGATTTGGGAAGCGCAATTTGGTGATTTCGCCAATGGTGCCCAGGTGGTAATCGATCAGTTTGTCTCTTCTGGTGAGCAAAAATGGGGACGTTTGTGCGGCCTGACTCTGTTCCTGCCCCATGGTTATGAAGGCCAGGGCCCAGAACACTCCTCGGCTCGGCCGGAACGTTATCTGCAATTGTGCGCGCAGCACAACATGCAAATCTGTATGCCAACGACACCGGCGCAAGTGTTCCATATGTTGCGGCGGCAGATGGTTCGTCCGATGCGGCGTCCTCTCATAGTATTCACCCCTAAATCATTGCTGCGTCACCCGTTGGCGGTATCGACTCTGGATGAGTTAGCCCATGGCCGCTTCCAGAATGTGATAGGCGAGCAGGATGAACACCAACCCGAGGCTGTGACCCGGGTCGTGATGTGTTCAGGGAAGGTTTACTATGACCTGCTTGATGCCCGGCGTAAGGCCGAGCTTAAACATGTTGCCCTAGTACGGATCGAACAACTTTATCCGTTCCCTCATGCCGAACTGACCGATATTCTGGCGCCCTATACCCATGTCAAAGAGTTTGTCTGGTGTCAGGAGGAGCCGCAGAATCAGGGGGCCTGGTATTGCAGTCAGCACCATTTCAATGAGGCATTGCCCGCAGGGGCAAGAGTCCGTTATGCCGGTCGACCGGCATCGGCTTCTCCGGCGGTGGGCTATATTTCATTGCACTTGAAACAACAAAAAGCTTTGGTAGAAGAGGCATTAGGGCTGATTTGAACGGCTTAGCCCGCGAGAGCCCCATATCGTCAGCCCCAAAATTGACAAGGATAAGTAGCATGAGTGTTGAGATCCGAGTTCCTGACCTACCCGAATCGGTTGCCGATGCCACAGTCGGCGACTGGCACAAGAATGTCGGCGAATATGTTAAAGCCGGTGAACTACTGGTCGACATCGAGACCGATAAGGTCGTGCTCGAGGTTCCAGCACCGGAAGATGGTGTGTTGACCCACATCTTGTTTGAACGCGGAGCTACCGTGACATCTCGCCAACCTTTGGCACAGTTACAGCCTGGTGCAGCCGCCATCGCTCCGGTGGCAGCGGGCTCCGTGGACGATTCATCCAAGGATGCGGATATCCTGACTCCTTCGGTGCGCCGCCTGTTGGCAGAACAAGGTGTGGATCCGGCGCTAATTGTCGGCACTGGCAAGGGAGGAAGAATCAGCCGCGAGGATGTGAATCGCCATCTGGTACAGCAGGCGGCATCTGCTCCCATACCCGTAGCAACGACACTGGCGCCACCTTCTGTCTCTGCACCCGTGACAGCCGATGTTCAAACCGGTATGCGTGAAGAAAAACGGGTGCCGATGACCCGATTACGCCAGCGGGTTGCCGAGCGCTTGCTGGATGCCAAGAACACCACCGCCATGTTGACCACCTTCAATGAAGTCAATATGAAACCGATCATGGATATCCGGAAGGGCTACCAGGAGCGGTTCGAAAAGCGCCACGACATCAAGTTGGGCTTCATGTCCTTCTATGTACGCGCTGTGACCGAAGCGTTGAAGCGTTACCCCATCGTGAATGCCTCGATTGATGGCAATGACATCGTGTACCACAACTATTTCGATATCAGCATTGCTGTTTCCACCGAGCGTGGATTGGTGACTCCGGTTTTGCGTGATTGCGACAGCATGTCATTAGCTGATATTGAACGTGGGATTAAGTCATTGGCGGATAAGGCTCGGGATGGTAAGTTGACCGTGGATGACCTTTCCGGTGGTAATTTTACCATCACCAATGGCGGTGTTTTCGGCTCGCTGATGTCAACACCTATCATCAATCCACCACAGAGTGCCATCTTGGGAATGCATAAAATCCAGGATCGGCCCATGGCGGTTGATGGTCAGGTCGTGATACTGCCCATGATGTATCTGGCGCTTTCTTATGATCACCGCATCATTGATGGACGAGACTCGGTTGGATTTTTGGTGACAGTCAAAGAGTTATTGGAAGACCCGACCCGCCTGCTACTGGACATCTAACATTCATCTCCGGCGCTTTGAGCGCCGGAATTTCACAACAGGGATTGAGTGTCATGAATTTGCACGAATATCAGGCAAAACAACTATTTGCCGAATTTGGACTGCCGGTACCTGCCGGCATGGCCTGTGAGAGTGCTCAAGAAGCCGTCGATGCGGCAACCGCCTTGGGTCAGGATAAGTGGGTCGTTAAATGTCAGGTCCATGCCGGTGGCCGAGGCAAGGCTGGCGGGGTCAAGGTCGCGACCAATAAAGAAGAGGTTCGGGCATTTGCCGAGCATTGGTTGGGCAAGAATCTGGTGACCTACCAGACCGATGCCAAAGGACAGCCGGTAAACAAGATCCTGGTTGAAACCTGCACCCAGATCGCCAAAGAGTTGTATCTGGGGGCCGTGGTGGATCGTGCCTCACGTCGCGTGGTGTTCATGGCGTCAACGGAAGGGGGCATGGAGATTGAAAAGGTCGCCCACGAAACCCCGGAACTAATCCACAAGGCAATTCTGGATCCGCTGACTGGACCACAAGCATATCAGGCGCGGGAACTGGGCTTTAAACTGGGTCTGAATGCGGCACAGCTCAAGCAATTCACCAGCATCTTCTTGGGCCTGGGTAAGATGTTTGTGGCCCACGATCTGGCGTTGTTAGAAATCAATCCGCTGGTGATCACCGCCAGTGGTGATCTCCTGTGTTTGGATGGCAAGATCAACATCGACTCCAATGCCCTGTATCGTCAGCCCAAGCTGCGTGAAATGCATGATGTCAGTCAGGAAGATGAGCGCGAAGCTCATGCCGCACAGTGGGAACTGAATTACGTGGCGCTGGATGGCAACATTGGTTGCATGGTGAATGGTGCCGGTCTGGCGATGGGCACCATGGATATCATCAAACACCATGGTGGCTTCCCGGCTAACTTCCTGGATGTGGGGGGTGGTGCGACCAAAGAGCGCGTGACTGAAGCCTTCAAGATCATCTTGTCTGACGACAAGGTGAAGGCGGTGTTGGTCAATATTTTCGGTGGTATCGTGCGCTGTGATTTGATTGCTGATGGCATCATTGGTGCAGTCGAAGAGGTAGGCGTCAAGATCCCGGTCGTGGTTCGTCTGGAAGGTAACAATGCCGATTTGGGCTCTGAGCGTCTGGCGCAGAGTGGGTTGAATATTATTGCTGCCAAGAGTCTGACTGACGCAGCGGTGCAGGTAGTGAAGGCAGCGGAGGCCGTGGCATGAGCGTCTTGATCAACAAAGATACCAAGGTCATCTGTCAGGGATTTACCGGCTCACAGGGTACCTTTCACTCCGAACAGGCGATTGCCTATGGCACTCAGATGGTCGGTGGTGTTTCTCCTGGCAAGGGTGGCAGCACCCATCTGGGCTTGCCGGTTTTTAACACAGTCCGGGATGCAGTTCTGGCGACTCAAGCCACTGCATCGGTGATCTATGTTCCTGCTCCTTTCTGTAAGGATGCGATCCTGGAAGCCATTGATGCAGGTATTCAGCTGATTGTCTGCATTACCGAAGGCATTCCGACGCTAGATATGTTGCAGGTGAAGTGCAAGCTGGAAGAAACCGGTGTGCGCATGATCGGCCCCAACTGTCCGGGCGTGATTACGCCGGGCGAGTGCAAAATTGGCATCATGCCGGGGCATATCCATTTGCCGGGGAAGGTCGGGATTGTCTCGCGCTCTGGAACCTTGACCTATGAGGCGGTGAAGCAAACCACGGATGCAGGGTTTGGACAGTCCACCTGTGTCGGGATTGGCGGCGATCCGATCCCGGGCTCCAATTTCATCGATATCCTGCGTGAGTTCCAGGACGATCCGCAGACGGAAGCGATTGTGATGATCGGTGAAATCGGTGGTACGGCAGAGGAAGAGGCTGCGGCCTTTATCAAGGCCCATGTCACCAAACCCGTGGTTTCCTACATCGCGGGTGTTACCGCGCCGGCAGGAAAACGGATGGGCCATGCGGGCGCCATCATCGCTGGCGGTAAGGGAACGGCTGCCGAGAAGTTTGCAGCCCTGGAGGCGGCGGGAGTGAAGACGGTTCGCTCGTTGGCCGATATCGGCGCCGCGCTCAAAGAGATCACTGGCTGGTAATGCGTCGCCAACCGCTGATGCAACGCCGCCTTCGGGCGGCGTTGTCGTTTTGAGCACTCAGAAAAGAAACAAGCCAGCTCGAGAGCTGGCTTGTGGTATTGGGATGCTTGAGACAGAGATTAGAACTCTGCGGTACGAGGTGTTCGCGGGAAGGGGATCACGTCGCGCACGTTACCCATGCCGGTCACATACACCACCAGACGTTCAAAACCCAGACCGAAGCCGGCATGAGGAACCGTGCCGTAGCGGCGCAGATCCCGATACCACCAGTAGTCCTCTTTATTGAGCTCCATCTCGGCCAGACGGGCATCCAGCACATCCAGACGTTCTTCCCGTTGCGAGCCACCGATGATCTCACCGATACCGGGAGCCAGGACGTCCATCGCGGCTACTGTTTTTCCGTCATCGTTCAAGCGCATGTAGAACGCCTTGATATCCTTCGGATAGTTCTTCACAACCACCGGCGCCTTGAAGTGCTCTTCGGCGAGATAACGTTCGTGCTCGGATTGCAGATCGATACCCCACTCGACGGCAAAGTCGAACTGCTTGCCGCAGTTTTTCAGGATCTCGATGGCATCGGTGTAATCAACCTGAGCGAAGTCCGAGCTGACGAATTGCTCCAGGCGGCTCACGGCTTCCTTGTCGACATGCTGGGCAAAGAAATCCAGATCATCACGGCGTTCATTCAGTACCGCCTGGAATACATACTTCAGTAGTTGCTCCGCCAGCTTGGCGTTGGCTTCCAGGTCATTGAAGGCCACCTCGGGCTCGATCATCCAGAATTCGGCCAAATGACGGCTAGTGTTGGAGTTTTCCGCGCGGAAGGTCGGACCAAAGGTATAGACCTTGGACAGGGCACAGGCGTAAGTTTCCGCATTCAGTTGACCGGATACCGTCAGAAAGGCTTCTTTGCCAAAGAAATCCTGGCTGTAATCGACGCCACCCTTATCGGTGCGGGGCAGGTTTTCCATATCCAGCGTCGAGACGCGGAACATTTCGCCAGCGCCTTCGCAATCAGAGGCGGTGATCAGCGGAGTCGATACCCAGACAAAACCTTGCTCATGGAAAAAGCGATGTATGGCCTGAGCCAGACAGTTGCGGACACGAGTCACGGCCCCCATCAGGTTGGTGCGCGGACGCAAGTGAGCCTGTTCGCGTAAATATTCGATGGTGTGGCGTTTAGCGGCCATCGGATAGGTATCCGGATCATCGACCCAACCGACTACGGTCACTGCGGTGGCTTGAAGCTCGAATGCTTGACCAGCTCCCAGCGAGGCAGCCACGACGCCTGTGACCTCCACGGAGCAGCCAGTGGTCAGACGCAGCACATCATCCTCGTAATTGCTCAGGGAGTTGGGTACCACGGCCTGTACCGGATGGAAACAGGATCCATCATGAATGGCCAAAAAAGAGATCCCGGCTTTGGAATCTCGGCGGGTACGGATCCAGCCTTTCACGGTCAGGCTGCTGCCAACGGCAAATTTGCCCTTGAGCACATCATCTACGGATGCATGGGTCATCTGATTTATCTCTCCAACTTATTGTCGTACCGGGCTTCTGGTCCGGTTTTTTGATCGCATCATCTTACCTGCGCCGAATCAGGACTCAAGCAAAAGATGGTCTGTCTCTCTGGCTGGATTAGCTTCGGGACACGCCCGATGCCGGAGGACTTTGCGGCGATGAGGCCAAGCTCTCCATCAGCTGATTGAAGTTTTCACTCAGACGACCTAGCTCATCATTGCGCTCTACAGGCAGGCGGATGCTGTGGTCACCCAGATCACTGGCGCGCTCCATCGCCAGCGAAATGCGATGCAAGGGACCTACAATCTGCCGACGGATGATATAAAGCGCCAGCAGCAGACCCGCGCCAAAAAACAGACAGAGTAACAAGGCGGTTGTCAGCAGATGGGTTTCGATGTCATCGAATGCGGCATTCAATGAATATTCAAGGCGAATAAACTGCGGCCCGGAGTGTTGGAGGTTACATTCCTGGCACGCGGTAAACCAGCCCGGCTCCAGTGATTGCATCAGCACCAAGCGGGTATCGGCGCCCCGTTCCACAACCTGATAGCCATGGGGGGATGGCATGGCGGGTGAGGAGGAAGCCCCGGCCGGGTCATGGGGTAACAGTTGTAGTGAAACCAGCTCTGAATGCTGGGTGAGTCGTTCTCCCAGCGCTTGGCGGGCGGCGGCCGTCGGCATCAGGGCAGCGCCATCCAGATAGGATTGCAGCAGTAGCTTGGCTTGACTGTGGGCCACCTGTAATACCAACTCGCGCTCTCGTTGAGCTTGGTAAGCGGTGATGGCAATCAGTACCGATGAAAAGATGATCAGCAGGACGAAACAGACCTTGCCTGCAATCGAGATGCGCATCGCGGGATCCTGTCATGGGTCGGCAGCCCTGCGCCGCCGATGATGGGGCTACTATACCAGAGCCGCCAGCCGATGTGGCGGCAACTCTGGTCGGGCCGCCATGACGGGCTATGGAATCACGGCTTTATCGTTTCATCTTTGGCCATCAGATCGAGCGCTTGGCCTACTGCTCGGGTGAGTTGCTGTAACTGCTCGGCTTGAATAATGAAGGGGGGCATCAGGTAGATCAGATGACCAAAGGGTCGGATCCAGACTCCTGAGTCGACAAATAAGCGCTGCAGGCGTGCCATATCGACCGGAGTCCGGGTCTCGACGACACCAATGGCTCCCAGCACCCGGACATCCTTGACCGCTGGATGGTGACGATACTGCTCCAACTCGGTCGCCAGCTGTCGGGCTATAGTCTCGACTCGTTGTTGCCAATCGGAGTCGAGTAGCAGCGCAATCGAGGCATTGGCGATGGCACAGGCCAGTGGGTTGGCCATAAACGTCGGGCCATGCATCAGCACACCAGCCTCACCGTCGCAGATACCGCGCATGATCTTCTCGCTGGTGAGTGTGGCTGACAGGGTGAGATAACCGCCAGTCAAGGCTTTCCCCAGGCACATGATGTCCGGGCTGATCCCGGCCCACTCGCAGGCAAATAATTTACCGGTGCGACCAAAACCGGTGGCAATTTCGTCGGCAATCAGCAGGACATCGAATTCGTCGCACAGATTGCGGACTTGACGTAGATATTCCGGGTGATAGAAGCGCATGCCACCTGCGCCTTGCACTATGGGTTCAAGGATCACGGCAGCAAATTGTTGGTGATCCCGCTGCAACAAATCCCGTAGCGGCAGGATATCGTCCGGTTGCCAATCACCATCGAATCGGCTTTGCGGGGCCGGGGTAAATTCGTGTTCCGGTAAGAATCCTTTATACAGCCGATGCATGCTGCCATCCGGATCGGTGACACTCATGGCACCAAAAGTATCCCCGTGGTAGCCCTGTCTCAGGGCAATAAAGCGCGCACGGGGCTGGCCGCGGCTCTGCCAATATTGCAGCGCCATTTTCAGTGCCACCTCGACTGCTACCGAGCCCGAGTCGGCCAGAAATAACCGATCCAGACCTGCTGGCGTCAGTTCGACCAAGGTACGGCACAGACGAGTGGCTGGCTCATGGCGGATGCCCCCGAACATGACATGGGACATCTGTTGTAACTGCTCTGTCGCTGCCGCATTCAACTCCGGCACATTATAACCATGCACACAGGCCCACCAGGATGACATGCCATCGACCAAACGACGACCATCGGCTAACTGCAAGTAAACCCCATCGGCACGGGTTACCTCATAGGTGGGTAAGGGGTGGGTTAACGAAGTGTAGGGGTGCCAGATGTGTTGCTGATCAAAATCTCTATTGTTCATCTAATGGTCGCTTGTCAATGCGCTGGCTGATGTTTTGGTTGACAGCATACTGGCCCGCCATAGACTAGCCAAGTCTAATCCCATTTTTGAGAGTCTGTCATGGAAGCCGAAATCCGCCATAACTGGAGCGTGGAACAGGTCAAAACCCTGTTTGCCTTACCCTTCAACGACTTGCTGTTTCAGGCTCAGTCTATTCATCGTCAGCACTTCAATCCGAACGAGGTTCAGGTCAGTACCCTGTTGTCGATCAAGACTGGGGCTTGTCCGGAAGACTGTAAATATTGCCCGCAGAGTGCTCGCTATCAGACCGGACTGGAATCGGAACGTCTGCTGGAAGTGGAAAAGGTGCTGGAGCGAGCTCGGGAAGCCAAGTCGGCGGGGTCGTCACGGTTTTGTATGGGCGCAGCTTGGCGTAATCCGCGGGATCGGGATATGCCCTATCTGTTGCGGATGGTGCAGGAGGTCAAGGATATGGGGATGGAAACCTGTATGACCCTTGGCATGCTGACCGCCGAGCAGGCCAGTCAACTGGCCGGTGCCGGACTGGATTATTACAACCACAACCTGGATACCTCGCCCGAGTTCTATGGCGATATCATTACTACCCGTAGCTATCAGGATCGGTTGGATACCTTGTCTCATGTCCGTGATGCAGGGATGAAGGTCTGCTCGGGCGGGATTATCGGCATGGGTGAAAGTGCCACCGATCGCGCCGGTCTGCTGGTACAACTGGCGAACCTGTCGCCACAGCCGGAAAGTGTACCGATCAACATGCTGGTGAAGGTCAAGGGTACACCTTTGGAAAACGAAGCCGAGGTCGATCCATTTGATTTCGTGCGTATTATTGCCGTAGCCCGGATCATGATGCCTGCCTCCCATGTTCGACTGTCGGCTGGGCGGGAAAAAATGAATGATCAGATGCAGGCGCTTTGTTTTATGGCGGGTGCCAACTCTATTTTCTATGGCTGTAAGCTCCTGACCACGGCCAATCCTAATGAAAATGCGGACATGCAGTTATTCAACCGGTTGGGGATCCGTCCTGAACAGCGTGTGCAGAAGCCGGATCTGATGCAGGAGCAAGAGCTCCGTGAAGCGGTACTGGAACAGCAGGATGAACAGGAGTTGTTTTACGATGCCTCCAAGCCCAGAGTGGTTCGACAACTCACCAAAACCGAGGCGTGAGCGATGCCATTTCAACTGGAGTCAGAGCTTCAGGCCAGGCACGAGCAAGGGCTGTTGCGTCAACGCCAGATCTTGCAATCCGGACAGGGTGCTTCGCTGCTGATTAACGGGCGTCGGTACCTGAATTTCTCTTCCAACGATTATTTGGGGGCTGCCAGCCAGCCCGCTATCGTCGCAGCATGGCAGCAGGGACTGGCAATCTGGGGGGCTGGATCCGGTGCCTCGCCGTTGGTGACCGGGTATACCGGAGCGCATCAGCAGTTGGAAGATGCCCTGGCCGATTGGCTAAACGTCGAGGCTGTTTTATTGTTTTCGTCAGGATTTGCGGCTAACCAGGCCGTGTTGAAGGCGTTACTCAAACCGTCGCATCAACAGTGGCAGGATCGCCTCAACCATGCCTCCTTGCAGGAAGCTGGCAGTCTGATCCCTTCCCGCATGAACCGCTTCCGGCATAACGATATGGTCCATCTGGCGAGCCAATTACGACCGAAAGCCGGGCTTATCATCAGTGAGGGAGTCTTCAGCATGGATGGTGATCAGGCTCCTTGCGAGGAACTGCTCCAGTTGGCGGAAGCCAGTGGTAACTGGTTGATGCTGGATGATGCCCATGGCCTGGGAACTCATGGCCGGGGTGGCCGAGGCACGCTGGATGTACAGGGTCTTGCTCATTCCCGGGTCGCTGTTTTAGTGGGGACGTTTGGCAAGGCATTTGGTACCGCCGGAGCCTTTGTGGCGGGCTCCCGCCGGTTGATCGATTATCTGCTGAACTTTGCCCGGGATTACGTCTATAGCACTCATATGCCAGCCTCTCAGGCGCTAGCCACACATGCAGCCTTGCAGTGGGTCATCAAGGCAGATGACGAACGCGCTCATTTGCAGCGACTGATCGCCCATTTTCGCGCCGGTGCCGCCGCATTGGGTTTGACACTCATGCCATCGGTGACGGCGATACAGCCGCTATTGGTGGGAGATAGTGCTAGAGCCTTGTCACTGGCGACCCGATTGCGGGAGTTGGGCTGCTGGGTCACGGCGATCCGTCCGCCGACTGTTCCGCTCGGGATGGCCCGATTGCGGTTGACCCTGACCGCTGGGCATTCGGCGGATGATATTGATGTCCTGCTGGGGGCGTTGGCTCAATGTGACGACGGGGTTGCTTGCGATGGAGCTCATGGGAATGAATGACTGGTCATTGCCGGTCGATAAACTTGATTTGGCTGCCCGATTTGGCAAAGCCGCTAGTCATTATGACCAGCATGCGGTTGTCCAGCAGCAGATCGGCGAGTATCTGCTCCATTTAATATCACAACAAAATTATGAGGTTGCTCTCGATTTGGGATGTGGCACCGGCTTTTTTTTGCAAAAGCTGCAACCCTTAAGTGAGCAGGTCATTGCCCTCGATCTGTCGTTGGGGATGTTGATGGCGGCCACGCAGAAAGTATCCAGCGCCAGTTTTATCTGTGGTGATGCGGAGCAGCTACCCTTGTCGGATAGCGCATTTGATTTGGTCTTCTCCAGCCTAGCCTTGCAGTGGTGTGCTTCTTTGCCGCTGGCACTGGGCGAAATATACCGGGTATTGCGACCAGGGGGCAGGGTAGCGTTTGCTACGCTTAGCGCAGGTAGCCTGCCGGAGTTGCGTCGCGCTTGGCAACAGGTTGATGATTTGGATCATGTGAACCGGTTTATCGACGAAGAACGATTACAATCTCTGTGTCTTCAGCAAGGATTTCGTCTTGTTCAATGGTTCTGCCGTCGTCATGTATTGCATTATTCGACGTTGCGTGAGCTACTTATGGGTCTCAAAGGAATTGGCGCGAATCAGGTTACAGGACAGCGGGCGCCCGGGTTATCTGGGCGTCAACGATGGTTGGCGTTAGAAAAAGCTTATGAAAATGAACGAGATAATACCGGCTTGTTACCAGTTAGCTATGAAGTTTGCTACGGAGTTTTGACGCGATGACAAAGACTTTTTTCATCACTGGTACGGATACCGAGGTCGGAAAGACGGTCTCAACCGTTGCTTTATTGCGTGCTGCCAACAAGCTTGGATTGCTGACTGCAGCTTATAAGCCAGTGGCCTCAGGTTGCGATCTGATGGAGGAGGGACTCTGTAACCAGGATGTGGTGATGTTGCAGAAGAATACCTCGCTACGGTTAGCCTATGAGGAGTTGGTGGGCTACTGCTTTGAACCTCATATTGCTCCCCATATCGCTTCGGAAGAAAGTGGCGTCCCCATCGAGCTTGATGTGTTGAGTGATGGACTCAAACGCTTGAGGGAAACCGATGCAGACATGATATTTGTTGAAGGTGCGGGTGGTTGGCGCTTACCGGTCGGGCATGGGCATTTTCTCTCGGATTGGGTGCGTCATGAGAACTTACCAGTGATTCTGGTTGTTGGCGCCAAACTCGGCTGCCTGAATCATGCCATGTTGACCTATGAAGCTATCCAGCACGATCGGCTTAACATCGCCGGCTGGTGCGTGAATCGTATTCACCCTGGAATGAGTCATTACAAAGCGAATCTGGAAACCCTAAAAAGTTTATTACCAGCGCCATTTTTAGGTGAAATCCCCTACCTGGCTCGTCCGTTTGAATCAGATCTAGGGCAGTATCTGGATCTATCGCCGTTGTTGTAGGCTGTCATCAGATGCGTTCAAAACACCATGCCTATGTGCATGGTGTTTTTGTTTCACCTTCGTTCATTGAAATTCTATTTCTCGCCCCTATGATCAGTTTGAGTGGTGGTTGGGTTGGAAGCGGAGCTTTCGTGTGTGTCAGGTTATTCCTGACAAATAGGCCGGTATAGACTGCTGCCTTTTCTGTGATATCTATGTTACCAATGACATACCTGAATCAAGGTCTTTGTGTCCCTGATCTGTTAAGGAGTCTTCATGAAACGCGTGTTGTTGTTTTTGGCAACGAATCTGGCTGTTGTACTGGTACTGTCTATCGTTCTGAGCGTGCTTTCCAGCTGGCTCGGTTTGAATCGCCAGGGGATGGGTGGCCTCTTGTTGATGGCGGCGGTGTTTGGCTTTGGTGGTTCCATCATCTCGCTGCTGATCTCCAAGTGGGTGGCCAAGCGCAGTTATGGAGTGCAAATTATCGAGCAACCCCGCAGTGAGATGGAGCATTGGCTCCTGTCTACTGTGACTCGGCAGGCGCAGCAAGCCGGCATTGGCATGCCGGAAGTGGGTATCTATGACTCACCCGAGATGAATGCTTTTGCTACCGGTGCCAGCAAAAATAACTCACTGGTCGCAGTGAGCTCGGGTCTGCTTTACAGCATGAGTCGTGACGAGGCTGAGGCGGTCTTGGCCCATGAAGTCAGTCACATCGCCAATGGTGACATGGTGACCCTGACCCTGATCCAGGGGGTGGTGAATACCTTTGTCATCTTCTTTGCCCGGGTTGTCGCTGGCATCATCAGTAACTTTTTTCGCTCTAATGATGAAGAGCAAGGTTCAGCGCTGGGTGGCTTTGCCTACATGATGATCGTCTTTGTGCTGGAGATGGTCTTTGGTATCTTGGCTTCCGTCATCGTTATGTGGTTCTCCCGTCAGCGCGAGTTTCGCGCCGATGCCGGCTCAGCCCGGTTGGCTGGACGTCACAAGATGATTGCCGCTCTGGAGCGCCTGCGTCAGGGTCATGAGCCCCAGTTGGAAGGCACCATGATGGCCTTTGGTATCAACGGTAAACGTTCGATGAACGAGTGGTTTATGAGCCATCCGCCTTTGGAGCAACGGATCGAAGCCTTGCGCCAGCAGTCGCTGTAATTGCCAACTCGGTATACAACAAGGGCTATCCTAGGATAGCCCTTTGTTTTTATAGCTGATTTACGCTTAACGTCGATAACCAGCCGGGTTTCACTTTGGCTACTAACTAGCCTGTTGCTGCAGCTGAAGTCGATATGCCACCAGATCCTCAATACTGATCACCGGCATCTGGTGCTTGCTGGCAAAGCGAATGACGTCGGGCAAGCGCGACATGCTGCCGTCATCATTGGTCAGCTCACATAGCACACCATAGGGTTTGAAACCGGCTAGTCGCATGAGATCGACTGTGGCTTCGGTATGTCCCCGGCGTTCCAGCACGCCGCCTTGTCGGGCGCGCAGAGGAAATACATGGCCGGGGCGATGCAAATCTGCCGGTACGGCACCGTCGGCAATGGCTGCGGTTATGGTGGTCAGACGGTCATGAGCCGAAACACCGGTGGTGACTCCGACGGCGGCCTCAATGGTGATGGTAAACGCGGTTTGAAAGTGACTGGAATTGGTTTCCACCATCATCGGCAGCTGCAATTGCCGGACCCGTTCATCGGTCAGGCACAAACAGACAATCCCCGAGCAGGCGCGGATCATCAAGGCCATCTGTTCGACGGTCATGGTTTCTGCGGCAAAGATGAGGTCGCCTTCATTTTCACGATCCTCATCGTCGACGACTAAAACCCCCTGCCCAGAACGGAGAGCGCTGAGGGCGGCGTCAATGCGTTGTAAAGGGGAACCAAATTGCGAGAGTAAAGACTGATCCATGGTAAGTATCCTGATATGTCAAATGATTACCTGAATCAGGGCACGGAAAGGCAGCAAGCGGCAAGCCCGTTGGGCTGCCGTTAAGAATGGCTGTCGTATCCTCTTTCATCCGGACTATAACCGTCGGCTCCGGAGTTACACCGGATCTGCTGACCTCTTGCCGAATAGACATCAACAAGAGCGCTCGCGGGCTGACCATGTCGTAACATGGATTACCGCCGGTGGGGAGTTTCACCCCGCCCTGAGAATAAGCAAGGCAAGGCTAACTCGGCACCACTCAAAATGCCAGCAGCAGTCGGTTAAGCCGATTGTTTTAGCCAGCTAATGGGGTCAACTGCGGTAAAGAACTTTGATGAGATGAAAACCAAACTGAGTTTTTACCGGGCCTAATACCGTGAGTACTTCACCTTTGAAAACAGCATCATCGAAAGGCTTGGCCATCTGTCCCTTCCGGAATTCGCCCAAGTCACCGCCTTTTTTGCCTGAAGGGCAAAGCGAATGACGGCGAGCGAGCTCACCAAAATGGGCCCCCTTGGCAAGTTTTACTTTTAGGGCTTCACATTCATGACGGTTTTTCACCAGAATATGCAAGGCTGCTGCTTTCATTCCACGATCCGTTGGCTATAAAAGGGCGATTTTCAATCATCTGCTCGATGGCTGCAAGCGGACCCAGGCTGGGCTGTTAGCCGAAAGTCTCTGTGTTACTATCCGTTAGGCAAAGGCTGGACTCTAGCGTCGCCATGATAAATTCTTTTAACAGCGAGCAAAATATTACGTGAAAGAACGCTCAGCTTTTCTTCCGGTAGTGATGTTACCCCATCGTTTGCTTCTTGGCGGTTGCTTGCTGCTGGCCCTCTGGGGCATGCCGGTGCAGGCAAAAAATATCAGTTACCGGATTGATGGCATCAGTGGTGATCTGAAGGAGAACGTAGAGACTCACTTGGCTGCACTGCCGAGCATCCAACCCGGTCGAATAGAGTATCGGGGCAAACAGATCCGCTCCGCTGTCGAACAGGGCTTGCAGGCGCTAGGGTATTATCAATCCCGGATCCAACTGCAGGTAGATGAACAAAATCCGGCACTGTTGCATGTGCAAGTGACCAAAGGTAAGCCGGTGACGATCCGGACGCTTAGGGTGCAACTGCTGGGTGATGCACTCAATGATGAGGCATTTGACCGACTCCTCAAGCAATTACCGCTTAAGCAAGGCGATGTGCTGAATCATGGCAAGTATGAGGATATTAAGTCAGCGTTAGCCACGCGCGCGGCTAATCGCGGCTATTTTGACGCGGAATTGGTGACCTCCCGGGTCAAGGTCTATCCCGATGAGCTGGTTGCCGATGTGGTCATCGAGTTTTCCAGTGGTCATCGCTATCATTTTGGTGAAGCGCGCATTGTTGGGGTTACTGAATCGCTGCGGCTCATCCACCCGCTGCTGACCTTCAAAGCCGGAGACCCTTATCAGGCACAAGATCTGGCGACCTTGAGCCAGTCACTGTCGGAAACGCGCTATTTTCGCCAGGTGGATGTCCGGCCCCTGCTCAACGAAACCCGGGATCATCAAGTCCCCATCTACATTGGCCTCGAGCCCAAGAGTGATAACCTGGTCGAGACGGGGGTCGGCTATTCTACGGACGAAGGTCCTCGCGTTCAGTTAAATTGGGAAAAGCCCTGGCTAAACAGCCATGGGCACAGCTTGGCGGCGCAGTTTAAGATGTCGCAACCCAAGCAAGACCTGAAATTCAACTACCGGATCCCGGGCAAAGACCCGATCAACGATTACTACAATCTGCAAACCGGTTATGAGCACACGGATTTAAATGACACTCGATCCAGTAAAACTTCAGCCGGTATCCATTACTGGACCAAAAAGCTGGGCAATTGGGAGCGTGATTATTTCACCCGCCTGGAATATGAGTCATTTCGTCAAGGGCTGAGCGAGGGTAACAGTTTGCTGTTGATACCTGGAGTCAGCCTCAACCGTTTGCGTGTCGATAAGGCTATCGATCCGGAATTCGGTGACCGGATCTTGCTCACTACTGAGTTTTCACAGCCAGCCTGGGGCTCGGATCTGGGTTTTACCCGCTTGTGGGCTCGAACTAAATGGTTGCGGACACCCTGGGAGGGCGCGCGTTTTACTACACGCCTGGAACAAGGGGGGATCATAGGTTCCAATCTGGATGAGATGCCCCCAAGCTTGCGTTTTTTCGCCGGGGGGGACCAATCAGTGCGGGGCTTTGGTTTTGAAACCATCTCGCCGGTCGATGCGAGCGGTCAGTTGACGGGCGCGCGATATGTCACGACCGGATCGCTGGAATATGCGCATCCCGTGGCTGAGAAGTGGCGCCTGGCCAGTTTTATTGATGCCGGAACCGCAACCAATGATTATCAGGATCCATTGCGTGTCGGGACTGGTCTGGGGATGCGTTGGATTTCGCCATTCGGGCCTATCCGCTTCGATCTGGCATTCGGGGTGTCGGAAACCCATATTCCCTGGCGTCTGCATTTTGGTTTGGGAGCCGAGCTATGAGTTGGTTGCGGCTGACATTTGTGGCCTTGAGCAGCCTGTTGCTCTTGCTGTTGGTACTGGTGGGATTACTGCTCTTTACTGCCGCAGGCAATCAGCTGTTATGGCAACAATTGCAGAGCTCGCAACCGACGCTGCAGGGTGACCTGGCCAGTGGCCATCTAGGGCAGGGGTGGACGTTTCGCCATCTCGACTACCGCTCTTCGCTACTGGATGTGCAGGCGGATGAACTGCGCCTGAAATGGCAATTGGGTGCTTTGCTCAGTGGCCGCTTGTTGATTGACGAGGTTCAACTCGATCAGGGGCGTATCCAGATCCATCCGCTAGCCGATCCCCTCCCGGACCCTGAATCCGAGGAGCTACTGCAGACAGAGCCGATGGATCAGCTAATCCAGTTACCATTCGGTATTCAGCTCAAGCGATTACTGGTTCGCGACTTTGTCCTGACGACACCCGATGTCCGGGTGGCGGTTGGCCATTTGCAAGCGGCTGCCAATTGGCATGGTTCGCGATTACAGCTGGAATACGCTGACGGCGCGGATGTCGATGTTGCTTTGCTTCCATCGCCAAAATCCAGCGCGACCAAGAAGGAGACAACCGCGCCGCCATTGACGAAACCCTTTGATGCTCGCGTCGTTCAGCAGCAGATCGAATTATTGCCCAAGGTGTTCCTGCCGTTCACACTGGAAGTCGAGCAGTTCAATGTTCAGCGCGCTCGTTATCATCAAACAGGATTTGATACCGGGCTATTCGATGTGCAAGCCCGCGCCGGATTTGAGGGCGTTGAACTGCGAGTGGCGCAACTGCAAGTGTGGCATCCATGGGGTGAACTCCGCTTGAAGGGGCAGATGACGTTCCAGGACTATTATCCGATGCAGTTTGAGCTCCAAGGCCTCTCCAAGGTGCCATGGTTGGACAAGCAACTCGTGGGGCGGCAAGCCCGCTTGAGCGCAGTTGGCCCCTTGACGGATCTGCAGACCAAACTGGTGGTCGAGGGGACGGAAGGTCTGACCATGAAGGCCCGGCTGAATACGCTAGCTCCAGATCTGCCATTCGAGACGGAGGCACAATGGCAAACATTGCAGTGGCCACTCAAGGCTGCGGAATATGCGCTGACTAAAGGGACTCTGCGTGCTTCGGGACGGCTCTCGGACTATCGGGCTTCGTTGCGGAGTCAAGTCAAGGTGCAGGAGTTGCCGGTTTCCAAGCTTGATGTGACGTTGACGGGGTCGCTAGATGGCATTGCGCTGGCGCCGCTTAACATCACCACGGGCCACAGTCATCTCGGGGCAACCGGTAAACTGAGTTGGGTTCGGGGAATTCACTGGTTGGGCAAGCTCGAGGCGAAAAGCAGCAATTTGCAGGAGTGGCTTCCTGAGCTGTCGGGACGCATCAATGGCTCGGTGACCTCGGAATTTGCACAGAACGATGATCATTGGCAGCTGAAACTACCGGCTATTCAAGCCTCGGGCCAACTCAATGGTTATCCGCTGACGCTCTCCGGCAAGCTCAGTGGTGATGACCGAATGGCATGGCGTTTTGAGCGGATAGCCTTAAACAGTGGTGGTAACCAACTCCTGCTGGATGGCGAGTTAGCGTCGCGTTGGCGATTGCATGGCACATTGCAAGCCCCGAAACTCGAGGTTTTGTATCCCGAGCTCGGTGGGGCAATGAGCGGGCAACTCTCACTCTCCGGTAATGCCCAGACTCCCGTTATCCAGGCATCGCTGCAAGCGGATGAAGTAAGCCTGGCCGGAACCCGGTTGCGACAACTCGCCTTGGATGTCTCTATGTCGCTGGGCACCTTATGGCAGGGGGATGCCAAGCTCACATTGGGTCGACTGCGTAGCGGTAGCCAGCGTTTGCAGGATCTGGAACTGTCCATTACGGGAACGGAAAAATCGCATCAAATCGCGTTGCAGTTCCAGGGCAAGCCGATCGCCAGCACGTTGGCGCTGCAAGGTCGTTGGACTGGACATCAGTGGCAAGGTGAACTGGGCTCGGGACAACTGGAGACACCCATCGGCCCTTGGCACTTGGTCTCACCCTTGACGCTGGCGATTGCTCCATCATCACCCAGTGTTGTGCTCGGGAGCCAATGTTGGCGCTCGGAGAAATCTTCGTTCTGCGTCGATGCTACCGAACTCTCGCCGCAACAGGGTGAGCTGAATGTGGCACTGACCGATTTTGCGACCCAAACATTACAACCTTTCCTGCCCGAGCGCATGGATTGGGTGGGGGTGCTTGGCCTGCAAGGAAATGTGGGTTGGAAGCAGGGGATCCCCCATGCCAACCTGCAACTGGTGAGCGAGCCCGGCAAGCTGATCGCCGACGAATTCGCCTCGGCCTATGATCAGTTGGCCATCTCAACCCAACTGGATGCGCAACAGGGCAAGCTGGAGCTCCACTTTTCTTCCCAGCAATTGGGCAAGGCCGATATTAATTTGTTGCTTACAGATCCCATGGGCGAACGCGGCCTGGGGGGGGAGCTGTCGATCAGTCACCTGCGTCTGTATGGCATAGCGCCACTCTTTGACGAACTAAAGCGAACCCGTGGCCGCATCGATGCCAAAGGCCGTATGGCTGGAACCTTGAGTAAACCACTGTTCTATGGACGCGTGGCGCTCAGTGAAGGCGAGGTGGAAACCTCGACGGAACTGGCGGTTATCAAGGCGTTGCATACTGAGCTGCTGATTGATGGTTCCCGGGCAACCCTCGCGGGTGATATGAAGGTCGGCAAGGGAACACTGGCATTGAACGGGGATGTGGACTGGTCGCTGGAACCTCTGTTTGGGCAACTGCGGGTGCGGGCCGATACTCTGGAGATTGGTCTGGCGGGCTACGGACGAGCCCGGGTGAGCTCTAATTTGACGTTAGCCTTGGGCGATACCATCCGTCTGGAGGGGCAGGTGCAGATCCCATGGGCTCGTATCAAGGTGAAGTCCTTACCCGATAGTGCGGTCAGCGTGTCGGAGGATGTCGAGGTGGTGGATCCCCGGCGCAAAACGGCGCCGCCACCCAAAGCACCATTACCGATCTGGTTGGATGTCAGTTTAGGGCTGGGCGGAGATGTGCAACTGGATGCCTTAGGGCTCAAAACCAAATTAGTGGGCGGAGTCCGGGTCGTTCAGGATCCTGAGACACCACTACGAGTGGATGGCGAGATTGCTCTGAATGATGGACGTTTCAAATCCTTTGGACAAAATCTGCTGATCCAGGAAGGTAAATTACTGTTTAGTGGTAATCCAACGGCGCCCTATCTGCTGGTGAAGGCCGAGCGGGATCCGGAAACGATGGAAGACAAGGATATTACGGTCGGGGTCAAGGTTTCTGGGCCTGCCAGTCAGCCGAGGATCGAAATCTATTCCGAGCCTCAACTCTCGCAAACCGAAAGGCTCTCCTATCTGTTACGCGGCAAGAGCTCGAGCAGTAGCGGTACCACCTCGAACGATGAGGCTATGACCGGGATCTTGCTGGGGGCGGGATTGAGTCAGGCCAATGGCCTGGTATCGGGAATTGTCGAGAATTTTGGGTTTAGCGATGTCAGCCTGGATTCGACCGGTAGCGGAGATGATACCCAGGTCAGCATCAGTGGTTATTTGATGCCGGGCTTGCAATTGCAATATGGCGTGGGCGTGTTCACCTCGATCGGTGAGGTCAAGTTGCGCTATGAATTGATGCCCAGACTCTATGTACAAGCCCTGAGTGGCCTGAATCAGGCTCTGGATCTGTTCTACAAGTTCGAGTTCTGAGGGTGAGCCCTGTGCTCAGGGCTCACGGTTTTACCGACACAGTGTCTATTCGCGGTTGTGTGGTGAGGCGGGGTGCGGACCAAATTGCTGTTCCAACTCGCGGACCGGTAATGGTCGGGAGCGTAAGAATCCCTGAAAATGATCGCAACCCAGATCGCGCAATACCTGCAACTGCTCCTCGGTCTCGACGCCTTCGGCGATGACTGAAAAATCCATGACTTCGGCCAACGCCAGTACGGTCGCCACCAGTACTCGATCCTTGTGGTCCTCCGCCAACCGCATGATAAAGCTGCGATCCAGCTTGACCTCATTGACCGGTAACTCCTTGAGATAGGCCAGTGACGAGTAGCCAGTGCCAAAATCATCGATCGACAAGCGGATCCCTAATTGACGAATGGCCTGCATCTTGTGAACTGTCTCGTTCAGGTTCTCCAAGACTACGGACTCTGTTAATTCCAATAACAGGCAGGGGGCGGGGATCCCGCTCTCCTGCATGATCAATTCCAGTTGCGGTAGGAAATCCCGGTGATGAAATTGCCGGGCGCTGACGTTGACGGAGATCGCCGGCAACGGCATGCCTATGCTTTGCCAATAGACAAACTGGGTGCAGGCTTGACGCAATACCCAGAGGCCTATTTCATTGATCAGACTGGTCTCTTCAGCGACCGGAATAAATTCGGCGGGGGAGATAAAGGTCCCTTGATGCTCCCAGCGTAAGAGGGTTTCGGCACCTACTAAAGCCCCCGAGACCACCGAGAATTGTGGCTGATAGTACAATTGGAACGCATGCAGCCGCAGCGCATCGCGGAGTTGGTTATTCAACTCCAGCCGACGTCGCGCGGCTCTGCCCATATCGCTGGTGAAGAATGCATGCCCCCCACCACTCTGGCGTTTGGCAATGTGTACCGCGGTGTCCGCTTGCTGCATGACCTCGGCAAAAGAGACCTCGTCGGGGAACACACTGATCCCCAGCGTACAGGTGATATGCAAGGTAATGCCATTGATGTCGAAGGGTTGGCTGAACAGGCTACTGAGCTCCTGAACCAGGTATTCACACTGAATACGGGCCGAGATCAGGCTGGAGCCTAAATCTTTGGCCAGTAGCGCAAATTGATCAGCCGAGGCTCGAGCCAGCAACAACTGCTGGCCAAGGTTGTTCTGGAGACGTACCACGATAGCTTTCAGCAGTTGATCGCCGACGGCATGGCCTAGTGAGTCATTGATATTTTTGAAGTGATCGATATCCAGTAACAACAGAGCGCCAAAGAGACCCAGCTCCTGAGCCTCTTGCAGTGCCATCTCCAGTTGTTCCAGCATGGCGCGTCGATTGTAGATGTTGGTGAGATCATCGTAATAGGCGAGTTGCTCGATCTGCTGCTCGTTATGGCGACGTTCGGATATATCATCGATGGTGCATAGATAATGGGTTATCTCATCATGGCGACGAATGGTGGTGATCGTCAGCCGTACGGGAAAATAGAAGCCGTTGGCCTTGAGGATGTTTTCCTCGCCTTGCCAATAATTTTGTCGTTTCAAGGTCTGCTGCAAGGAATTATAGAATTCGTCATCGTAAAAGCTGGGACGTAGCAGCTTCATGTGATGACCAATGATGGCCTCCGGCGCAAATTGCGTCATGGCGATAAAGGCAGGATTGGCTCGCTCGATAAAGCCTAAGGCATCAATGACCAGAACCGCCATTGGTGTTTCAAATGCAGCGCGAGCTAATTGCAACTCCTCTTCAAATCGCCGCCGCAGTAGCTCGCCGGTGGTGCGATGAGCGGTCAAGGCGAGAATCGTTTCCAGCGGCGCGCTATTGGCAAGCTGATTGCGGAACAGTAAGCACATCAGGCCGACAAGCTGCTGATCCTCATCGAGTAGTGGATAGCTTAAGCAGGCTTCAAAGTTGCCATATTCAGCCAGCAACGGACGCACTGACTCGAGCGAGTCGCCCTGCAAACGCTGCGGCTGCGGATCGAGTAAGAGTTGCCAAGCATCAGGTTGTAGCGAGAGCTCCTGCTCCGGTAACCAGCTACCGCGATCATAACGCACCACGCTGGCCAGATGATCTTGTCCTTCCCGTTGCAGTTGTCGCCAGATGAGGACTTGACTGGCTTGACACTGCTCTGCGAGCAGCTGGGCCAGATGGGCAAAATAGGCGGTGCCACTATGGCTGGCGATGCGAATATTGAAATCCTGTAGCCACTGCAGATGATCCAGGTTCGGTGATGGAGGGATCTCCAGCAACAGGCTGGCAGCCTTTTCGGCCAGCTGAAAGGTGAGCGCCGGAAAGCTTTGTTGAAACGAGCGGTATTCCAGCGTAATGAGCCCAGAAAGGATCCCCGATTGTTGCAGCTGTACGTCCAGTCGGGCATGGATGTCATCCTCGGCCAGATACTGCTGGCTCTTGAGCATAGGCTGATGAGACAGATCAGAAAAACCAAGACAGCCTCGTGAGCGTAAGGCTTTCAGGTAACGGTTATCTACGGTTTGCGGCGAGGGGATTTTGCCATTGCCCAGCATGAACAGCGGCGTCATGAGCTGGCCATCCAGACTCCACAGGATCAGCCGCTCACAGCCGGTGGCGGTATACAGAGTGTGTAAAATCCGTCGATTACGCTCTACTCCTGAGCTGCTCGTCGCCTGCTTGTCCAGCTCCAGAAACTCGAGTGCTTGTAGCGGACTACTCCCCGTTGTTGCCAACAAAGGCTGGGCAACCAGGATCCATTCCGGATGCCGATCGGGTATGAATTGCAATAACCAGAGCGTATCGTATCGTGCTAGCTGCACACATCCAGCCTGCTGCTTATCGAGGAGCTGATTGATTTCGCTGGCCTCGTCGGCAGGTAATTGCTCAGGCCAGGGTTGCCCGGGGAAAGGACACACGGCATCGGGAACCACGGAGGGGCCAATGGCGGTGAGCTGACGGGTAAGCATGTCCAGTCGCAGTAAGCTGGATCCGCTTGCTGTCTGGTGAGATGAAGCCACACTGGGTGCCGGAAGTTGCATAAAATCAATGAACTATAATAGGCCGACTTCTATTCAGCATACCCGATCCAGGCGGTCTGGCAATGTTATGATTGCACTCTAAATTAGAAATGCCTAAAGTAACGGCATTCATGATGAAAGGAATAGCATATGACCAAAATCGTCATCGTCGGTGGTGTTGCCGGCGGCGCCTCCGCTGCCGCTCGTGCTCGCCGTCTCTCAGAGAGCGCCGAAATCATAGTGTTGGAGCGCGGCGAGTATGTTTCTTTTGCCAACTGCGGTTTGCCCTATCACATAGGCGGCGATATTCAGCAACGAGATGCGTTGTTGTTGCAGACCCCGATGAGCTTCAAGCGACGCTTCAATGTCGATGTTCGTACCCAACATGAGGTCATCGCCATCGATCGGCAGGCCAAGACTGTCACCGTGAAGGAGACGATCAGTGGACGTCTCTACATCGAAAGCTATGATCGTTTGCTATTGAGCCCTGGTGCGGCACCGATCCGGCCACCACTGCCGGGATTAGATAGCCCGGGAGTCTTTGCGCTGCGTAATATTCCCGATATGGATCGGATTGTCGCCGCTCTGGAGCAGCATGCTCCGACCCATGCCACCGTGGTGGGGGGGGGATTTATTGGTTTGGAGATGGTCGAGGCGCTGCACCAGCGCGGCATCCGCGTCACCCTGTTGGAATTAGCCGATCAGGTGATGGCGCCCGTGGATAAGGAGATGGCCAATCTGGTTCATCAGACTCTGGTGCAACATGGGATCGACCTGCGGCTCAACACAGGGCTGAGCAGTGTGGCACCGTGCCCAGTCTCTATTCCTGAGCCTGATGCGACAGGTGATTACCAGATTGCTCCTGCGGTCGATACGTTGCAGCTCTCCTTGAGTAATGGATCTACCTTGACAACGGGTCTGCTTATTTTGGCGATCGGGGTCAAACCGGAAACCTTGTTGGCGGTGCAAGCCGGGCTTGAGTTGGGGCCTCGAGGTGGCATCAAGGTGGATGAGGGCATGCGTACCTCGGACTCGGCAATTTATGCGGTTGGCGATGCGGTTGAGACCACTGATTTTGTCACCGGTAAGCCGGGTTTGATGCCGCTGGCTGGTCCAGCCAATCGTCAGGGGCGACTGGCGGCGGATAATATGCTCGGCCGCAAGGTTCTGTATAAACGGACTCAAGGGACCGCAATCTGTAAAGTGTTCGATTTGGCCGTTGCCAGCACGGGGCTGAACGAGAAGAGCCTGAGCCGCTCGGGCATGGCGTACCAGAAGATTTATGTGCATCCAGCCAGTCACGCCAGTTACTACCCTGGCGCTCAGCCCGTCAGCTTCAAATTATTGTTCGATCCGCACAATGGTCGCATTTTGGGTGCACAAGCGGTCGGTAAGGATGGGGTGGATAAGCGCATCGATGTCTTAGCCGTGGCCATGCGCGCGGGTTTGAGTGTCATGGAACTCGAAGATCTGGAGTTGACCTATGCACCGCCCTTCGGCTCGGCTCGCGATGTGATCAATCAGGCGGGTATGGTGGCGGCAAACGTCATCAAAGGAGATGAGCGGATCTGTCATAGCGAGGACGTCCTTAATCTTCGCTCCGATCAATTGTTGCTGGATGTCCGTAACCCCGCTGAGTTGAAAGCCAATGGCCAGATCCCGGGTGCTATCAATATCCCGGTCGATGAATTACGGGGCCGTTTGCATGAGCTACCCAAAGAAAAGGAAATTTTGATCACCTGTCAGGTTGGTTTGCGCGGGCATGTCGCTTACCGGATGTTGACGCTAGCCGGTTTTACCGCGCGGAACCTTTCCGGTGGGTTCAAGACGTTCCAGATGGCAACTGCTGAATACTAACCACGATATCGTCATTGGCGCTAAGCAAAGGCCTCCCTTGGGAGGCCTTATGCATGCGCGACAGGGAAAGGCTATACCGGATCATCGGCGTCCAGCAGATTCGCAAATGGATCATCCAGCTCCATGGCATTGAGACGGGTGGTCTGGATGAATCGTGGTGGTTGACCTTTAAGTCCCCAGACCGACAACTCGCCAGCAAGAAAAAGATGACCGGGATAGGATTCATCATCGGTCCGGAAACCGGCAAGTTGGCTGCTATCAAAATCGACCTGGTGGAGAGATAGAATTGGACGCAAGGCAAAAAACAGATCCCGGGTCAGTTCAGTCCCCAGGCTGACAGGGCGGCGATCGCCGTCAAACAACCAGTTGCCTTCCCCCTGCATATTGTTGAAAAAACCACCGTGCTGCAGAAAGTATCGAGCCAAGCGAATGGCGTCGGCAAGCTGCATTCCGGCGTGCTTTGGATGCGGGCGCCAGAAGGTCAGCTCTTCGATCTGAGTCAGGGTTAACCACTCATCAATCTGTTCCGGCACCGGTATGGTTTCCCACAGTTGTTGCACACCGAGCTGGATTTGCAGGGTGATATCTCCCAAGCGTTCAATGATTTGTTCCGGAGGCATGCTGGGGTCGGAGATCAGGTGATGGACGGCGATTGCAGCCTGTACGTTATCGGAATCGGGTGTATCAGAATGAAGGGTGTCGTGAGATTCAGGTTTCATCGTTTCTCAATCCTAGGTCAGTCAGAGCCGTATGCGCAGCCATGTCGTTGAGCTTATATGACGCGAGTCGAGCGCCAAGGGAAATTATGCTGCGAGATGGCAGATGTTTTAGCTTCTTCACATCTGCTGATCCAAATGGCTAATCGGTGCGGGTGTAGCTATCCAGCAACTGTTGGTAATCCCCCCGTTTTTTCATTTGCCGTAACGCTTGGTTAAACGCGGCGACAAACGCCGGCTTAATACTCTGTTTACTGAACATGAAAAACGTCGGTGCCGAATAGATGGTGATAGGGGCCGGTTGTACTTTGAGATCCAGATGTTGTTGCTTTAAACCCCATGTGGTTGCCAGCCAATCGCCGAGAAAACCGTTGATCCGGCCCTTCTGCAATTTAGCGTAATTCATATTTTCTGATAACACGGTTTGGACATTCTGGTGCTGGCGGTAGGGCTCAAATTCAGGGCCGTAAAAGAAGTCTTTGGTAATACCCAGTACAAAGCCCTTATCGAGCAGCGTGCCGATATTGGTCCCAGGAAGCGATTGCTTGGGGCGTATCCAGAGCATGACTTGACTCGGACTGTAGGCATCTGAAAAATAAGCAAATTCGGCACGATCTTCGTTGTAGTAAGCCTCCATGGCGATATCGGCTTCCCCGATCTGGATTTCTTGCAGCTGGCGCCGCCAGGGGCGTGGACGAAAGACGACTTCACACCCCATATCACGCATCACCGCCTGCAATATCTCGACCGCAAAGCCATGCATAGCTCCATCGCTATTCTGGAAATGGTAGGGCGGCCAGTCATCCCAGCCGACTCGTAACGGGTTCGGACATAGCGGATTGGCTATGGTGAGAGGGCTGGTCAGCGATGCCAGAAAAAATAGGAGCGGGCATAGCAGTTTCATTCCGGGGGATCCTGATTTTCGAGTCTGAACCTCTGCCGATTAAAGCAGAAAATAACGTTTTATCTATGACGTGCTGCGCAATCTCAGCCGGAATGCCCCGTAGTCGGTTTTCATCACTTCTATTTTGTTCCCAGAGCGAGCGGGGGGAGCTCTCGAAATAAATGTAACAAGCCCTCAGACCATGCCTGTCGCAAGGCCTGAAAATGGGGGTGTTGATCGGTGATTCGATATTGTTGTTCGGCGCAAAAACTACCTTGCGGATAGATCAGAACATCCAGTGGCAAGCCTACGGATAGATTACTGCGCAGGGTGGAATCGAGGGAGATCAGGGCACACTGCATGGCTTGCTCCAACGAGGTCTGATAATTCAGCACCCGGTCAATAATCGGTTTGCCGTACTTGCTTTCACCGATTTGAAAATAGGGGGTATCTTCCGTGGCTTCGATAAAGTTGCCTTCCGGATAAATATGGAATAGCCGGGGATCACTGCCGCGGATCTGCCCGCCTAGCAGCAGGTTACAACCAAAATTGACGCTGCTCTGCTGTTGTCCACCATCTCTGGAGATAACTTCCCGAACCGTATTTCCCACCAGTGTTGCCGCATCGTACAGCGAACCGACGTTCATCAGGTTCAACTTCTCCTCCTGACAGCGTTGTCGCAGCAGGCTCAGCACGCTCTGGGTTGTGGCTAAATTGCCCGCGCTCTGTAACACCAGCAAGCGCTCACCCGGCTGGTGAAACACATTCAATTTCCGGAAGGTGGCTATGTGGTCGACCCCCGCATTGGTGCGGGAGTCAGAGGCAAACACCAGGCCATCGGCCAGGCGCATCGCGACGCAATAGGTCATGGCTCTCTCTCTATCAGGCAGGCACATCAGTGCTGCGGATTATTCTATCTTACTGCTGTCGTTCGGATTGCTGACTGATCAGATTGACGGCGGCATGAGCCAGCATGGCCTCGTTTCCACCGCCGTAACGGACACCCCGCACTGGACAGGCATCCAGATAATCGATACCGACGGCCAGCTTCAGATGTTGGGTCGGGGTCGTACACTGATTGGTGACATCAAAGGTATGCCAGTGGTCCAGATACCAGACTTCGGCCCATGCATGGGTGGCGACATGGCTGGAGTCTGGAGTGTAAAGATAGCCGCTGACATAACGAGCTGGCAAACCTAACGAGCGGCAGCAGGCCAGAAAGACATGGGTATGGTCCTGACAGACCCCTTCGCCGGCGGCGAAAGCATCTGTGGCGGCCGAGTCGACGCGGGTGCTGCCCGGACTGTAGGGCATCCGCTCCAGCAACGCTTGCATCAGGGCTTCCAGGCCGGATTGCAGATCATCGGGCGTGTGATAGCGTTCGGCCAACTGACGGATGGCGGCATCGGGTTGGGTCAAGGGGCTGTGGCGCAAGAAGATCAATGGCGAGTGGGTTGCATCCGGCTCTTCCTCCGCATCCAGGATCTCGACGACACCACGGGCATGGATATGAATGGCTTCATGAGGCTGGTCCAGCGTCAGTACATGCAGCACATTGCCATAACTGTCGGTGGTGCAGGTGGCCGATTCCGGCAGATCCAGCTCCCAAGACAGAATGCGTTGCCGGTTGGAATGCTGAGGGGTCAGGCGCAGGTACTGGGTACTGCGGCGCACTTCACCTTGATAGGTGTAATGGGTGTGATGCTCAATGGTCAATTTCATTAGGATGCCTCCAGGTAGGCCCGGTGAATGCTTTCGGCAATCGCATTGATGTCATGCAGAAATTGGTTCAGATAATCGTGCAGTCCTTCAGCAAAGAGATCGCCAATGGTGCCAAAGCGTAATTTGGCGTGCTGGACCGCGGTCAATAAGCGGGGTTCGCGCCCGGTATCCCCTTCGATTTTAGCGAGCAGTTGTTCCACTTCCTCGACGCTGGCGCGCAGGGAGCGAGGAACCTCACTACGGAGGATGAGCAATTCAGCGACTTGATCCCGGGTCGGGCTCTGCTTGTACAGCTCCTGATAGGCCTCATAGGCACCGACCGAGCGTAACAGTGCGTTCCAGCGATAAAATTCGCGGACCGGATCTTCATCCTCTTTCATCACCTGATATTTCACATCCAGGATCCTCGCTGTGTTGTCGGCGCGTTCGATAAAGGTCCCCAAACGGATGAAGCGCAGGGTGTCGCTACGCAATATGGTGCCGAAGGTGGCGCCGCGTACCTGATGGGAGCGTTCTTTCACCCAATCAAAAAATGCGACGGCATCCAGTCCGGCGATGCCGCGTTTGCGCAGGGCTTTAATCTCCAGCCAGGTAGTATTGAGGCTCTCCCACACTTCGCCGCTAATGCGACCCCGTACCGCATGGGCGTTGTCTCGTGCGCCGCGAATGCAGTTGTAGATGCTGCTGGGGTTCGCTTCATCCAACAGAAAGAACTCCAGCAGATTGGGCATGTTGATCTGCTCATAGCGCGCCAGATAGGGCTCATGAGTACCTGTGATGGTCAAGGGCGCAATCAGTTCACTATTATCGGCATCGATTTGCGGCATCAGAGACATTGAATTCGTGACATCCAGCATGCGGGCGGTATTCTCCGCGCGCTCCAGATAGCGGGACATCCAGTACAGTTCACTGGCAGTGCGACTCAGCATAAAGAATCCTCCAGAACCCAGGTATCTTTGGTACCACCGCCTTGCGAGGAGTTGACGACCAGAGACCCCTCGGTCAGCGCCACCCGGGTTAATCCGCCGGGAACGAGTCGAATTTCACGACCGGTCAATACGAAAGGACGCAAGTCGATGTGACGCGGTGCCACACCTGACTCCACGAAGGTGGGACAAGTTGATAGGGAGAGGGTGGGTTGGGCGATGTAATTATCCGGTCTGGCCTTGATGCGCTCGGCAAAATCAGCCAGTTGTTGCTGGGTGGCGCAGGGACCAATCAGCATGCCATAACCGCCGGCGCCATGAACCTCCTTGACCACCAGCTCCGGCAAGTTGGCCAACACATGGGACATCTCGCTGGGGCGTCGGCACTGCCAGGTGGGCACATTGTTGAGGATTGGCTCTTCGCTGAGATAGAAGCGGATCATGTCCGGTACATAGGGGTAAATGGACTTGTCATCGGCAACCCCGGTTCCGACCGCGTTGGCCAGCACCACACCTCCATCCCGATACACCGACAGCAAACCAGGCACCCCGAGCATGGAGTCGGGACGGAAGGCCAGTGGATCCAGGTAGGCATCATCGATGCGACGATAGATGACATCGATCTGCCGGGGACCTGCGGTGGTGCGCATGAACACCCGGCCGTTCTTGACGAAGAGGTCGGCATTTTCCACCAACTCGACACCCATCTGTTGTGCCAGAAAACTGTGTTCGAAATAGGCACTGTTGAAGCGGCCCGGGGTAAGTACCACCACGCAGGGGTTATCGACCGGGGTACTCTCGCGCAAGGTTTGCAGCAATAAAGAAGGGTAACGCTCTACTGGCGCTATCCGTTGCAGGGAGAAGAGCTCCGGGTACAGACGCATCATCATCTTGCGATTTTCCAGCATGTAAGAAACGCCGGAAGGGGTGCGCAGGTTGTCCTCCAGCACATAGTAATCGCCATTGTTATTCCGGATCAGATCCACGCCGGTAATGTGGGCATAGATCCGGCGATGCAGGGTGACGCCTTGCATGCAGGGCTGATACTGATCGTTGGCCAGCACCTGTTCGGCGGGTATCACCTTGGCCTTGAGAATATGTTGCTCATGGTAGATATCATGCAAAAACGCATTTAGGGCTGTCACCCGTTGCCGGATGCCGCGATCCAGCGTTTGCCACTCGCTGGCGGGAATGATGCGTGGCACGTTATCAAAAGGAATCAAACGTTCGGCACCATCCTGTTCGCCATACACGTTGAAGGTGATCCCGACGCGGTGGAAGAGCAGGTCGGCCTCTTCGCGCTTGTGCTGGATATGTTTCTCATCAGTTTGTTTCAGCCACTGCCAGAATGGCGAATAGTGGGCCCGGCTGCTGCCATCGGCGAGCAACATCTCGTCATAGAGATCGGGGCTTGGGTTGTGGATCCTGAGCATCTGACACCTCGAATACGCCTTCCTTGTTCATTCTCTGTCGCAAGCGGCATGCCAGCATTCAAGCCGGTTTTGCCAGGCAAATCAGCGGAAATAGAGCCAAAGCTGTGCAGGTCGATGGGTTTGGCACTCAGTTGGTGCAACTGGCGGCGAGCGGAATTGAGGAGCGGACGGAAAGTGTCACCAGGGGAAAAATGGGGCGCCAGAATATGGCGCCTCTTCAAACTTGGTCCTGGGTTAGTGGCAGCCGAGCCTGCGCAACAACCAGGTTGCGGGGCAAAAACCAGTCAGGGCGCTCTGGATGAGATTCAGGCCTATGAATACCGTCAGCCAGATAAACGCTGGGTGTACCCAGTAGGTAAGGGCTACTGAAAGCAGGACCATGCTGCCAGCTATGATGCGTACGCCATTATCGATGGTCATGATCTGTAAGGCTCCTGAGAGGATTGATAAATTAGGCTTCACTAAACTAAGGCCTCTGTTTAGAATAGCCTTTAATTAAGTAATTGCTAATGAATGGCGCCATGGGGCGGCTAGTTCTCAATATGAAGGATGTTGGATGATTCACTTTACTCCGGTAAGTGCCCTGTTGGGCGGTATCCTGATTGGCCTGGCGGCCTTGTTGCTACTCTGGCTGCAAGGGCGCATTGCGGGCATCAGTGGCATATTGGCGGGTTTGATGGATGGGGCAAAAGGCGACCGCATGTGGCGGCTGCAGTTTGTGCTGGGACTGCTGGCGGGGGGCGCCTGTGGTGTTTGGTTGCTGGCGCTGCCAACTCCGGATCTGTCGGTTGTATCGGTGCCTCTGCTGCTGAGCGGCGGATTTTTAGTCGGGTTTGGTGCCAAGCTGGGCAATGGCTGTACGAGCGGTCATGGGATTTGCGGCATCGGCCGCCTGTCTTTGCGTTCCGTAGTGGCAACCCTGAGTTTCATGTTGGCGGGAATGCTGACTGTGTATGTTATACGCCATGTATGGGCTTAACCGGAGGATATGCTGTTATGCGCTGGATTTCAGGGTTGAGCGGTATGGTGTTTGGTTTGGGGTTGACGCTCTCGGGTATGGTGCTACCGAGCAAGGTGCAGAATTTTCTCGATGTGAGTGGCAACTGGGATCCCAGTCTGGCTTTGGTGATGGGCGGCGCATTGTTGGTCTTTATGCCCGGCTATTTTTGGTTGGTTAAACCGAGAGCCAAGGCGGTGGATGGATCCGATTTCCACATCTCTAGGACGAAAAATCTCGATAGCCGCCTGCTGATAGGCAGTGCGCTATTCGGTGTCGGTTGGGGGTTGGTCGGGATCTGCCCGGGCCCGGCCATCACGGCACTCGTTACCGGTCAATGGCAAATCCTGTTGTTTGTCGCCGCCATGTTGTTCGGTATCAAACTGGCCTGTTGGTTCACGTCGCGCGGTACGCGCCGGGCATGACCCCGCGTGGATTGGCTATGAAATAAAGGCGCCTCTGCGGCGCCTTTCCTATGGAGTTGATACCCTCTATCAGGCATTCAGAACCTTGCGGATCTCCTGAATGGAGAGTTTGTAATGGCGTGGGCAATCGCGCCAGGCTGCCAGCATGCGTTGGTACTTGTCGCGCATGCCAATTTCCGAGGTGAGCGAAGAGCAGCATTTACCCAGTTCCGGGAAGCGTCCCTCAACATCCAGCAGGAAGCAGACGTAATCTGCCAGCTCCTTCTCATGGCTTCTGGAATAGCCAATATAGTCGAGCCGGCTGGCCGCCAGCTCTTGGACTTCGGTGGCTGGTAAATTGGCATAGGAGACCTGCAGCGCGTGGTGCATCTCCAGCGTGTCGATGACCTCCCGGCAGGTTGCCTCGTCCAGATGACCAAACTCTTTTTCCAATTCCAGCAATTGCAGGCAGTAACCATGCTCAATGATGGTTTGGCAGCGTTGATAATAATCGGCTTTTTCCGGATTGAGTTTTTTCAGAATTTCATACTGATTACTCAGGATCAGGCGCTGGGCATGGTTCATATTCATCGGCGATTATCCTTTGAGGGGCCAACAGGCACGTCAATTAGTTGAATTTGAAATGCAGCATTACGGTTTTCGTGGCAATCCACCATGATCTGGGTCATTCCTGATTTCACGAACCTCTTTCTAGCGCGAATAGAGTTTTTTTTTATGTGAACTCGAGCCCATTCTCTGTTGTTTCTGCGACAACTGCTTTACGATTGGCCCACCTGAAATCGAGCTTTCGATTGTTATGTCGCGAACACTTAAAGCGCTCATTATTTTGGCAATCCTGGGATTGTCTGCTTATTACCTCGCCGTTTTGTATCTGGCGACCCATCCTTCCGTGAGTTATGCCTATCGTCTCTATTATCTGGAGATGAAGACCCGTTTCTGGAATCGCAACCAGACGCTGGCCTACATTCCTGGGACTCGATTTGATATGGTCAACGACCGGGCCTGGATCCTGAGTCGTCAAGGCTGGTCATTGCCCAAAGACGATGGCACCGGCTCTGAGTTCTCGGGCGAGGGCGGACTCTATTTCACGCTGCATCGGGAACCCGGCAAGCTACGCTTGGAAGCCGATGTCCGGAATCTCAAGCCCAACACCCGGCTGAGTTTCAGTGTGGGTGAACAATGGCGTAGCGAGTTGGTTCTGCAACAGACAGGGCCTCACCATCTGGTGGTGCACCTGCCCGCCGGTCTGTTCATCGCCGATCCACTCCAGGCCAATTATATTGCCATGACCGGATCCCACCCGTTGCGGTTCCAGTCATTACAGCTTTCTCATGAGGAATAAGAACATCATGGTCAAGAAGAAAAACTTTACGTTGTCATTGGTGGTGCCTGCCTATAACGAGGAAGAGAGCATCCAGACGTTTATCGACACCATCGATCAGGAACTGCCGACGCTGCGGGACCAACTGGAGATTGTATTTGTCAATGACGGTAGCCGTGACAAGACTCGTCAGGTGATTGAGTCGGTGATTGAAAAAGACCCCCGCGTGACGCTGATCAATCTGGCGCGCAACTTCGGCAAGGAAGCGGCTATGACCGCAGGCCTCAGCCATGCTCGTGGCGATGCCGTGATCCCGATGGATGTTGATTTGCAAGATCCGCCTTCGTTGATCCTCGAGTTTGTTCGTCTGTGGCAAGAAGAAGGCTATGACACCGTCTACGGTGTGCGCTCCGATCGCAATGCGGACACCCCGATGAAGCGCCTGACCGCGGGTGGTTTCTACCGCCTGTTCAACGCCGTCTCCACCACCACCAAGATCCCGGAAAACGCAGGCGACTTCCGACTGATGGATCGTCGCGTGGTAGAGGTGATCAAGCAACTGCCGGAGCGTAACCGCTTCATGAAGGGATTGTTTGCCTGGGCGGGGTTCAACTCGATTGGTGTTCCGTATGAGCGCCCGGCCCGCGCTGCGGGTGAAACCAAGTTCAACTATTGGAAGTTGTGGAACTTTGCGCTGGATGGCTTCTTCAGCTTCTCCAGCTGGCCGCTGCGGGTATGGAGCTATGTCGGTGCCGGGGTTGCCATGTTGAGCTTCCTCTACATTCTGGTGATTATTACCAAGGTGATTTTCTTCGGCATCGACATGCCGGGTTATGCATCCTTGATGAGTGTGATCCTGTTCCTCGGTGGCATGCAGCTGATTTCCATCGGTGTGCTCGGCGAGTATTTGGGGCGCATGTTCCTGGAAGTCAAACAACGTCCAGTGTTTGTGGTGGAAGGCGTCTATGGCCAATACTCGCGCACTGCTCCGGTGACGGAGCCGACTGCGGAATGATCTCCCGTGAAGAGTTTTGGCGACTGTTTCGCTTTGGCCTGGTCGGCGGGGGGGCAACCCTCGTCGATTTGGGCACCTCAGTGGCATTGTTTCGTGTTTGGCCGACGATTTCCGAACATCTGGTGACCACCACGGCATTTTTTGTTGCCTTCTGGTTTTCCTTCTTCGGTCATCGTTACATCACCTTCCAAAAACATGGTGCCATCGGCAAATTTTTGCTGGTGGCCCTGTTTTCGTTGGCCGTCAGAAATCTGTTGCTCAGCGGTTTGCTGTTTGCCGGGCTGTCGGGTCTGTTGCCGGTCGTGATTGCAACGTTGGCGGTAACCATACTGACCTACTTGCTCTCGCGCGTCTGGGTGTTTGCTGATTAGGAGCTGAGCCACCAAATGCATGTGGAAAATGTTCAGGTCATTCCAGATCGCTTGGCCATTGGGCGGCGGGATTGGCTGTTGATTGTGATTGCCTTCGTGGTCAGTCGCGTAGTGCTGTACGCCATCGGCTACTTTGGTGCCATGCACTACAATGTCGAGACTGATTACAGCGATGCAGTGAATATAGCAACAGCATTGGAGACCGATATTCCCAGCATGTTCTGTCAATTTGACTGCGGCTGGTTCCAGAGTATCGCGGATGTTGGCTATGACACTTATCCCCATGGTTTGACCACCGGTCATGCGGCCAACTGGGCCTTCCTGCCTGGTTTTCCGATGGCAGGCTATTGGGTGGGTGAGCTGCTGGGTATTGGTACCCTCAATGCGTTTTACTTGCTGACTAACCTGGCATTCTTCTTTACCCTGCCGTTGTTTTTTCTCTGTTTGCGGCAACTGGGGCAGGATCTGGAGACCTCGCGTTTCGGGGTCTGGTTGTTGGCCTTTTCGCCATTCTCCATCTATTTCATTGCCCCCTATACCGAGTCCAGCTTTTTACTATTTACGCTAGCCGTGTTCTTGTTTGCCTATCGACATCGCTGGCTCTGGGTCGGCGTGGCGGGTGCTTTGATGGCTGCGACGCGAAATCTCGGGGTCATGGTGGTGTTTCCGGTGCTCATTCTGGCGCTGCAAGCCTATGGTTGGCGCGAGTTGGTGCGGTTTGGCGATCGAACCTGGCGCGTGTTGCTAACACTGTGGGTTATTCCGTTTGCCCTGTTCAGCTACATGCTCTATCTGCATCTGCATGTCGGTGATGGCTTTGCCTTCAAAAATATCCAGCTAGCCTGGGGACGGATGTTTGATAATCCGTTCCACTATTGGCTGGATGGTTTCGAAACCGGGGGACGGAAGTACTACTTATCGGTGGTGATAGCCCTAGGCTGGGCGATGAATGGTTATCTGCTGTATCAGCGTCGCTACGCGGAAGCTGTGTTTATGCTGATTTGCACTATGGTTCCCATCGTGACCAGTACCAATGCCTTTCCGCGCTATTTGTTTGGCCTTTATCCGACCATGTTGGTGATGGTGTTGTTTGTTCGCAATAAACCCATCATGCGGCCGCTGATCCTAGCGCTTTCCGCACTGCTCTCGGCCTATTTCACTATTGCCTGGGTGAATGCCAAATTCTTTGTGGTTTAGCCTAGTGAATATCAGGAACGACAAGGGGAGCCTCGGCTCCCCTTGTCGTTATCTGAGCTCATGAATGGCTTTTCAGATAATCCAGCACCACGTCATGGTGATTGCTGGTTTTGAAATTATCAAATACTTGCGCAATTACGCCTTGTTCATCGATGAGAAAACTAATGCGATGAATGCCATCGTATTCCTTGCCCATAAATTTTTTCGGTCCCCAAACGCCGAATGCGTCGGCAACCGCATGATCTTCATCGCCCAGCAGGGTGAAATTCAGTTGCTGTTTTACTACAAAATTTTTCAGCCGAGTGGCCGGATCCGGGCTTATGCCCAGTACCACGGTATTCAGTGTGCTCAACTCCCCATGAATGTCACGCAAGCCACAGGCTTGGGTGGTACATCCGGGCGTGCTGGCTTTGGGGTAGAAGTAGACTAAAACTTTCTTGCCGCGCAGGCTGCTTAATGACAACAAGTTGCCATCCTGATCCGGCAGGGAGAAGTCGGGGGCCTGTTGCCCGGCAGTTAATCTGGCCATGAAGAATCCTCAGGGTTTTCTGGTGATGGAAAAGTGGAAGCGCTCGGCTCCCAATCGTTGGCAAAACTCCGCGTAACTTCGTTCTTCTTCCGTACCCGCGCTGGCCACTGGCAGCCTGAGTTGAAAACTGGCGCGTAACAGGTTGGCCGGGACTTGCTGGATCGTCTCCGATTGCAAGGCGTGGATATCCCAGCCCTGATCGCTAAAGAACTGGGTGCATTGACTGACGATACCTGGTTCGTCATGGATCAATATCTCGGCTTCAGCCAGCATGGGATAATAGCCCATGGTGTGGGGTGACGTTCGCTTCATCAGGGTGATGAGCTCCAGTTCATGACTTTTGCGGGGTAGGGAATACTCAATTTGGGTGATGGCATTCCAGTCTCCGGAGAGCAGCATGACAAAGGTGAACTCGTTGCCGAGAATGGCCAGGCGGCTATCGACGATATTACAGCCACACTCACTGATATGCCGGGTCACTTTATTGACGATACCGGTGCGATCGGTGCCGATGGCCGTTACCACAAGATGATGAATCATTGTGCTTTTCCTGCTCTGGATCCTATTTTGATGGTAACACAGTCGCCTCGCAGGTCTACTCCATTCCCTTGTATTTGCCGGGGCTCGGCCTTACCATAACGGCCTTGAAAATCCGGAGTCTCGATAGATGTTAAGTGGTAGTCTCGTTGCCCTTGTTACGCCCATGGATGAGCATGGGGAAATCGATGTCGTCTCGTTAGGCCAACTGGTGGAGTATCACATTGCGGCCGGTACGGCAGGAATCGTCGCAATGGGAACGACCGGGGAATCGGCGACGCTGGATCTGGATGAACACCTGAATGTTGTGGCTAAAACCCAGGAGTTTGCCGCTGGGCGGATACCGGTGCTGGCGGGCTGCGGCTCCAACAATACTCGGCACGCTATTGAATTGGCACGCCACCTCAAGTCGATGGGCATCGAATTGGGCCTCTCCGTCACCCCCTATTACAACAAACCGACGCAAGATGGACTTTATCGTCACTATGCCGCTATCGGCGAGGCTAGTGGTCTGGCGCAAATTCTTTATAATGTACCGGGACGCACCGGTTGTGATTTGAAACCTGAGACCGTTGGCCGTTTGGCGCATAACTACGGAATTTGTGGTCTGAAAGAGGCCACAGGCGATCTGACTCGTCTGCAACCGTTACGTGAGTTGTGTGGCGATGATTTTGCACTCTACAGTGGTGATGATGCATCGGGTTGTGATTTTATGTTGCGCGGCGGCAATGGTGTTATTTCGGTAACAGCCAATATCGCTGCAGCAGCCATGCGCCAGATGTGTGACGCTGCATTACAAGGTGATAAGGAAACGGCATTGGGGTTGAACGAACGCTTGATGCCTGTGCACCGGACACTGTTTATTGAATCCAATCCAATCCCGGTCAAGTGGGCCTGTGCCCGACTGGGCTTGATTGCCAAATCCGGTTTACGTTTGCCATTGACGCTACTGAGTGCTTCTGCTCAGCCGGAGATGGAGCAGGCGCTGGCCCGAGCGGAGTTGATCAAGCGTGCATAAACAAAACAACAACAATGGAAAATCGGCCAGCCTGCTGTGCGGATTGGTCGGGGTTAGTCTGCTGGTGGGTTGTAGCTCCACGCTGGAGCGCAAGCAGGCGAATAAGGATTTTGATTATCAGGATGTCAAGCTGGTGACGCGTCCTTTTGTCATCCCGACGGGATTACAAACACCGGTCTACAATAACGAACTGAAGGTACCGGCACTTGCGCCTGCTGCCCAGTCCGGTGCTCTGGCCGGTGATGTGGATGTGCGGGCCCCCATTCAGGTGCTGACTCTGGTTCCGGGAAGCCGGGCTGAGGCAGACGGTAGCAACATGACCCTGTGGTTTACGGCGCGTAGTGTCAATCAACGGATCGACAATGACATCTGGAACCAGTTATTGGGTTTTATGAGCCGTCGTGGCATCGCGGTGGCGGATCTGAATATCCAGGCCAGAACTCTGGATACCGATTGGTTTTATGCAACCGAACTGTTATCGCCGTGGACCGAACAGGCTGAGGATGAGGATCAGATCCAGGTGCATCAACGCTACCGGTTTACCATCAAGAGTGATGTGGAACGGCATCGCACCGGGTTGACCGCACAACTGCTCTCCCATGAAGCCTTCGAGGATGGGGATCGGGATGAAACGCCCGTAACCAGCTTCGAGCAACGTCGCTACGCCGGTTTGATGCTGAATCAGTTGGCGCAGGATTACGATCACCAATTGCGACTGGGCGAGGTGAGTAAGAGTAACAGCCGCGCGGCGATGAGCCTCGGTGTGGATGACAATGGTTTGACGGCCTGGCTGGTGGATGCCCCCTTCGAGGCGACATGGCCACGTCTGATATCCCTGCTGCCTAAGCTGAATTTCGAAATCACCAGTAAGCCGGAGTCTAAGGGTCTGATCATTGTGGATTATGACGAGCCGGATGCCGATTTCTGGAAAGAACATGACATAGAACCCTTTGGTCTCGATTCTGGGACTTATCATTTGCAACTCGGTGAATTCAAGGGCAAGACCTCCATCACCTTGTTTGATGAGGATAAGAAGCCGGTGCCCACCTCGGTGGTCAGCAAGATGTTTATCGGTATGTCCAAGGCCTTTGGCCGTGAGCAAGCCGCTGTGATGAAGAAGTAATAACGAAGGGGCCGTCGTGCCCCTTTGTGCTATCTGCAACCTCACTTACTGGAGTAAGTAACACATGGAAAAGAAAGCCGAACTGTATCGTGGCAAGGCCAAATCCGTCTATACCACTGACGATCCCAGCCGTCTCGTCCTGCTGTTCCGCAACGATACATCTGCTTTTGATGGCCAGCGGATTGAGCAACTGGATCGCAAAGGCATGGTGAACAATAAGTTCAACCATTTCATCATGACCAAGCTCGAAGAAGCGGGTATCCCGACCCAGATGGATCGTCTGCTCTCCGACAATGAAGTCCTGGTCAAAAAATTGGACATGGTTCCTATCGAGTGTGTGGTGCGTAACGTTGCCGCAGGCTCTATCTGTCGTCGCTTGGGCGTTGAAGAGGGTCTGGAGTTGAATCCGCCAACCTTCGAATTCTTCTTGAAGAACGATCCCCTGCACGACCCCATGGTCAACGAGTACCACATTCGCTCCTTTGGCTGGGCTACCGATGAACAGGTTGCGCGCATGAAAGAGTTGACCTTCAAGGTCAACGATGTGCTGAAGAAGATGTTTGATGAGGCAGGCCTAATCCTGGTTGACTATAAGCTGGAATTTGGTGTGTTCGAAGGCCAGATCGTTCTGGGCGACGAGTTCTCACCGGATGGTTGCCGTCTGTGGGACAAGGCTACTCGCCAGAAGCTGGACAAGGACCGTTTCCGCCAGGGTCTGGGTGGCGTGGTTGAAGCCTACGAAGAAGTGGCTGGCCGTCTGGGTATCAAGCTGGACTAACGATTGGCCGGGCAAACAGCTCACTGTTTGTCGGTAAGAAACAATAAAGGGCGCGACCAATGGTCGCGCCCTTTATCATTCTGTGCGCCGTGACCGGCGCTATCTGGCTGGTTAGTGGCCTGGCATCATGGTCACCAGCTTAGAGTACCAGCCTGGCTTTGCAGTTCTTACCCTTAAGCTTGCCCTGCTGCAGTTGCTTGAGTGCCTTCTGGGCGCTGGCCTGGCGGATAGCCACGTAGGCGTGGGTGTCGAACAAGTCAATCTTGCCTACTTCACT
>RRZU010094216.1_pt1 | contig 49724 bp, 48 predicted proteins | sample 2165561 | NCBI WGS metagenome assembly RRZU01 (sample SAMN10456909, study PRJNA506462) | wastewater metagenome | isolation source: wastewater sludge | place: USA: Moscow, Idaho | reverse complement strand
CTGGATCGCGGCCATCACCTCGTCGGTCACCCACCGCAGCACGGCGCGGTCGTTCTCCCCCCAGGCGTATTCGGAGAAGTCCAGCGGGCGTCCGAAGGTGATGACCGGATGATCCGCCCACGGGATACCCAGGCGCTTCCCGGTGAACTGGGAATCACGGACGGCGACCGGAATCACCGGCGCGCCCGAGGCGAGGGCCAGCCGCGCGATGCCTGTCTTGCCCTTGTACATGCGCCCGTCCGGGGAGCGCGTCCCCTCGGGGAAGATCCCGGCCACACCACCGCGCTCCAGCACCTCCAGGATCGGTCCCAGGCCGTCGGCGGACGCCCGCCCGCCCGAACGATCCAACGGGACCTGCCCGACGGCCGTGAGGAACCAGGCCACCAGCTTCGTCATGGGTCCGCCGCGTCCGGTGAACATCTCGGCCTTCGCCGGGAAGATGACCTTCCGCGTGATCAGGGCTGGCATCACGAAGGTATCGGCGGCACCGATGTGGTTCCCGGCCAGGATGACCGGCCCCGAGGATGGGATGTTCTCCTCCCCCACGGCGCGGGCGCCGTAGCCGAACCGCACCACCGCGCGGAACGGCACCTTGAAAAACCCATACCAACTCATGTCAGGCGGACCTCCTGACGGGTCAGCCTAGTGGGCCGTTCGCCTACGATGACGCCATGACGATCGCGGACCAGGCACGCCCCTTCCACGCCGACGGCGGCCCCGTGGGCGTGCTGTTGTGTCACGGGTTCACCGGCACCCCGGCGTCGATGATCGCGTGGGCCCGTCACCTGAACGCCGCGGGTTTCACGGTGGCGTTGCCCCGGCTGCCCGGGCACGGCACGACCTGGCAGGAGCTGAGCGTCACGTCCTGGCACGACTGGTACGACTGCGTCGAAGCCGAGTATCAAGCCCTGGCGCAGCGGTGCGAAGTGGTCTTCGTGGCAGGGATCTCGATGGGAGGGTCCCTCACCCTGCGTCTGGCCGAACAGCACCCGGACATCGCCGGGCTCATGCTGGTCAATCCGGCCCTGGGCGCCGTCGACCCCCTGGCGCGGTTCGCCCCGGCGCTGAAGTACGTGATCCGCCGGGTGGATTCGGTCGGCAACGACATTCACAAACCCGGCGTCGACGAGGGCGGCTACGGCGTGACGCCGGTGGCCGCAGTAGCCGAACTGCTGGGGCTGTGGACGGACGTGCGGTCATGCCTGGACTTGGTCACGTGCCCGATCATCTTGTTCCGCTCGGCAGTCGACCACGTCGTCCCGGCATCCTCTTCGGACGCGGTGGTGCGGCAGGTCTCCAGCGACGACATCACCGAGGTGATGCTGCCCAACAGCTACCACGTCGCGACCATGGATTACGACGCCGACACCATCTTCGCGGCCTCAACGGCGTTCGTCGAGCGGGTGGCGCGGTCCGCGGCGCGGGTGTGACCTGCGCGCCGTGCGCGCTCGCTGAGACGCGACGCCCGGTGGTGGATCAGCGCCGCAGGGCGGCACGCAGCGCGTCGGTGAACGCTGCGTCGTCGGGGCGTCCCGGCGACTGCCAGTCGGCGAACCAGGCGTCGGTCTGAACTCGCCCCCAGCGCTCCTGCGCCCCCGCCACCGCCCGCGCGGCGAGCGCGTAGACGGCCAGATCACCGGCGACCACGGCCTGGTCGCTGGGAAGTGCCGCGGCGTCCGGATCGGTGGGCAGAAGCGTCGCGTTGCTGGCCTCCAGGTCGGGAAACGCACGCTCGGCCCCATGCTCGGCGTAACCCTCCACCACCCACCCGGGGGCGACGCGCGCGGGTGAGCGCGTCACGGCGTGCACCGCCTCGTGGGTGAGGAGCTGGGCACGCCCCGTGTCGTCGAGTCCCGGGCGGTCGACAGGATTGCAGACGATGCGAGCGTCATCATCGCTGCCCCGCAGCCGCACATAGGCGCCGATCCCCGCGGGTTCGCCGAACTGCAGGAGATCGGCGGGTAGCTCCACCACGAGCGAGCCGTCCCAGGCCGGGTCGGGCCGCCACGCGCTCCAGTCCTCACCGATCAGCCGAGATTGAGCCTCGGCGGCCGCCGCGAGCCAACTCTGGGCCGAGGCCGCGCGACCGGTCGCGACGATCGCCCAGACCTGGCCTTGGCGGAGCACCTCGATGGCGTGGTGCAACCACACGACGGCATGATCGCCGAGGCGCTCAGCGATACTCGTGACCCGCCCGGCTTCGTCGACGTTGAGCGTCACCTCGGCGCTGCCCCAGCCCGGCTCGGTTCCAGCCCTGGTGCGGATGCGCAGCCCGCCGTCGTTCGGTTCGGCCCGCCACGCGCCCAGGGCCAGCGCATTGGCTGCGATGATCCGCCCCGTGGTGGCCGCCTCGGCCGCGAACACCCTGGCGAACCGGGTGGCATCGCGGCCCTCGACCGCCGCGTTGAGTTCGCTCGCGATCCGGGCGAGCAGGCCCTCCGAGACGGTGGTGCCCGGCGTCGCGACCGCACCGTTCCCCTCGTCGCCCTGCGTGGCGCACCCCGTCACCAGCCCGGCCGCCAGCAGCAGGGCCGTCCGGCGTCCGATGCGTACCGTCACGCCCCCGACGCTACCGCGCAGGAGCGCCGCCATCGCGTCCAGGCCAGGGGGTGCGGCGCTGGGGCCGGCGGACGGCACCGGGCAGCAGCCCACCGCCCAGACGGCGCCGGCGCAGTCGTCGCGCCTGATCAGGCACCACGCCGCCACCGGTGCGCCGTGATCGGGACCAGGCGAAGGGGCGGCAGCAGCCCGCCTTCAGCCATGACGTCGAGTGCCGCCCGCTCGTCGTCGGCCAGGGCCGCCGAAGGCACCTCCTGTCCCGGAGCACCCAGCAGGGCCGACACCACGCAGTCGTCGCACGCGGGGCCTTTGGCCGCGCAGCCGACGCAATCGATGAGCATCGTGTTCATGGCCTCACCCTGGCAGCGCCCGCTGACAAAACGGCGTCCCCCTGGCTGCGCCGCGTGCGACGGGCATCGTCGGGCTCCGGCCGAGACCACGTGGTCTGCGCCGTCCCAGGGGCGGGGCCCGCAGGTCTGCGCCCAGGCAGGGAACTGTCAGTGGCCCGCCGTAGCGTTCCCGATCATGACCTCCGTCGCCGCGCAGCCCAGCTTCGAGGATCTCGGCCGTCCTTTGGCCACAACGCCCTTTGTGGTGGTCGACCTGGAGACCACGGGCGCGGGCCCCGACGCGACGATCACCGAGATCGGAGCCGTCCGGGTGTGCGGGGGCGAGGTCGAGGGCGAGTTCCAGACGCTGGTGAATCCCCACGCTCACATTCCGCCACTGATCTCGGTGCTCACCGGCATCACCGACGCCATGGTCGCCGACGCCCCACGGGCCGATCAGGTGATCCCGCCGTTCCTCGAGTTCGCGCGGGGCTCGGTGCTCGTGGCCCACAACGCGGGCTTCGACGTCGGCTTCCTCAAGCGGGCGTGCGCCGACCAGGGCGTGCGCTGGCCGGGATTCGGTGTGCTCGACACGGTCGCCTTGGCCCGCGGGGTCCTGACGCGCGACGAGGTCCCCAACGTGAAACTCGCCACCTTGGCCCGGCACTTCCACGTGGCGGATCCCCCCAACCACCGGGCGCTGACGGACGCACGCGCCACGGTGACGGTGCTGCACCGGCTTCTGGAGCGCGTGGGCAACCTGGGGGTGTCCACCGTGGAGGATCTTCTCGAGTTCACCCGGGGGGTCTCTCCGGAGCGCCGCGCCAAGCGAACGTGGGCCAAGCAGGTGCCGAGCGCTCCGGGGGTCTACCAGTTCGTCGCCGACCTCGCAGATCGCGACGGCCAGGTCCGTCGCCAGGTGCTCTACGTCGGCAAGAGCGTCAACCTGCGCTCCCGGGTGGGCAGCTACTTCACGGCGTCGGAGAAGCGTCCCCGGATGGAGGAGATGATCCGCATCGCCACGGGGGTGGAGACGACGACCTGCCGCACCGCGTTGGAGGCGGAGGTGCTGGAACTGCGGCTCATCGCGGCGCACGCGCCGCGCTACAACCGTCGCTCCAAGTTCCCCGAGCGCCAGCAGTGGATCAAGCTCACCCGCGAGCCTTTCCCCCGGTTATCGGTGGTGCGCACCGTGGCCGACGACGGCGCCTGCTATTTCGGTCCCTTCTCGCGGCGCAGCGCGGCTGAGGACGCGATGCTCGCCCTCTACGACGCCTTCCCGATCCGGCAGTGCACGACGCGCCTGTCCGAACGCACGCCGAGCGGTCGCTGCGCTCTGGGCGATCTCGGCAAGTGCGTGGCGCCCTGCGACGGCAGTATCGGGCGGGCTGAGTACGCCCGGCTCGTCGAGGAGGTGCGCGCCAGCCTGACGGTGGACGTCCGCGCCGTGGTGCATGCCCCGCGCGAGCGGCTCGCCGCGCTGATCGCCCAGGAACGGTTCGAGGAGGCGGAGCGGCTGACGGGTCGGCTGCGCGGGTTCGTGCGCGCCGCCACGCGCGCCCGCCGCGTCGGGGCCCTGGCCGGCTGTGCGCAACTGGTGGCCGTCCGCCGCGCCGAGGTGGGCTGGGACGCGCACGTGATCCGCTACGGGAGGCTGGCGGCGGCGGCCCATGCGCGACCGGGTGAGTCGGTCGTCGGGGTCGCCCGGGAGGCGATGGCGGTCGCCGAACAGGTGCCCACCCCGGTCCCGGGTCTGCCTGCGGCCAGCATCGAGGAAGCCGAACGGATCTGCTCCTGGCTGGAGGCTCCCGGCGTCCGCCTGATCGAGGTCGACGGCGAATGGGGCTGGCCGCTGCATGGGGCCATCGCCGAGGCCGAACTTCCGCGCTTCGCCCTGGGCGAGGCTCCGTCCGCCTCGCTAGGGTGAGCCCATGAACACCGCGATCGTCTTCATCTCCACCGCCGTCGACCAGGTCAGCGAAGTGGCCGATCGGGTCGCGGCCATGCCGGAGGTGACCGAGGTCTATTCGGTCACCGGTGACGTCGACCTGATCGCGATCGTGCGCACCCGGGAGATCGAACGCATCGCCGATGTCGTCACCGGTGGCATCAACAAGGTCCCGGGAGTGACCGGCACCAAGACTCACCTGGCGTTTCGCGCCTACTCCACCCACGATCTGGAAGCGGCCTTCTCCCTCGGCGAGTGAGGTGCGCGCTCCCGCACCGCTCCTCCCGCCGTCGGCCGGGGGCACGTCGTGCACGCACGGGTGGGGGCAACGGACTCGCCGTTACCCCCACCCGTGCGGGATGCGAGAGGCTCAGGCCTCGTCGATCTCCACCGACTCGATGACGACCGGCTCGATCGGGCGGTCGCCCCGGCCGGTGCGGACTTTACCGATCGCGTCGACGACGTCGCGCCCGGCCTGATCGGCCACTTCCCCGAAGATGGTGTGACGGAAGTTCAGGTGCGGGGTCGGAGTGACCGTGATGAAGAACTGCGAGCCGTTGGTGCCGGGACCCGCGTTCGCCATGGCAAGCAGGTAGGGCCGGTTGAACGACAGGTCGGGGTGGAACTCATCGCCGAACTGGTAGCCCGGGCCGCCGGTGCCGGTCCCGAGCGGGTCGCCGCCCTGGATCATGAATCCGTCGATGATCCGGTGGAACGTGACACCGTCGTAGAACTTGCCGGTGGTGGTCTGGCCGGTCTCAGCGTCGCGGTATTCCTGGGTCCCGCCCGCGAGCCCCACGAAGTTGGCAACGGTCTTGGGAGCCTGCTCGTCAAAGAGGTTGAGCGTGATGTCACCGTGGTTGGTGTGGAGCGTTGCCTTCTTGGCCACGTCGGTTCCTTTCATGCGCGGGCCCGCCATGCGGGCGTTACTCCCCCACGTTACCCAAGCCCACCCGGCGTCGCGACGCGGCCACGCCCCCGAGGCATCCCTGGGAATGACGTGCTGCCCCTGTGCCGCGAGGGGGGCCTTGGGTACGGTGGCTGCTACGCGATCACGCGAACCCAATCAACCAGGAGGAAAGACCGTGAGGAAACGGAAGAACCTCGAAAGCGTTGTCGGTGATACCACCCACGCCGCTCAGGATCTCGGCAAGGACGCCCTCGCTCAAGCGGGCGTGTACCTGCAGCAGGCCCAGGAATACCTGACCCCGCTGGCCCAGGACGCCAAGAAGAAGGGCGCCAAGTTCGCCGCCGACGCCGTCGACGCCGTGCAGCCCAAGCTGGATGAGGCCCTGAACCGGGTCTCCCCCGCCATCGACGAGGCCTACGCCCGTCTGGCCCCCGCAGTCGACACGGCTCGCGACAAGGTGCAGAACAATTTCATTCCCGCCGTCAGCGAATTGCTGCACAATGCGGCCGACGATCTGGCCAAGGTCGAGATCCCGGCCCTGGTCGAGCCGCCCAAGAAGAAGTCGGGCTGGAAGACCTTCGGCAAGATCCTGCTGGCCGGCGGTCTCCTCGTCGGCGTCGTCGTGGCGCTGCGCAAGTTCCTCGCGCCGAGCGACTCGGGTTGGTACGCGCATGAGCCCAGCCAGCCGTACGTCCCGACCTCCACCCAGAACCTCGTCGACGACCTGTCGAAGAAGTCCGATGAGACCGCTGACGCGGCCTCGGAATGGATCGACCAGGCGGGTGACAAGGCCGAGGCTGCCAAGGATGCGCTCGCGGACGCTGCCGACAAGGCCGGGGAGAAGCTGAACGACGCCAAGGACGACCTGGCTGATGCTGCCTCCGACGCCAAGGACGCCTTGAAGAAGGGCGCCTCGAATGTCAAGGAGAAGGCGGCCGACGCCGTCGCTGACGCGAAGAAGGCCGCGGAGGGTGATGCTGCCCCTTTCGTGGATAGCCCTTACGGGGGAGGTTCCTTCGTCGGAGCCGAGCCGCCGGAGGGCTTTCGCATCAAGGGCAACGAGCGGTCGATGAAGTTCCACGTCCCCGGTAACGGGGGCTACGAGCGGACGATCGCAGACGTGTGGTTCGCCGACGAAGCCGCGGCTCAGGCCGCCGGCTTCACCAAGGCGCAGCGCTAGCCACCAGGCACCAGCCAGGGGGCGCGATCCGTGCGGATCGCGCCCCCTGGCGCGTGCATGGATGCCACCACCGTCGCGTCCTCAACCTCACACTCGGCCCGATACGGCGGCCTTTCTGGATGACCGTTCGTCCCGAGGAGCCATCATGTCCGTCGCCCTGTTCTCCGTTTCGCCGTCAGGGAAGCGTCGCGTCGACCCCGACCGGTGGGTCGACGCGGCACCGTTTCGCGCGCATCTGACGCATCTGTGCGCCGCCTCGGGCCTGACCTGGCCGGTGGTCGCGCTGCACGCGGGGTTGACGCTGCGCCACGCCGACGCCCTCCTGCACGGCCGCGAGGGGCGTCCGGCGCGCCGACTTCCTCGGCCTGCTGCGCAACGACTGTGGCAGGTCGAGGTGAGCGATCTGCTGGTCCTGAGGCGCACTCTGCTCCCCGCCGACGCGACCGCGCATCGTGTCGCCGTCCTGCTGGAACGCGGCACCTCCGCGGCGCGCATCTGCGCCGACCTCGGCTGGCCACCAGCGCGGCTTCGGTCGCTGCTGGGGCGCACCCCGGGTCGGGTGACCGCAGTGGAGGCGCTGGGGGTTCGGGCTCTGGCCGAATCCCTCGATCGGGTAGACCAGCGTTCACCGGTGCGCGACGCCCGTGCGGCCTAGGCTCAGCCCGTGCCCTCCCCCGTCGCGCCGCAGCTCGTCTCGATCGACGCCCTCCCCCTCCTCGCCTGGGGCTTGATCGGGGCGGCCCTGCTCGGGGTGGCGATGGCCGCCCTGGCGCCCCATGTCCTGCGCGCGCTGCCCGAGCCCCTGCACGATCCCGAGGCTCCCCGCTACAGCAGTTTGGCCACGCCCGGCTTCGTCGTCGCCACGGCCGCGTTGACGGCGCTGGGCAGCGCCGTGGTGGTGTGGCGCGCCGACCCCGCCCTCTGGCTCGCGTGGTCGTCGCTCACGACGGTCAACGTTCTGGCCTGCGCCATCGATGCCCGCACCACGTGGCTGCCCGCCCGGCTGTCGTGGGCCGGGTGGACCCTCGCCGCGCTGGGGATGCTCGCCGCTGGCGTGGCGGCATGGTCGTGGCTGCCGGTGGTGGCGGGCCTGGTCGGCGCGCTCATCGTGGGTGGCTTCTTCCACGCCGTGTGGCGGCTCAGCGGGCAACTCGGCTACGGGGACGTCCGGCTGGCCACCACGGTGGGGGCGGTGACCGCGCTGTCCTCGCCCGCGCTGGCGCTGTGGGCTCTCCTCGCCGGTACTCTGCTCGGCGCCCTCACGGGGCTGGTCCTCCGCGCCTGCGGGCGCGTGGGCGGCTTCCCCTACGGGCCGGGGCTCCTCACGGGGGCATTCGTCGCCCTGCTCCTGCCCTGGGTGTGAGTCGCGGGCCGGGAACGTGTCGAGCGAGTCGGCGGGTGACCGCCAGTCCGCGGCTGTCCGACAGTCTGCGGTCAGCCCGCCAGCCTGTGGGTCACCTCGACCCACCGCTGCAGCAGCGAACTCGCCGTACCGTCGTCCAGCACGGCCGCAGCGCGCGCCAGGCGCGCGCGGAACTGCTCGGCGAGCGGTGCATCCGGGTCGGGGCCCTCGAACGCCAGGAGGGCGGCGGCCGCATTCAGCGCCACGATGTCGCGCACGGCCCCGGGCTTTCCTGCGAACGTGTCGCGCGCCACCTGCGCGTTGAAGGCGGGGTCACCGCCCACGAGGTCGGCCCGCACAGCGCGGGGGATACCCAGTTCCGCCGGGTCGAGGGACGTTTCCACCGCGCGCCCATCCGCAATCACCCAGACACGGCTCTGCGTGGTCGTCGTGAGTTCGTCGAGCCCGTCGCCGCCGTGGAAGACCAGGCCGCGCTGTCCGCGCCCGGCGACCACGTCGGCCACGACACCTGCCATGACCGGGTCGGCGACGCCGATCGCCTGCGCATTCGGTCGCGCCGGGTTGGCCAGCGGACCCAGGAAGTTGAAGACGGTTCGGATGCCCAGCTCGCGCCGGGGAACGGCGGCGTTGCGCAGGGAAGGATGGTAGTGCGAGGCGAACAGGAAGACGATGCCGACCTCGTCGAACACCTGCGCCTGCGCCGCGGGGTCGAGATCGAGGACGACGCCCAGCGCTTCCAGGCAGTCAGCCGTTCCCGACGCCGACGAGGCGGCCCGGTTGCCGTGCTTGACGACGCGGGCCCCTGCCGCGGCGGCCGTCACGGCAGCCATCGTGGAGATGTTGACCGTGTTGGCCCGGTCGCCTCCGGTACCGACGATGTCGACGGCCTCGGCGGTGGGCAAGGAGATCGGTCGGGCGTTCGCGAGCATGCCGCTTACCAGGCCGGTGAGCTCCCCGGGGGTGACCCCCTTGGCTTGCAGGGCGACCATGAAGCCTGCGATCTGGGCCGACGTTGCGGCACCGGCCAGGATTTCGTTCATCGCCCAGGCTGCCGCATCCGAATCGAGGTCGGTGCCGGTCACCAGGCCGGTCAGCAGGTCAGGCCAGGTCTGGCTCACGAGACGTGCGCCTGCTTCCCCAGGCGCTCACGCAGCAACTCGGCGACGGGGGTCGGCAGCCGGACCGGGTCGATCGGGTAGGGCACGACCGCGTCGGCCCGAGACCAGGTGGCCAACCAGGCGTCCGCCACACGCTCGACCAGGAGCAGGAACGGCGGGCAGCCGGGGACCTCGTCCTTGGCCTGGCGGCACAGCCCCATCCCGCCGAGCGGGACGGCCTCGCCGTCGGCGATCACCAGGTCGATGCCGCCCTCATCCAACGTCTTGATGGCGGCCTGGTGCGTCGCGCACTCCACCATGGTGAGTTCGGGCACATCGGCCGCGACGCGCCGACCCAGTGCCACCTTGATCTGATCGCGGGTCCGGCGGTCGTCGGAGTAGATCAGGATGGTGGCCTTGGCGGCAGGTGCCTCTTCGCTCATCGCGTCCTCACTTCTTCCACGGGCAACGGCTGCCATGCTATCGCCCAGATCGGCCTGGCGGCGCACGGATCGCCCCTCCCGTGGTAGGGGCCGGGCCGTGGTGGCGCCGGCCGCCCAGATAACGAACGCTCATCTTTTAGCGGCTGGGTCCCGTACGAACGTGACCCCGGCACGGTTCAACGGTAATAATGGCGCCCGTGGCGAATACATCGAATACGAGCGCGGTCCCGGTCGTCCCTCACGGCGCACTCCACCCGGTGGCGCCCGCACGGCTGAACGGCATCAAGGGCCGTCCGGACATGTTGGCTGTCGGCACGGTGATCTGGCTCGCGAGCGAGCTGATGTTCTTCGCCGCGTTGTTCGCCGCCTACTTCAACCTGCGCAACGTCACCACCTCGATGGCCGCGCCCGGCGAGGAGACCATGTGGCAGTGGGGCAGCGCCCACTTCATGCAGAGCTGGTTCGGCATCGACGCCCCCTGGTTCTCACTGATCAACACCACCATCTTGGTGCTGTCCTCGATCACCTGCCAGGTGGGGGTTCACCGCGCGGAGCGAGGGTTCGTCTCCCGCACCGGGGGGCTGCTCAACGTCGCCAAGTGGGGCATGCGCGAGTGGTACACGCTCACCTTCGTCATGGGGGCGGTCTTCCTCGGTGGTCAGGCCTACGAGTACGCCACGCTCGTCTCTGAGGGCTTCCTGCCGAGCACCAACGCCTACACGTCGGCCTTCTTCCTCGCCACGGGCTTCCACGGCCTGCACGTCCTCGGCGGCCTGATCCTGTTCATCTTCATGCTGGGCCGGACCTACATCGCACGCACCTTCACCCATGAGCAGCGCGTCAGCGCCATCGTGGCCTCGTATTACTGGCACTTCGTCGACATCGTGTGGATCATCCTCTTCGCGGTGATCTACATCATCCGCTGACCGTCCGTCCCCACTTCGAAAGGCGCACACACCATGCGATCGGGTCATCCCAGAAGGCGGCGCAAGGCGGCGCGACCCCTCTCCCTCGTCCTGGCACTCGTCCTGCTCGGCTCCCTGTATGCGGCGTTGGTGCCGACAAGCCAGGTGGCTGCCGACAACGGCACCTCCGCCCAGGTCGCCGAGGGCAAGGCACTGTTTCAGGTGACCTGCTCCTCGTGTCACGGGCTCAACGGCGAGGGCACCTCGCAGGGCCCCTCCCTGATCGGCGTCGGCGCGGCCTCGGTCGACTTCCAGATGAGCACCGGCCGCATGCCCATGGCACGCCCCGGTGAGCAGGCTCCCCGCAAGGTGAACACCTACACCGCCGAAGAGATCGGCAGCATCTCCGCGTATGTCGCCTCGCTGGGCCCCGGCCCGGCGATCCCGAACTCGTCACAGTACGACTACTCCAACCTGACCGACGAGGAGATCGCCCGGGGCGGCGAACTGTTCCGCACGAACTGCTCCGCGTGCCACCAGGCCGCCGCCAACGGCGGGGCTCTGCCGAACGGCAAGTACGCCCCGTCGCTGCACGGCGTCGAGCCGCTGCACATCTACGAGGCCGTGCGCACCGGCCCGCAACAGATGCCCGTGTTCGCCGCGGGCGCCATCCCCGATGAGGACGTCGCCGCGATCATCGGTTACCTCAAGGGGATGGAGGAGGAGCCGTCGGCCGGCTTCACGCTCGGCGGGCTCGGCCCGGTCACCGAAGGTCTGTTCGGCTGGATCATCGGGATCGGCGGTCTGTGCCTGTTCGCCGTCTGGATCACTTCACGAGGAGCGCGAGCGAAATGACGCACGACCAGTCCACTCTGATCCCGCGTGAACAGGGCGACCCGGACGTCCCGGTGTCGGATCCCGGCATCGAGCCGCACGTCGAGCGCTACACCGACTCCGACCCGCGACTGAGCCAGCGCACCTATCACCAGGTGGTGGCGATCTTCGGTGTCGTGCCGATCCTCGCGATCGCCTTCGTGGTGATCTACTTCGCCGTCCCCCCCGCCGCGACCGCGGAGCTGCTGGGGTTGCGGTGGGCCGTCCAGCCCACCCTGCTGGGCCTGAGCGCCGGCCTGGGGGTCCTCCTCATCGGCATCGGCGCCATCCACTGGGCCCGCCAGCTCATGAACGACACCGAGATCTCCGAGGAGCGCCACCCGGTGGCGTCCACTCCGCAGGAGAAGGCGGGATTCCTCGCCGCCGTCAACGCAGGCGCCGAGGACGCTGGCATCAAGCGCCGCGGCATGCTGTTGGGATCCCTGGGGGGAGCCATCGGCATCATGGCCGTCCCTGCCCTGGTCACGCTCGCCGACTTGGGTCCGTGGCCGACCGCGGCGACGCGCAAGGAGACGTTGGAGCACACCTTGTGGGCCGACGGCGTACGCGTCGTCAACGACACCAACTGGGTCCCCCTCAAGGCCGCCGACATCGAGATCGGGCAACTCGTCAACGCCGAGCCGGAGAACCTGCGTGACCTCCACGGCACCGAGTACCAGAACATGAAGGCCAAGACGGCCCTCATCGTCGTCCGCATGGATCCGAACTCCATCAAGATCCCCGAGTCCCGTCAGGACTGGCAGGTCGGCGGGATCCTGGCCTACAGCAAGATCTGCACCCACGTCGGCTGCCCCATCTCCTTGTGGGAGCAGCAGACTCATCACCTGCTGTGCCCCTGTCACCAGAGCACGTTCGACCTCGCCGACTCCGGCGTCGTCGTCTTCGGCCCCGCAGCACGCTCGCTGCCCCAGTTGCCGCTCAAGGTCGACGCAGAAGGCTACCTCGTGGCCCAAAGCGACTTCACGGTCCCGGTCGGCCCCAGCTTCTTCGAGCGGGACTCCCGCAACGACTACAAGAAGGGTGACCGATAATGGCGAGGCCCGCTGAGATCTCCCCCGAGGCGCCCCTGCTCGACACCCAGGCCCCCACCGACGAGGACACACTCACCACGGTGCCGGGTCCCGTCGGCTGGCTGGACGAACGCCTCGGCGTCGCGAAGATCGGCAAGGCCGCCCTGCGTAAGGTCTTCCCCGATCACTGGTCCTTCCTGCTGGGCGAGATCGCACTGTACTCGTTCATCGTCCTGCTGCTCACGGGGCTGTTCCTCACCATCTGGTTCAAGCCGTCGATGGCCGAGATCGAGTACGAGGGCAGCTACCAGTTGCTCCGCGGGCTGCCGATGTCGCAGGCCTTCGAGTCGACCCTGCATCTGAGCTTCGACGTGCGCGGCGGCCTGCTGGTCCGCCAGATCCACCACTGGGCGGCCATCTTGTTCATGGCGTCCATGACGGTGCACATGCTGCGCATCTTCTTCACCGGCGCCTACCGCAAGCCGCGCGAACTGAACTGGCTCATCGGCGTCGTGCTGTTGTCGCTGTCGATGATCGCCGGCATGACCGGCTACTCGCTGCCCGATGACCTGTTGTCCGGCACGGGCCTGCGGTTCACGCAGGGTGCCATCTTGTCGGTGCCCGTGATCGGCACCTGGGTGCAGTTCTTCGTGTTCGCGGGCGAATACCCAGGCGACGCGATCATCGCCCGGTTCTACATGGCTCACATCCTGTTGATCCCGGCCATCCTGCTGGCCCTCATCGGCGCGCACATGGCACTGCTCGTGTACCACAAGCACACGCAGTTCCCCGGTCCCGGGCGCACCGAGAAGAACGTCGTGGGCTACCCGATGTTCCCGGTCTACATGGCCAAGGCGGGCGGGTTCTTCTTCATCGTGTTCGGCGTCCTGATCCTCATGGGTGCCACCATGTCGATCAACCAGGTGTGGCTCTACGGCCCGTACAACCCCGCCCAGGTCACCGCTGGTTCCCAGCCTGACTGGTACATGGGGTGGGTGGAAGGCGCAGTCCGGATCATGCCGGGCTTGGAGTCCCACTGGGGCCCCACCACCTGGTCGTGGAACATCTTCCTCCCCTTCGCCGTACTGATGGGCATCTTCTACACGTCACTGGCGTTGTGGCCCTTCGTCGAGTCATGGATCACGGGAGACAAGCGCGAGCATCACCTGTTGGATCGGCCCCGGAACGCCCCGACGCGGACGGCACTCGGTGTGGCGGGCATGACCTTCTATGGGTTGTTGTGGACCGGTGGCGGCAACGACATCATCGCCACACATTTCCACCTGTCGCTCAACGCGGTGACGTGGTTCTTGCGCTTCGCGGTCTTCCTCGGCCCGGTGGTGGCGTTCCTCATCACGAAGCGCATCTGCCTGTCCCTGCAGCGGGCCGACCGCGAACGGCTGTTGCACGGGTCGGAGTCGGGGATCATCACCCAGAGCCCGGAGGGAGGGTTCTCCGAGCCGCACACGCCGATCTCGCACGATGAGGCGTACACGCTCACCCAGCACACGCAGCACACTCCGCTGGAGGAGACCCCGACCGTCGACGAGCACGGCGTTCGCGTCAAGAATCCCGACGCCGTCAGCGGCTTCCGGGCACGGCTCTCACGCTGGTACTCCGGCGATGACATCCCGATTCCGTCGCGCAGCGAGATCGCCGATGCCGCCCATCACGGAGATGAGAGCCACAGCGACGCCGAGCCGGGCGAGCTCGAGGCGGAGGACACCACGTCCGAACGCCAGCTCCACTAGGCGCTCCGAAGCAGAAGTTCTGTCAGCCGTGCGCGAGGGGCGGTGGCCATCCAGGGTCGCCGCCCCTCGCGCACGACTACGCTGAGGGTCGTGCGTTTCACCACCGGCAAGCCCGATCATGATCTGACCTACGACGACGTCTTCATGTCGCCGACGCGATCCTCCGTCCGCTCCCGCATGGAGGTCGATCTCACGTCGACCGATGCGCTGGGCCTCCCGACCCCGCTCGTCGTCGCCAATATGACCGCCATCTCCGGGCGTCGCATGGCCGAAACGGTCGCGCGGCGCGGCGCGGTCGCGATCATTCCGCAGGACCTCTCCCCCGCCGCGGCGACCGACGCGATCGCCCGCGTGAAGTCGGCGCACACCGTCTTCGACACCCCGATCCGGGTGACGGCCGACATGATCGTCGGGGACGCGCTACCGCTCATCCCCAAACGGGCTCACGGCGTCGCGGTCGTGCTGGAGGACGGCGCCCCCGTGGGCTTGTTGTCCGCCGCAGAGGCGGCCGGCATGGATCGCTTCGTGCCGGTGCACGAACTGATGACGACCGATCTCACTCTGGTGCCCGCCACGATCACACCCCAGGAGGCGTTCGATCTGCTCACCGAGCAGCGACGCAAGATCGCCATCGCGGTCGACGGGGCCGGGCAACTGGTCGGTGTCCTCACGCTCAAGGGCGCCATGCGCTCAGCCCTGTACGCGCCCGCCGTCGACGCCCAGGGCAGACTCCGCATCGGGGCCGCGGTCGGCATCTCAGGTCCCACCCAGGAGCGGGCGGACGCCCTCCTGGAGGCCGGAGCGGACGTGTTGGTCATGGACACCGCGCACGGCCACCAGGACCGGATGCTGGAGACCCTGCGCCTGGTCCGCGAGGTGCGCGACGCGCACGCGGCCCGCACCGGCGTCCGGGTGCCGTTGGTGGGCGGCAACATCGTCACCGCCGAGGGCACCAACGACCTGATCGAGGCCGGCGCCGACATCGTGAAGGTGGGCGTCGGTCCGGGTGCCATGTGCACCACACGGATGCAAACGGGAGTGGGGCGGCCGCAGTTCTCCGCGGTGCTGGACTGCGCCGCAGCTGCCGCCGACCTCGGCAAGGCGATCTGGGCCGACGGCGGCGTCCGGCACCCTCGCGACGTTGCCCTCGCTCTGGCCGCTGGTGCGGGTGCCGTCATGGTGGGTTCGTGGTTCGCGGGTACGCACGAGTCCACGTCCCCGCTCATGCGTGACGCGGACGGACGCGCCTACAAGGAGTCCTTCGGGATGGCTTCCGCCCGCGCCGTCCGCGCCCGGACCAAGGAGCAGAGCTTCTTCGATCGAGCCCGGGCGTCTTTGTTCGAGGAGGGCATCTCCTCGTCGCGCATGTACCTCGACCCCGCGCGGCCCGGCGTCGAGGACCTCATGGACTTCATCACCTCCGGAGTCCGCTCCTCGTGCACGTACGCGGGCGCCCGGACGCTTGCTGACTTTCACGCGCGGGCCACGGTGGGCGTGCAGTCACGCTCCGGCTACGAGGAAGGCCGCCCGCTCCACGTCAGCTGGTAGTCGGGGCCGTCCGCACCTCCTGAGGCTCTGGCGGCCAGGGCACCTCCTGATGTCCGGGCGGACAGGGCTCCAACGACGGCACCGAGGGGCAACCCGACCCAACCGCGCCATGGACGCCGGCGCCCGCGCTACGCGCACGACAACGCGGCCCCGGAACCATGCTGGTTCCGGGGCCGCGTTGTCCGGGCTCAGTGCTTGTAGTCGCCCGTGTAGAACTCGTAGGCCCAGCCGCAGGCGGCCCAGATGCCGAGGCCGACGCCGAGCAGGCTGATCCACCATCCGTAGACGGCGCCCAGGAGCATCGCCGTGATGGCGACGGTCGACCAGAACGGGACGATGCTGCTGGGCGGGAAGAAGCCCAGGGCACCCGCGTTCTCGACGATCTCGCCGTCCTTGCGGTCTTCTGGGCGCATCCCGACTGTCCGGCCCGTGACGATGAGCAGACCCCACACCATCAGGCAGAACAGCAAGGTCAGGGCCAGCACGGTGGTACCGATGACCTCGAAGTGGCCCATCTGCCAGGTGATCACCGCGTAGGCCGGGGTGACCACCACAAAGAACGCGATCAAGAAGAGGAAGATCTTCGCTTCGGTCTTCATCGGTTCGCCTCCTCCTCGAGAGCGGGCTTGGACTCGGGCTGCTCGACGCCACGGCGCCCAGAAATCTCCGGGTAGTGCAGGTCGAAGGCGGGAGCCTCACTGCGGATCCGCGGCAGCGAGGTGAAGTTGTGCCGCGGCGGCGGGCAGGAGGTCGCCCATTCCAGGGAACGGCCCCAGCCCCACGGGTCATCCACGGTGACGCGGGGCGCGGACTTGTGGCTCTTGTAGACATTCCAGATGAACGGAAGCATCGAGATGCCCAACAGGAACGCCCCCACGGTGGAGACCTGATTCAGCAGTGTGAACCCCTCCTGTGGCAGGTAGTCCGCGATCCGGCGCTGCATACCTTCCACACCCAGCCAGTGCTGCACGAGGAACGTCAGGTGGAATCCGAGGAAGATCAGCCAGAAGTGAAGCACGGCGAGTTTCTCATCCAGCTTGTAGCCGTACCACTTCGGCCACCAGAAGTAGAACCCGGCGAACATCGAGAACACGACGGTGCCGAACAGGACGTAATGGAAGTGGGCGACCACGAAGTAGGTGTCAGACACCTGGAAGTCCAGCGGCGGGGAGGCCAGGATGACGCCGGTCAGGCCACCGAACAAGAAGGTGGTGAGGAATCCGACCGCGAAGAGCATGGGGCTCTCCATGCGGATCGAGCCGTTCCACATCGTGCCGATCCAGTTGAAGAACTTCACGCCCGTGGGGACGGCAATCATGAACGTCATGAAGGAGAAGAACGGCAGGTTCACCGCGCCCGTCACGAACATGTGGTGGGCCCACACCGAGATCGACAAGGCGCCGATCGAGAGCGTGGCGGCGACCAGGCCGATGTAGCCGAACACCGGCTTGCGGCTGAACACCGGGATGATCTCGGTCACGATGCCGAAGAACGGCAGCGCCAAGACGTACACCTCGGGGTGGCCGAAGAACCAGAACAGGTGCTGCCACAAAATGGCACCGCCCGTTGCGGCGTCAAGGATGTGCGTTCCCAGGACGCGGTCACTGAGCAGGACCAGCAGGCCCGCCGCGAGCACCGGGAAGACGACCAGGATCAGGATCGAGGTGACCATGATGTTCCAGGTGAACATTGACATGCGGAACATGGTCATACCGGGCGCACGCATCGTCACGATGGTGGTGATGAAGTTCACCGCGCCCAGGATCGAGCTCAGGCCCAGCATGTACAGGCCGACCAGCCACAGGTTGCCACCGGCTCCGGGGCTGTTGATCGCATCCGACAGCGGGACGTAGGCGAACCAGCCGAAGGAAGCGGCGCCGTCCGGGCTCAGGAAGCCCGCACACGCAACGAGCGAGCCGAACAGGTACAGCCAGTAGCTGAACATGTTCAGGCGCGGGAAGGCGACGTCGGGGGCCCCGATCTGGATCGGCATCAACGCGTTCGCGAAGGCGGCGAACATCGGCGTCGCGAACATCAGCAGCATGATCGTGCCGTGCATCGTGAAGAACTGGTTGAAGGTCTCGTAGCTGAGGTACTGCAGACCCGGGAACGCCAGTTCGGCGCGGATGGCGAGCGCCAGCAGACCGCCGAAGGCGAAGAACGCCAAGGCGGTCCACACATACAGCTTCGCGATCACCTTGTGGTCGGTGGTGGTCATCCAGGACCACACCAATGCGCCCTTGCCCAGCCGGCGTGACGGCTGCGCGACCGCGACGCTGGACTCGACCCGTGCGGCGGTAGTCATGGCCTCAGCCCTCCTTCTTCGGTCCGGTGGTGGGGAAGGACGGGGCGACCAGGTCGCCGGTCTGACCGGAGGCCACCAGCTCCTTGATCACCGCGTTGTACTCGGCCTCGGGGAGGACCTTCACGTTGAAGACCATTTGGGCGTGGTAGGTGCCACACAACTCGGCACACTTGCCCAGGAACTCACCCTGTTTGGTCGGGGTGACGTCGAAGCTGTTCGGGTGGCCCGGGATGACGTCCAGCTTGAAGTAGAAGTCCGGCACCCAGAACGAGTGGATCACATCGGCCGACTGCAAGTTGAACCGGACGGGCTTGTTCAGCGGCAGATACAGGGTCGGGATCGTCTCGATGGTGCCGACCGTGTGGGCATCGCTGCCGATCGCGGGGTTGTCCGCTTCGCGGTAGTTGAAGGTCCACGACCATTTCTGGCCGATGACATCGATCTGGTGGGGGTTCTGCGACTCGGTCTTGGCGAGCACGCCGTTCTGCGCCTGCACCGTGAAGAAGAACAGGACGCCGATGATGAGGAACGGCACCAGCGTGTACAGGATCTCCATCGGGAGGTGGTACTGCGTCTGCTTCGGCGTCTCGTCGTGGCTGCGCCGACGGAACCGGATGATCGCGTACCCGATCAGCCCCCAGACCAGGACGCCGATGACCATCGATGCGATCCAGGCGCCGCTCCAGAGGTTGCCGATGAAGGGTGCACGGTCGCTGGCGGCCTCCGGAAGGCCCCATCGCGTCCACTGCTCCACGGTCGCCTGGGAGCAGCCGCTCAGCGCCAGTGCGCTACCGACGGCGGCCACAGTGGCGACGGCCCGGCGAGCCGGACGGGTTCGAATCAGAGCCACGTCACACCCTTCCCTTGATCGTCAGCCGTTCCGCGCAAACACGGTCGGCCGAGCTGTCGATGCACGTAGGCACACTAACCCAAACGGGCATCCGGTCGCCTCCTGGGAGGCGATCGGATGCCCGCGTCGGGGACACTGTGTCCCGATCGTGACCTGGGTCACGAGGGTGCTCGATCAGTGGAAGCTGTCACCACAAGCGCAGGAGCCGCCCGCGTTGGGATTGTCGATGGTGAAGCCCTGCTGCTGGATGGTGTCGACGAAATCGATCGTCGCGCCGAGGAGGTAGGGGGCGCTCATGCGGTCGGTGACGACCTTGACGCCGTACCACTCCTTTTCGACGTCGCCGTCGAGTTCGCGATCATCGAGGGCGAGCTGGTAGCGCAGCCCCGAGCAGCCGCCGGGGGCAACGGAGATGCGCAGCGAGAGGCCGTCCTCGCCCTCGCTGGCGGCCAGATCGGACACCTTGCGGGCCGCGACCTCGGTCAGGATGATGCCGTCGGCCTGAACCTCCGGCTGCTGATCAACGCTCATGTGGGTGCTTCCTTCGTGCTTGTGGGACCGCGGGCACCTGCGGAGAGGAACCCAAGCGGCAACGCTGCTTGCCGCCAGTCTAGGTCACCTGTGCGGCAGGGCGAAGTGTGACCATCGTCACCACGTCCAGCTTCCGGCCATTCCCGCCGCCCGCGCGGTCAGCTCGGCGGCGTCGAGCAGCGGTCCGCCGCCCAGCGCATACGCGATCTCCGCCCCGAAGGTCCGCAACTCCCGAGACGAGACCTCCACGGTTCGCGCGACCACCACACAGGGTCGCAAGGTCCGCTCGGCCAGCGAGATGACCTCCCCCACCACGGGACCGCCGCGTCGCACGAAGTCGAGGTGATCGGCGCCGGTGACCACGACATCGGCCGCGGCGGCGGTCTGCTCGAGGTGGGCGACCTGGGCGCACAACGCGGGCCCGCTGGTGAACCAGGCACCCAGAGCGGTCAACGCGACCAGGGCGCCTCCCGCCGCCCCCATGCCGGGGCCGTCCTGAACTCCCAGCGCACCCGCGAGCGCCCCCAAGGAGGCGTTCGTGGCAAGCATGAGTGCTGGATCCGCGCCCGTGGCGTGCCCGCGGCGCGCGGTGAGTCCCCGTAGCCCCAGCAGCATGTCGCCCAACTGTTCGGGGTGGATCGCGGCGACGAGCTCGGTCGCGCCCACCGCCTCGCGGGCCGTGTCGAGGTCGACATGGGTGAGCCCCGACAAACCGCCGACTCCGGCGTCCAGCGGGACGTCCGCCCGGGCACCGAGCGCAGCCAGCAGCCCCGCTCCGCCGTCGTGAGTGCGCACCGACGTGAGGTCGACCACGACGCGCCGAGGACCGTCGGCCAGGACCGCGGCGAGGTCGCGTCCCAGCGCCAGCGTCGACGACTGCGTGTCGATGCCGGGCTCGGGAGCGTCGGCCGCAGGACCGGTCACCACGACGGCGTCGTCCCCGAGTTCGGCCAGCGCCTGACGCAGGTCGTCGCCACCCGCAGCCAGGGGAACCACCGCGACCTCGACGCCGGGCCTCACGGCCACGAACGCACGACCCAACGCGGCCCCCGCGTCCGATGACGCGAGGGCCCCGAGGCGATCGGTGCAGATCAGTAGGCGCACTAGGGAAGCAACCCCCCGGCACCGTCGGTGTCGCCGACCCAGTCGCGCAACTGCTCGGGTGGCGTGTCCGCCTCGGGCAAGATGACGTCGGAGTCGATGAGGAGGTCGTCGTCGAGCGGGGTGCCCTGCTCGCGAACCTCGGCGAGCAGACGGGTCATGGCCCGCTGCACCCAGGCCGGATCACCCTCGGCCAGCGCGGCCTCGACATCGTCGTCCAGCGCGTTGATGATCTCCAACTCGGCGTCGTCGAGGCGGTACTGCCCTTCGCCCAGGATGCGGACGATCATGGCGTCACCCCTGAGATCCGGGAGCCGGGGAGGCCCCGCCGTTCGTCTCGACCTCGGTGACGGTCGCATCCACCGGGGCCTGAGCGCCCGCCGGCAGCTGCGGGGCAGCCGCAGGCGCCGACCCGGACGGGAGCGCCCCCAAAGACGCCTTCAAAGCGGCCAGCTCGTTCTCGACCTGGGACGAGGAGGCGAGCGAATCGAGCTCGCGGGTGATGTCGTCCTTGTACGTGTTGGTGGGGTCGTCCAGCGCACCGGAGGCGAGCAGTTCGTCGATGGCGCCGGCGCGAGCCTGCATCTGCGCGGTCTTGTCCTCGGCGCGCTGAATCGCCAGGCCGACGTCGCCCATCTCCTCGCTGATGCCGGTGAACGCCTCGTTGATGCGGGTCTGCGCCTCGGCCGCCGAATACGTGGCCTTGATCGTCTCCTTGCGGGTGCGGAACGCGTCCACCTTGGCCTGCAGCCGGGTGCTGGCCCGCACCAGCTTCTCCTCTTCGCCCTGCAACTGCGCGTGCTGCTGCATGAGGTCGTCGAGTTGCCCTTGCAGCCCGGACTTGCGGGTCAGCGCCTCACGGGCCAGGTCCTCCCGGTTCACCTCGAGCGCGCGCTGCGCCGACAGTGCCAGCTTCTTCATTTCGGAGTCGAGCTGGTTGGCCTGAAGCTCCACGCGCTTGCGGCTGGTCGCCACGTCGGCGACGCCGCGACGCACCTTCTGCAGCAGTTCGAGCTGGCGCTGGTAGGAGTAGTCGAGGGTCTCGCGGGGATCCTCCCACTTGTCCAGGGCCTTGTCGGCCTTGGCGTTGAAGATGATCCTGAGTCGTTCGAACAAGCCGGCCATGGTCTTCCTTCGGGTCCTTCCGTGGGGCGTGCAGCGGTCACAGCCTAGCCGGAGGGCGGCTCCTGGCGATGGCGTCCGCCCCCGGCCTTCCCCTGATCTAGACTGAGCCGAGTTCGCCATCGCACCAGAAGGACCTGATCCCACGTGGCCCTGTTCAAGAAGTCGGAGCCGGCCCCCGCGCCGGAGCCGGTCGCCGCGCCCCGCGACCCGCAAGCCAAGAAGAATGTGCCGACGCCGTCGCGGCGCGACGCCGAAGCCGCGCGCCGCCAGCGCGTCCACCCCAGCCTGTCCCCCAAGGAGGCTCGGCGGCGCGACCGTGAGGCCAACTACGCCACCCGGCAGCGAGACATGGCACGCCAGGAGGAGCAGGAGGGTCGAGTCCTGATGAGAAACCTCATCGACTCGCGCTTCAACCCCGCCGAAATCGCCATGCCGGTGCTGCTGGGGGTGATGGCGCTGGCCTTCATTCCTCAGCTGACGCCGTACATCCAGTGGCTGCTATACCTCACGTGGGCCTTCATCGCCGTCATCATCCTCGATGCCTTCCTGGTGTGGCGCCGGTTCAAGACTCTGGCAGCCCAGCGCATCCCGGGCGCGCCCCTGCGCGGCCTGATGATGTACGGGTTCAACCGGCAGATGTCGTTTCGCCGGTGGCGCCAGCCTCCGCCCGTGATCAAGCGCGGCGAGTCCTTCTGATGGCCTGGACCTGGTCGTCCCCGCAGGCCGATGACGCCGTGGCGGCGGCGACCGGGCTGGAGCAGGAGTTCCCCGCCCAGGCGGACGCCGAGGCGTGGCTGACGGAGAACTACGACGTCTTGGAGGACGCCGGGCTCGACGAGGTCAGCCTGCTGCGGGATGGGCAGGTGGTGTACGGCCCGATGAGCCTGCACGCCTGAGCTCCGCCACCCCCAGCACCGCCCCGAAGCCGGCGACGAGGAGACCCACGCCCACGATCACCGGGCGAGCCTGCTGCGCCGCGTCGACCCGTTCGGCGTACGTCTGCTGGCGGGTGCCCTGTGCGTTGACGCAGACGTCACCGGGCGCCATGACGACATCACGGCAGGTGATGGTGGGGTTGGCGCCCAGCGTGAGCGCCCAGATCACGGCGGCCGCTCCCACGATCGCCAACGCGGCGTGCGCCCAGACGCGCCGCATCACTGCGCCTTCACATGCGGATGGACCAGGGGCGCCTTCTCCACCGTGAACGGCTCGACGCGGGCACGCACCTGGACCCCGACGTCTGCACCGGGCGCATACCCGGGCTCGAGCAGCGCCAGCCCGATGCCGGTCTGCAGCGTGGGGCTGAAGGTTCCCGAGGTCACCGTGCCGACGACCGCACCATCGTCGCCGACGCAGTCCATGCCCGGTCGGGGGATGCCGCGGCCGACGGCTTTGATGGCCCGTGATCGGCGGCTTGGCCCCGCGGCGCGTTGCCGCTTCAGCGCCTCGGCACCCCAGAACGTCGGCTTGTCCCAGCCCACGGCCCACCCGAGCCCGGCCATCACCGGGGTGATCTCGGCGCTGAGTTCGTGCCCATGGAGCGCGTACCCCATCTCGGTGCGCAGCGTGTCTCGCGCCCCGAGCCCGGCGGGCAGCATCCCGAGCGGCTGTCCCGCGCTCAGCAGCGCGTCCCACACGGTGACCGCATCGGACCACGCGCAGACGACCTCGTAGCCCAGCTCCCCGGTGTAGCCGGTGCGGCACAGGGATACGGTGACGCCCGCGATCTGGGCGGGGCGGAAGTGCATGTACTCCAGGGCCGGTGACACCCCGAGCGCTTCCAAGACCGCGTCGGACGCCGGACCCTGCACGGCCAGGATGGCGTGCTGCAGGTGCTCGTTGGTCACCACGACCCCGGCGGGCGCGGCCTCCTGGAGCAGCCCCACCACGGTGGCCGTATTGGCTGCATTGGGAATGAGGAGGACGTCCTCGTCAGACACGAGGTACTGGATCAGGTCGTCCACCACCCCGCCATCGTCAGCGCAGCACAGGGTGTACTGCGCCTGGCCGGGGCCGATCCGGTCCAGGTCGTTGGTCAAGCAGGAGTTGAGAAAGGAACGAGCCCCGGGGCCGGACACCCGCGCATTGCCGAGGTGACTGACGTCGAAGAGGCCTGCGGCCGTCCGGACGGCGGTGTGCTCGGCGACCACTGAGGTGTATTGCAGCGGCATCGACCAGCCACTGAACTCGGCGAACTTCGCCCCCAGGGCTTCGTGGCGCGCGTGCAGGGGCGACCTCATGAGCTCGACCATGCGCTCAACCTACCTCAGCGCACCCCTCTCGCTGCTTCCCCAGCCGGGTCTCCGGCTCCCCACGGACGCATCACGTGGGTAGGCTGGCGAACTGAGCCACGACCGGAGGGACACACACCCGTGACGAACGCTTCGCTGCCCGCGATCACCGCCGCAACCGCACTGCCCAAGGACGCCGACGCCCTGGTGGTCGGCCTAGCCGAGGCATCGGGCGGACCCGTCCTGGTCGGCGTCGGCGACGAACTGGAGAAGGCGTGGGCCAAGCGGCAGTCGACCTCGCTGCTCGCCGCCGCTCAGCAAGTGGGCGCCTCGACCAAGGTGGGAGCGACGGTGACCCTTCCAGGCGCGCCGCTGGTCGTCGTCACCGGACTGGGTGGCGTGGACGTCACCCCCGAGCAGGTGCGCCGCGCGGCCGGGTCGGGTGTGCGCGCTGCCGCAGCCACCGGGGTGGGGCTGCGGGTGGCCGTGAGCTTCGACGCTGTCGAACCCGAGGTGATCCGAGGCGTGGCCGAGGGTGCTTTGCTCGGCAGCTACGCGTACGTGAAGGCCGGTACGACCGTCATCGCGCCGGCGATCGCCGCGCTCGTGGTGATCTCCCCCGCCCGTGACGCAGCCGCCCAGGTGGATCGAGCCGCGATCGTGGCCAGGGCTGTCGTCCGCGCCCGGGATTGGGTGAACACGCCCGCCAACGTGCTGTATCCCGAGACCTTCGCCGAGGAGGCCCGTTCGGTGGCCAAGGCCGCCAAGCTGGAGGTCGAGGTCCTCGACGAGAAGGCACTCGCGCGGGGCGGCTACGGCGGCATCCTGGCCGTCGGCGGCGGGTCGGCCCGGCCGCCACGGCTCGTGCGGATCACCTATGCACCCCGCGGCGCCCGCACGCACGTGGCGCTGGTCGGCAAGGGCATCACCTTCGACACCGGCGGGCTGAACCTCAAGCCGTCCGACGGCATGATCACGATGAAGACGGACATGGCCGGAGCCGCCGCGGTGATCGCCGCCATCGCCGCCATCGCGGAACTCAAGCTCAAGATCCGGGTGACGGCCTACGCCGCCATGGCCGAAAACATGCCTTCCGGCGCCGCCTACCGCCCCTCTGACGTGCTCACCATGTACGGCGGCACGACCGTCGAGAACGCGAACAGCGACGCCGAGGGACGTCTCGTGATGGCCGACGCCTTGGTGCGCGCGGGCGAGGACGACCCCGACCTCACCGTGGACATCGCCACGCTGACCGGCGCGTGCATCGTCGCCCTGGGCGACCGGGTCGCCGGGCTGATGGCCTCCGACGACGAGACCGCCGACGTGGTACTGGATGCCGCGGAGGCATCCGGCGAGGATTTCTGGCAACTCCCCATTCCTGAGCACATCCGGCAGAACCTCCGCAGCGAGGTCGCCGATCTGGTGTCGTCGGGGACCAGCCGGTACGGCGGCGCGCTCACCGCAGCCGCCTTCCTCCAGGAGTTCGTCCGTGACGGCGACCGATGGGCCCACCTCGACATCGCCGGACCGTCCTGGAACGCCGGGACGGCCTACGACTACGTGGCCAAGGGCGGCACCGGTAGCGGCGTCCGGACTCTGGTCGCGCTGGCCAGGAGGCTGGCTGAGGCGGAGCGCTCCTGACACTTCCCCCGGCCCGACCGAGAGTGTGAAAGCTTTGCCGGAGGGCTAGTGTGGGCAGCGGAAACGGCCAGTCATCGAAGAAGGAGCCCGCGAGCATGCCGACCAATGTCCCCCTCCCAGCACTGGGTGAAAGCGTCACCGAAGGCACTGTCTCCCGATGGCTGAAGCAAGTCGGCGACACCGTCGAGGTCGACGAGCCCATCGTGGAGGTCTCCACCGACAAGGTCGACACCGAGGTCCCCTCCCCGGTCGCCGGCACCATTCTCGAGATCGTCGTCCCGGAGGACGATACCGCTGAAGTCGGGGCCACCCTGGCAGTGATCGGCGATCCCAGCGAGGCCGCCGCTGCACCGCAACAGGCCGCCCCCGCCCCCGCAGCGGCGCCGACTGCACCTGCTCCGGCTGCACCTGCTCCGGCAGCGCCCGCTCCCTCAGCGCAGGCTCCCGCAGCAGGCACCGAGGTCACCCTCCCCGCCCTCGGCGAATCCGTCACCGAAGGCACCATCTCCCGCTGGCTCAAGGCCGTCGGCGACACCGTCGAGATCGACGAACCCATCGTCGAGGTCTCCACCGACAAGGTGGACACCGAGGTCCCCTCCCCGGCAGCCGGCACCGTCCTCGAAATCCGCGTCCCCGAAGACGAGACCGCCGAAGTCGGCGCCGTCCTCGCCATCATCGGCGACCCCAACACCGCCGCACCCGCAGCCGCACCCCAGGCAGCACCCGTCCCGGCAGCACCCGCCCCGGCAGCTCCGGCAGCACCTGCCCCGGCGGCGCCCGCCCCCGTCGCTGCGGCGGCGCCTGCCCCCGCAGCGGCTCCGGTCTCCGCGACCCCCGCTCCTGCCGCCGCGCCGCGCCGCGCCAGCGACGCCCCCGACGCCGGCTACGTGACGCCGCTGGTTCGCAAGCTCGCCCAACAGAACGGCGTCGATCTGGCTTCGGTCACCGGCACCGGGGTGGGCGGACGCATCCGCAAGCAGGACGTCCTGGACGCCGCCGAGGCCCCGGCACCGGTCGCGACCGCCCCGGCACCTGCAGCCCCGAAGGCTGCCGCGCCCGTCGCCAAGACCGCCACCGCGGAGCCGTCCGCCAAGCGGGGCACCACCGAGAAGCTCAACCGTCTGCGTGCGGTCATCGCGAAGCGCATGACCGAGTCCCTGCAGACGGCCGCGCAGCTCACCGCGACGGTCGAGGTCGATGTCACCAACATCACCAAGCTGCGCGCCAAGGTGAAGGATGCGTTCAAGGCTCGCGAAGGCGCGTCGCTGTCCTACCTGCCGTTCATCTCCCTGGCCGCGGTCGAGGGACTCAAGCAGTTCCCGGTGGTCAACGCCGAGATCGACACCACGGCCGGCACGATCACCTACCCGGCCGCCGAGCATCTCGGCATCGCGGTGGACACCGACCGCGGCCTCCTGGTCCCCGTCATCAAGGACGCGGGCGATCTCAACGTCACCGGACTGGCCAAGAAGATCGGCGATCTGGCCGCCCGCACGCGGGCGAACAAGGTCACCCCGGATGAACTGACCGGCGGTACGTTCACGATCACGAACTACGGCTCGGCCGGGACCCTGTTCGACACCCCGATCATCAACCAGCCGCAGTCGGCCATCCTTGGCACCGGGGCGCTCGTGAAGCGGCCCATGGTCATCAAGGATCCGACGCTGGGTGAGGTCATCGCGGTGCGCGACATGATGTACCTGTCCGTCACCTACGACCATCGTCTCATCGACGGCGCGGTCGCGGCCCGGTTCCTGTCGTTCGTGAAGGCACGCCTCGAAGAGGCGGACTTCGGGGCCGAGTTCGGCCTCTGATCCACGCCACGGCTACGTGCCCGTCCCCGCGAGGGGGCGGGCACGCTGCCGTTCACGGCCCTGCGCCCCGAAGATGCCTGCCCGACCCCAGCCCTCCCCCGCTCGGCCGACCGCCACGCCAGGCACGGGACCGACACTCGGCCACAGCGCACGCCCGGCCGCCCGGATGCGTAGCATGGCGGTGTGGCACCCCAAGGACAGCACGAGGGATTCACGTTCACCTACCTGGGCTATGACGGCAGCGATCTCGGGCTCAGCGACTATCAGCAGACCTGGGATCTGCAACGCAGCGTGCACGCCCGGGTGGCCGCCGGCGAGATCGGCCCCCAGGTCCTGTTCGTCCAGCACCCCAGCGTCTACACGGCGGGTCGGCGTACCCGGCCCGAGGAGCGTCCGCTCGACGGCACCCCGGTGGTCGACGTCGACCGGGGCGGCAAGATCACCTATCACGGTCCCGGTCAGCTCGTCGGTTACCCGATCGTCACCCTGACGCGCACGTACGGCCCGCTGGAGTACGTCCGGCGCATCGAACAGGCGGTCATCGATACCCTCGCCGAGCGCTATGGAGTCCACGGTGTACGGGTGGAGGGGCGCACCGGTGTCTGGCTCCCTGCCGACGACGGACGCCCCGAACGCAAGATCTGCGCCATCGGCGTCCGCGTCGCAAAGATGACCACGATGCACGGCTTCGCCCTCAACGTGGCCTCCCAAGCGACCGGCCCGTTCAGCAGCATCATCCCGTGCGGCATCGCCGACGCCGGGGTCACCAGCATCCAGGACGAAACGGGCCGCCCCGCGCCCAGGTTGGCAGAGGTGGCACGGGCAATCGAACCGCAACTGGAGCGGCAACTTGCCTTCGCACTGACGTCCGGGCGCCCCGCCGCCTAGTCTGAGCCGCGTGAGCGTACGCATCGGGGTTTTGACGTCGGGCGGAGACGCCCCCGGTATGAATGCGGCGGTGCGAGCCGTCGTACGTGGAGGGATCACCGCAGGTGCCGAGGTGTACGGCATCTACGAGGGATGGCAAGGCGCCGTGGACGGCGGCCACTTCATCCGGCCCATGTCCTGGGAGGACGTCAGCGGCATCATGATCCAAGGCGGAACCGTCATCGGGACCGCACGGTGCGCCGCCTTCCGGACCCCCGAGGGCCGCCGCACCGCGGTGCTCAACCTGATCCGGGCAGGCATCGACCGGCTCGTCGTGATCGGCGGCGACGGCTCGCTGACAGGCACCGATGTGTTGCGCGACGAATGGCCGGCCCACATCGACGCGCTGCTGGAGGAGGGCCGGATCACCCCGCAGGACGCCGCCGACCATCCCACGCTGCGCGTCGCCGGGCTGGTCGGCTCGATCGACAACGACATGGTCGGAACCGACATGACGATCGGTACCGACTCCGCGCTGCACCGCATCACCGAGGCCATCGACGCGATCGCCTCCACCGCGGCGTCCCACCAGCGCAGCTTCGTCGTCGAGGTCATGGGACGCCACTGCGGCTATCTGGCCCTGATGAGCGCGATCGCCGGCGGCGCCGACTACGTGTTCATCCCCGAGCGTCCCCCGGCCCCGGACTGGCACGAGCACATGGCGAAGGTGCTGCGCCGCGCGCGCAGCGCCGGACGCCGCTCGTCCATCGTCGTCGTCGCGGAGGGAGCCGCCGACCGCGAGGGAAACCCGATCACCGCGGACGCGGTGAGGAAGGTGCTCTCCGATGAGATGGGCGAGGACGCCCGCGTCACGATCCTCGGCCACGTGCAGCGGGGCGGCGTCCCGAGCGCCTACGACCGCTGGATGGCGTCCATGGTGGGATGCGCGGCGGTGGAGGAGGTGCTGCACGGCGATCGCGAACCGCAGGTGATCGGCGTCCGGGCCAACCGGCCTTACGCCATGCCGCTCCTCGATTCGGTCAAGGACACCAAGGCCGTCGCCACGTTCATCGCCGAAGGCCGCTACGACGAAGCGATGGCGGCACGTGGCCACTCGTTCGTGCAGATGGCGCACGTGTTCCAGCGCCTCTCCGAGGCCCGCCCCAACGTGGTGCGCGAGGCAGCCGCCAAGCGCATCGGCGTCATGAACGTCGGCGGCCTGGCCCCCGGCATGAACCCCACCGCCCGTGCCGTCGTCCGGCTCGGCGTCGATCAGGGGCATTCCATGGTCGGCATTCAAGGGGGCTTCCCCGGGCTCATCGCAGGCGACCTCCGTGACTTGACCTGGGGCGACGTCGAAGGGTGGGAGGCCGCTGCCGGGGCCAACCTGGGCACCCGGCGCAGCATCCCCGGCGAGGGCGATCTGTACGCCGTGGCGCGGTCGATCGAAACCCACGAGTTGGACGGCATCGTCATCATCGGCGGCTTCCAGGCCTACCGTGCCCTCAACCGGATCAACGCGGAGCGCAAGCGGTTCCCCGCGCTGAGTATCCCCATCGTGGTGCTGCCCGCATCCCTGGACAACAACCTCCCCGGGCTGCAGATGGCCGTGGGCACCGACTCGGCACTCAACGTCGACGTGCAGGCCGTCGATCGGATCAAGCAGTCCGCGACCGCGTCCAAGCGCGCGTTCGTCGTGGAGACGATGGGACGCCGCTGCGGCTTTCTCGCCCTGGCGACCGGGGTCGCGGCAGGCGCCGAGCGGGTCTACCTCAACGAGGACGGCATCACCATCTCCGACCTCAAGCACGACGTGGACGCCATGGTGCGGGCGTTTGACCGGGGTCAGAACTTCTGGCTCTCGATCCGTAACGAGAACGCGTCGGAGTTCTACACCACCGACCTGCTCACCCGCATGTTCGAGGCGGAGGGCCACGGCGGGTTCAGCGTGCGTGGCGCGGTGCTGGGACACGTCCAGCAAGGCGGAGTGCCTTCGCCGTTCGACCGCATCAACGGGGTCCGCTTCGCTGCCTCGGTGATCGACTGGATGACCGGGCAGTTCGAGGCAGGCTCGGCCCAGCACACGTTCGCCACGCCCGACGGCATGCGCTCGGTGAAGCAACTCGACGACCTCGTCGACTGGCAGGCTCGCCGGCCGATCGACCAGTGGTGGCTGGTGCTCAAGCCGGTGCTCGAGGCGCTCGGACGCCGCCCCGGGGACGCACTCGACTGAGCCCGACGTGCGGCGAGTCTAGGATGAACGCGTGACCGATACCCAGCCGCGCCGCCTGCTTCGGATCGAGGCCAAGAACGCGCAGACCCCCATCGAACGCAAGCCGCCGTGGATCAAGACGCGGGCCACCATGGGCCCCGAGTACCGAGACATGCAGCAGCGAGTCCGAGACGGCGGCTTGCACACGGTGTGTCAGGAGGCCGGCTGCCCCAACATCTTCGAGTGCTGGGAGGATCGTGAGGCGACGTTCCTGATCGGCGGCGACCAGTGCACGCGGCGCTGCGACTTCTGCCAGATCGCCACCGGACGTCCCACTTCCTACGACCGGGAGGAGCCGCGCCGGGTCGCCGAGTCGGTCCGCGAGATGGGCTTGAAGTACGCCACCGTCACGGGTGTCGCCCGCGATGACCTGCCCGACGGGGCGTCCTGGCTGTACGCGGAGACCTGCCGCCAGATCCGCGAACTCAACCCGGGCACTGGGGTGGAGTTGCTCGTCGACGACTTCAAGGGAGCCGACACCGCCTTGGAGACCGTTTTCGAGTCCCGGCCCGAGGTGTTTGCCCACAACGTGGAGACCGTCCCGCGGATCTTCAAGCGCATCCGGCCCGCCTTCGACTACGACCGCAGCCTCGGGGTGCTCAACAAGGCTCGCGCGGTGGGGCTGGTCACGAAGTCCAACCTGATCCTGGGCATGGGCGAGACCCGCGAGGAGATCAGCCAGGCCCTCGTCGACCTGCGCGACGCCGGGACGGACCTGCTCACCATCACGCAATACCTGCGCCCCTCCTCGCTGCATCACCCCATCGAACGCTGGGTGGCACCGGAAGAGTTCGCCGAACTCGAGGACGAGGCGAAGGCCCTAGGATATGCGGGAGTGCTTTCGGGGCCGCTCGTCCGCTCGTCGTATCGCGCGGGCCGGCTCTACCGGCAGGCGATCGAAGCCCGCAAGAAGGCGTCCCGGACGAACGTGAAAGTGGACCAGCATGGCTAGCGAGAAGGCGAAACAGCTCGCCGCGGAGCAGAAGGCGGCCGCCAAGGCCGAGAAGCTGCGCAAGAAGAACAGCGACGACCCCCGCGACTGGGGGCGCGTCAAGCAGGTCATCGAGGCCTACAAGCGCACCGCCGAGGTCGATCCGGCCGTCACGTGGTGGATGCTGGGCGTCGGCGTGGGGATCGCGGCCGTCATCGTCGTGCTGGGCGTGCTGCTGGGCTGGCCGTGGTGGTCGTACGTGCTGCTCGCCCTCATGACGGGCCTGCTGGGGGCACTGTTCGTGCTGACCCGCCGCGTCCGCACGGCCACCATCAAGCGGTACGAGGGACAGCCCGGTTCCGCCGAGGTGGCCCTGCAGTTGCTCAACAACAAGAAGTACAGCTACGACATGGGCATCAACGCAGACCGGCAGATGGATCTGGTGCACCGCGTCGTCGGCCCCATGGGCATCGTCTTGATCGGCGAGGGCAGCCCGGGCCGCGTCCGGCAGATGCTCGCCAGCGACGCCAAGAAGCACGAGCAGGTGTCGTACGGCACCCCGGTGGTCACGCTGCTGCTGGGTGACGGCGCGAATCAGATCAAGCTGGGCGACCTGCAAAAGCACATTGAGAAGCTGCCCAAGGCTCTCCAGCCGCATCAGCTCAGCGAACTGAAGCAGCGGCTGCGCGCGCTGGATGCCGTACGGCCCCGGGCCCCCCTGCCCAAGGGCCCGATGCCGACCCCGAAGGGCCTCAACCGCGCGATGCGCGGACGCTGAGCGTGTCCTCCCCCGCGCTGTTCACGCCGATCACCCTCGCGGCCCCCGAGGGACCCGGCCTGACGATCCGCAACCGCGCCTTCGTCGCGCCCATGTGCCAGTACGCGGTGGGCGAACTCGACGGCCTGCCCACCGACTGGCACCGGCAGCACTTGGGCAGTCTCGCCGCAGGGGGCTTCGGGCTGGTCGTCACGGAGGCGACCGGGGTCTCGCCGCAGGCACGCATCAGCCCGCGCGACCTCGGCCTGTGGAACGAGGCGCAGGTCCAGGCGCACGCGCGGATCGTCGCCTTCCACCACGCGCAGGGGGTGGCGGCAGGCATCCAACTCGGACACGCAGGCGGTAAGGCCTCCACCTATCCGGGGCTGCCCGGCTTCCCCACCGGCACGGTCCCTCCCACGGAGGAGGGTTGGCCCACGGTGGGCGTCGCCGACGCGCCGGTACTCCCGGGTTTGGCGCCCGCGCGCGGCCTGGACCAGGCTGGGATCGATGCCGTGGTCGCCGATTTCGCCGACGCTGCGCGCCGCGCTGACCGGGCCGGCTATGACGTGGTCCAGATCCATGCCGCTCACGGCTATCTCCTCCATCAGTTCCTCTCCCCACTCACCAACACCCGCACCGACGGCTATGGCGGATCCGAGGCCAACCGCACCCGTCTCGTCCGCGAGGTCGTGGACGCCGTCCGTCGGGTATGGCCGGCCGCCAAGCCGCTCGGCGTCCGGTTCAGCGTCACCGACTGGGTGCCGGGTGGCTGGGATGCGTCCGCCACCTCGCGGCTTGCGCACGATCTCGTGGACCACCACGGCGTCTCCTGGCTGGACGCCTCCAGCGGCGGTCTGAGTTCGGGCGCCGCCATCCCGGTCGGGCCTGGCTACCAGGTGCCGCTCGCGGCGAGATTGCGCTCCGACCTCACGGGAACGTCGGCGGCGGTGAGCGCCGTCGGGCTCGTGGTGGACGCACGCCAGGCGGAGACCATCGTGGTCACGGGCCAGGCGGACGCGGTCTCGATCGGTCGCGCCGCCCTGCGTGACCCGCACTGGGCCTCCGCCGCCGCCCGCGCGCTCGGCGTCGCGTCGCAGGAGAACCCGCAGGCCGCCTCCTACTGGCGTTCTGGTTTCTGAGCGACGCACCGCACCGCCCCGATTCGGGCGCTTGTCCCTGCCGTAGCGACACGTGGCATGGCGCACGTTCGGCGTGGAACCAGCGGCCCCGCCTACGCCACCACGAGTCCCTTCACGGGGGAGGTCGTCCGGGAGTTTCCGACCGCCACCGACGCCGAGGGGTGGACGCCGCCGCCGAACGTGCGCATCAGGCCTTCCTGACCTGGAAGGGCGTCGGCTACGCGGATCGCGCCGACATCACTCCCGACAATCCGGCGTACCGAACGGAGTTCTTCGAGCCGGTGGCGCAGATCTACCGGGTGAAGGATGAGGCGGAGGCCATCACGCTCGCCAACGACCCCCCTACGGTCTGGGTGGTTCGGAGTTCACGCGCGACATCGAGGGCGGCATGAGCGTGGCTCGCCAACTCGAGACCGGGAGGGTGTGCATCAACCACCCGACCGGGGTGGCCGACATCGACGGCCCGTTCTGACCCCGGGCCGGTTCGAGCCGCCTCGCACCGTGGATGGCTCCGCGTTCCGCGCGGGGCCATCCCTCGCATGCAGGGGCTGCGCCCTGAGCGAACCGGCGTCCTCCAGGACGCTCGACCGCGCACACTTCGGGTATGCGCATTCTTGTCCTGGGCGGAACCGGCTGGCTGGGCGGGGCGGTGGCCCGCGTCGCGCTGGCCCGGGGGCACGAGGTCACCTGCCTGGCACGCGGATCGTCCGCCGTTCCCGCTGGGGTCACGTGGGTGCACGCTGACCGCGACGCGGACGACGCCCTGGAGCCCGTGATCCGCGACGACTGGGATGCGGTGATCGACGTCTCACGGACACCGCAGCACGTGCGCCGCGCCGCTCGCGATCTCGCCGGGCGCGTAGGGCGGGCCGTGTTCGTCTCCACCGCGAGCGTGTACGCCGATCAGGCGACCCCCGGCGCCGCCGAGGAGTCCGCCACGCTGCCGGCACGGGACCCAGGCACGATCACCACCGCGCAGGACTACGGCTCGGCCAAGGTCATGTGTGAGCAGATCTACCGTGCCGCCTTCGGGTCTGAGCGCACCCACGTCGCGCGACTCGGCCTGATCGGCGGTCCCGGGGATGTCTCGGATCGCTCCGGCTACTGGCCTTGGCGTTTCGCCCGGGCCGCGACGTCCCACGCTCCCGTGCTGGTGCCTGAGGGCGGCGAACGCCTCGTCTCCCTCATCGATGTCCGCGACGCCGCCGCGTGGCTGCTGGATCGGGCCGCGGGCACGGACAATGAGCCGGGCACCGTGGATGTCACCGGGGTGCCGCATCCGTTGTCGCAGTTTCTCGGGCTCGCCCGCGCCGCGGCCGGGCACCGCGGCGAGGTGGTCGGCGTTGAGGAGGGCTGGCTGGTCCAGCAAGGTGTTCAGCCGTGGTCCGGCCCGCGGTCCCTGCCGCTGTGGTTGCCCGACCCTGCGTGGGCGGGAATGATGACGCGCAGCACGGCCCGTGCCCGCGCCCTGGGCTTGGTGCCGCGTCCGCTTGCGGACACCGTGGCCGACGTCCTCGCCTGGGAGCTGGAGCGCCCCGCGGCGCATCCGCGCGCAGCCGGCCTGGACGATGCCGAGGAACAGGCCCTGCTTCGAGCGTGGACGTCCGAGCGCGGCTGACGAACCGGGCACCTGCACGAGCGGATCGTCTGGCCGTGCGTGCGCACGGGAGGACGCCACTCGCCTAGTCTTGTTTCAATGGCGCACCTTCTGGGGGCTGAAGCCCTCCACCTCGACTTCCCGACCAAGGTCGTGTTCGACTCGGTCACGCTTGGCGTGAACGAGGGCGACCGCGTCGGCATCGTCGGTCGCAACGGCGACGGCAAGTCGAGCCTGCTCGCCCTGCTCGCGGGGCGACGGGAGCCCGATTCCGGGCGCGTCACGATGCGCGGCGGCGTCCGGATCGGCGTCCTGGATCAAGGTGACGACCTCGACGACGAGGAGACCGTGGGGCACGCCGTCGTCGGGGATGTCCCCGAACACGAGTGGGCTGGGGATGCGAAGGTCCGCGACATCGTCGCCGGGCTGTTGGGCGACCTGGGCTGGGACGCGCGCTTGGGGACGTTGTCGGGCGGGCAGCGGCGCCGGGTCGCGCTGGCGCAGGTCCTGGTGGGCGATCACGACATCGTGTTCCTCGATGAGCCCACCAACCACCTCGACGTCGAGGCCATCACCTGGCTGGCCGGCCATCTGAAGCGCCGGTGGGCTCCGGGCACCGGAGGCCTGCTGATGGTGACCCACGACCGCTGGATCCTCGACGAGGTCTGCACGGCCACCTGGGAGGTCCACGACCGGATCGTGGAGCCCTTCGAGGGCGGCTATGCCGCCTATATCCTCCAGCGGGTCGAGCGGGATCGGATCGCCGCCGCGACGGAGCAGCGGCGACAGAACCTCGCCCGCAAGGAGTTGGCGTGGCTGCGTCGCGGAGCGCCCGCGCGCACCTCGAAGCCGAAGTTCCGCATCGACGCTGCGAACGCCCTGATCGCCGACGTGCCGCCGTTGCGCGACACCGTGTCGCTGCAATCCCTGGCGGTGACGAGGCTGGGACGTGACGTGGTGGATCTGCTGGACGCCGGCGTCTCCTATGGCGACCACGAGGTACTGCGGGACGTCGAGTGGCGCATCGCCCCGGGCGAGCGCACCGGCATCCTCGGCGTCAACGGGTCCGGCAAGTCGACGCTGCTGGCCCTGGTGAGCGGGACGCTCGAGCCGACGACGGGCCGGGTCATGCGCGGGACGACGGTCAAGGTGGCCACGCTCACCCAGCGTCTCGATTCGCTGGAGGAGTTCGCCGACGAGCCGGTCCGCGTCGTGCTCGGGCGGCTGCGCACCACCTACAGTTTCGGCTCGGGTTCGAAGGCCGCCGAGCTCACCCCCTCCCAGCTCCTGGAACGGCTCGGCTTCTCCAGCGCCCAGCTCTCCACCCCTGTGCAGGACCTGTCCGGCGGCCAGAAGCGCCGCCTGCAACTGCTGTTGATCCTGCTGGACCAGCCGAACGTGCTCATCCTCGACGAACCGACCAACGACCTCGACACCGACATGCTGGCAGCGATGGAGGACCTGCTCGACTCCTGGCCCGGCACCCTGCTCGTCGTCAGCCACGACCGCTATTTCCTGGAGCGGGTCACCGATCAGCAGTACGCCATCCTCGGCGGACGTCTCCGGCACCTGCCCGGTGGCGTCGAGGAGTATCTGACGCTGCGCACGGCGATAGAGACCTCGGCCGCCTCGAGCGGCAGCCCCCGGCCGGCGGCGCAGCCGTCCGCCGCGCTGTCGGGGGCCGAACAGCGTGCCGCCGAGAAGGAGCTGGCCTCCCTGGAGCGCCGCGTCGAGAAGCTGCACCGCCAGGCGGCGGACGCCCGGATGAAGCTCGCCGACCTCGACCAGACCGACTACCAGCTCCTCGGCGCAGAGATGGCGAAGATCACCGCGCTCGATGAGGAGGCGTCCGCCCTCGAAGAACGCTGGCTGGAGCTATCGGTGCTCGCAGACTGACCGCACGCGGACGCCTGGCTCGCGTCCCCCGCGACTCGTGTTCCCGGGGTTGCGCCCGCCCGGCACCCATGGACGTATTGCAATCTGTTTATATATGTGATGGAGTGAGACGCATGGACATGGAACCGGGGCTCGCCGAGGCGGCGCAGCTGTTCAAGGTTCTGGGAAGCGAATCCAGGTTGCTACTCCTGCGGCTCCTCGCCGCAGAGCCTCGCACCGTCGGGGCCCTGACCGAGGCCACCGGCATGTCGCAACCCCTGGTATCCCAGCACCTGCGGACCCTGCGCCAGGCGAATCTGGTCGCCGCCCGCAGGGCGGGCAAGGAGAGCACGTACCACCTGGTCGATCTCCACGTCACCCATGTGATCGCCGACGCCCTCATCCATGTCCGCGAGCCCCACGCCGCCGACTCGGCGGCGCAGGACTCCTCACCTCTGATACGAAAGGAACCGGCATGACCGAGCAGGACATTCACGCTGAGCACACCACCGCCGAGCACGCCCATGGCGCCGACTGCGGCCACGAAGCCGTGCAACACGGCGACCATGTCGACTACGTGCACGGCGGCCACAAGCACGCCGCTCACGGGGATCACTACGACGAGCACTGAGCACCACTCGCGGAAGGGGCCGACCCACCCGGACCGACCCCTTCCGCACCCCGTCGCGGATGACCTCAGGGCCGCTCGAGCATCCAATGACTCCCCCCGGGGAGCGGACGCAGCGTGAGCCCGACCCGGGAGGCCTCAGCCGCGACGACACGCGGGGCGGGGTGCCTCATGTCGAACTCGACTGTGTCCTCGGTCAGGATGCGCTCCCCCTCCAGGCACAGATAGCTCACCCGCCACCGCATCCCCTCGGTGCCGCACGGCCACGCTTCGGCGATCTCGCGGTACTCCAGACCGCCGAGCATCGCAACGGAGCGCTCACGCGGGACCACCCGCTGGGGACGGAGCGGCAGCCGCAGGTCCATGAGCGCCGCACCCCCGGCGGGCAACCGGGTGGCGAGTTCTGCCAGCACGGCCGCCCGCTCCCCGGCGTCGAAACAGCCCACGACGCCGAGGAGGATCGCACCCCCTAGGCGAGGTGGCAGCGTGGCAGAGAAGAAGTCCTCGGGACGCACGGTGACACGCGGAAACCACGCGGTTCGCGCCGCAATCCGCGACAGGAGCAGCGACCGCATGGCCCGGCTCGGCTCCAGTGCCACCACTGAGGCGGTCGGGAGCCGGTCGAGCACCACGGCGACGCTCGCCCCCGACCCGGCCCCCACATCGAGGATCGGCCCGCAGTCCGGGCGCAGCAGGGGCACCAGTTCATCGAGCGCCGCGCGCCGCGCGGGCTCGTGGGGAACCGCGAACACGTCGTAGGCGCTCGCCACCGCAGCCCAGACGTCTTCGGCCACCACGTCGCCATCCGCCCCATCCCGACACACCACGGAACCCCTTTCAGCGCACGCACGACGCGAGCAGGCTTCACGATAGCTTAATGAGAATGCCTCTCATGCTCATGGATGTCTGTCAGCACATCCTGCCCGGCACACAGCACGGCCCCCGCCGCAACCGCGGACGGGGGCCGTGCACCGTGGCCGACGCTCAGGCAGGGAGCGCCTTCTCGAACAGCGGCGTGAGCTGCTGCACGGCATAGATCGAGGCCAACGGCGTGCTGGCCGAGAACGCGTTGGAGACGTCGCCGTCGATGACGACCGCGCGCCCTTGCTGCACCGCCGCGAGCCGCTGCCATGCAGGGTCATCGGTGATCGCCGTGGTCTCGAGGTAGATCGGGAAGGCGACGATCAGGTCCGCCTCGAGCTGATCGAGGTTCTCGCTGGAGATCTTCACGGTGAAGCCCGACGTATCGGTCGGCAGCGCGGCGATCGTGGGGCTCTGCACGAAGCCGAACCGTTCCAGCGTCTCCACGCGCCCGCCGCCCTTGATGTAGGCACCCCAGCCCTCGCTGGTCTTGGCAGCCGCGGCAACGGTCTTGCCCTTCCACTGCGGGTGAGCGGCGGCCACATCCGAATAGGTTGCGTCCACCTTGGCGAGCAACTCCTTGCCCTTCTCCGGCACGCCCAGCACCGTGGAGATCAGATCGACCTGATCCTCCATCGAGGTGAGCCAGCTCTCACCACCTTCCGGGATGCCGACCGTGGTCGTGATCTGGGACAACCGCTGATAACGGTCCTTGTCCCCGCTGCTGCGCACATCGAGGATCAGGTCCGGTTGCAGCGCGGCGATCGCCTCGTAGGAGGGCTCCATCGTCCCGATGATCGTCGGCGCCGTCGTATAGAGGCCCTGCGCCCACGGGCCCTGCCCATCGCCGCCGAACCCCAGCCAGTCCGACGCTCCGACCGGCTGCGCACCGAGGGCCAGAGCGACCTCGGCGTCCCCCCAGCCGAGGGCGACGATGCGCTGGGGCGCCTTGTCGACCGTGACCGCGCCGAACGCCGTGTCCACGGTCGCCGGGAAAGCACCTGCGGCACTGCTGGACGGCGTCCCGGTCGCGGACGGGCTGGGTGCACCTGAAGCACACCCGGTGAGGGCAAGCACGAGGGCGGCCGCTGCGGCCAGCACGGCTCGAGGGAATCTCATGGCGAGACCTTTCTTGGATCGAGAGAAGGAGATGACCGGGCGCTGGGGGCCGGCATCCGGTCCGGGGGTCACAACCTTGGTAAGGCTACCCTAAGATCATCGAGTGCCAACGATCTCACCACCGCGCGAGAGCGTGGCCCCGCCGCGTCCCGCGCGCCCGCCACTGCGGGCCGCAGGATTCGTCGCCGCGGTCGTCCTCCTCCTCGTCGTGGTCCTGCTGAGCCTGATGGTCGGCGCGCGCGACATCCCCGCCGCCACCGTCTGGGGCGCGCTCCTGGGCACCGACACCGGAACCGACGCGGAGGTGGTAATCGCCCTGCGCGTGCCGCGCACCGTGGTCGGGCTGCTCGTCGGTGCCGCCCTGGGCGTCGCCGGAGCCCTCATCCAGGCGGCGACCCGCAACCCCCTCGCGGACCCGGGCATCCTCGGCGTCAACGCGGGAGCCGCCTTCGCGGTCGCGATGGGCGTCGGCGTGCTCGGGGTCCGCTCACCCAGCGCCTACGTGTGGTTCGCCTTCGTCGGGGCGCTGGTGACCACGGTGGTGGTCTACCTGATCGGCCTGGTCGGACGCGGATCGGTCAGCCCGGCGCAGATCACCTTGGCCGGGGTGGCGCTGGGAGCCGTGCTCAGCGGTATCACCAGCGCGCTCCTCCTGGCCGATCCGGTCACCTTCAACGTCATCCGCGCCTGGGAGGCCGGCTCGTTCGCCGATCGCGGGTGGGACGTGGTCACCGCCACCGCACCGTTCGTCGCGCTGGGCCTCGGCATCGCCCTGTGGCTCGGACCAGCGCTCAACGCCGTCGCGCTCGGCGACGACCTCGCCCGCTCGCTGGGAACCCGCGTCGTCGCCACCCGCGTGCTGTCACTCCTGTCCATCACCCTGCTGGCCGGCTCGGCGACAGCCATGGCCGGGCCCATCGCCTTCGTCGGCCTGATGATCCCGCACGTGGCGCGGTGGATCGTCGGCCCCGACCAACGATGGATCCTCGCCTACTCGCTCCTGTGTGCGCCCATCCTGATGGTCGCCTCGGACGTGCTGGGACGCGTCCTGCTCCCCACAGGGGAGTTACAGGTCGGCATCGTCACCGCTTTCCTGGGAGCCCCCGTGCTGGTGATCCTCGTGCGGCGCCAACGGGTGAGCGGACTATGAGCGGCCGCACTCCCGTGGCCGTGGACGCCGACGGCAACGTCCGCCTGCCCGTGGGCCAGGTGATCCTGCGGGCTCAGCCGCGCGCGCTGATCGTCGGCACCGTGACGGCGCTGGCCGTCCTCATGGCCGCGCTCGTCGCCCTCGCCTGGGGCGACTACCCGCTGAGCGTCCCCCAGGTCGTGCAGGCCCTGCTGAGTGACCAGGGGTTCGCCACGAGAGTGGTCACCCAGTGGCGCCTGCCGCGCGTCATCGCCGCGATCGCGTTCGGCGCAGCCCTGGGAGCCTCGGGCGCCTTGTTCCAGACGCTGACCCGCAACCCGCTCGGGTCCCCCGACGTCATCGGGTTCTCCACGGGCGCCTACACCGGGGCCATCGTCTCCCTCACCGTCGTCGGCAGCAACGTCCTCAGCGAGATGGCGGGAGCGCTCGCCGGAGGGCTACTGACCGCCGCGCTGGTCTACCTGCTCGCCTGGCGGGGAGGCATCCAAGGGTTCCGTCTGATCATCGTCGGCATCGCCGTCACCGCAACACTGTCCAGCCTCAACACATACCTTCTGCTCCGCGCCCAGACAGAGGTGGCGATGGCCGCCTCCCTGTGGGGTGCGGGATCCCTCGCCCTGATCGACTGGGGCGACGTCACGCTCGTGGTGCCGGCGCTGGCCCTCCTCGGCGTGGTCACGGCTGCCATGATGGGGCCGCTGCGCCAGCTCGAACTCGGCGACGATGCCGCGCACGCGCACGGGGTGCGCATCGAGGGGACGCGAATCACCGTCCTCGGCGCCGGCGTCGCACTGATCGCCCTGGTCACCGCCGTGACCGGTCCGATCGCCTTCATCGCGCTCGCCGCCCCCCAGATCGCGCGCCGGCTCACCCGCGGTGCCGGCATCCCCGTCGGGGCAACTGCGAGCACCGGAGCGCTCCTCCTGCTCGCAGCCGACCTGGTCGCCCAGCACCTGATCCCGGGATCCGTGCCCGTGGGCGTCGTGACGGTAGTCATCGGCGGCCTCTACCTCATCGCCCTCCTCATCCAGGAAGCACACCAGCAGCTATGACCCAGCACTCCGCCCAGCCCGGCGCTCCGGCCCCCCGCCTCGTCGCGGACGACGTGACGCTCGCCTACGACGGGCACGTGGTCTCCCAGGAACTGTCGATCAGCATCCCGGATCGTTCGTTCACCGTCATCGTGGGCCCGAACGCGTGCGGCAAATCCACCCTGCTGCGCGCCCTGTCCCGCTTGCTGCGCCCGACCCACGGCTCTATCGTGCTCGACGGCAAGGCCATCGCCGGATACAAACCCAAGGAAGCCGCCCGCATCGTTGGCCTTCTCCCGCAGAGTTCGGTGGCCCCCGACGGCATCACGGTCTCCGACCTGGTGTCCCGCGGCCGCTACCCGCACCAGGGCCTCATCCGGCATTGGAGTTCCGCCGACGAGGACGCCGTCGAATCGGCGATGCAGGCGACCAACGTGGCCGGGCTGCGCCGCCGTCAGGTCGCCGAGTTATCCGGCGGGCAACGCCAGCGGGTGTGGGCGGCGATGGCGTTGGCCCAGCAGACGCCGATCCTGCTGCTGGACGAACCGACGACGTTCCTCGACATCGCCCACCAGATCGAGTTGCTCGACTTGTTCGCAGACCTCCACGAGGCAGGCAACACGCTCATCGCCGTCCTGCATGACCTGAACCACGCCGCGCGTTACGCCACCCACCTCATCGCGATGAAGGACGGTCGCGTGATCGCCCACGGCACGCCGGGCGAGGTGGTGACGAGCGATCTCGTCTCGGATGTGTTCGGCATCGACTGCCTGGTGGTGGAGGACCCCGAAACCAAGACGCCCCTCGTCATCCCGAAGTCGCGGACGCATCGCCGGCCCGACGCGGGGTGACGCGGCGGCGTCCGACCGGACGAGCGGCGTCTGGCCCGCGTCAATCCTGGCCGACGGTGACCGTCACGGCGATGTTGCCCCGGGTCGCGTTGGAGTACGGGCAGACCTGGTGCGCGGCGTCGGCCAGTTCCTGGGCGCTGGCCGCGTCCAGGTCGGGGATGGTGACCTCGAGGCGCACCGCCAGTTCATAGCCGCCGGCGCCGTTTCCGCCGATCTCCACGCGGGCACCGACCGTCTCGTCGCTCAGCGCGATTCCGCGCGTGCGTGCCACGCCCAGCAGCGCCGAGTGGAAGCAGGCGGCGTAGCCGGCGGCGAAGAGCTCTTCAGGGTTGGCCCCGTTCCCGGAGCCGCCCATCTCCTTCGGGACGGCCATGTCGAGGTCGAGGCGTCCGTCGGCGGTCCGGACGTGTCCGTCGCGCCCCTGGCCGGTGGAGAGTGCCTCGGTGGTGTAGAGCGTCTTCTGGATCATGGAGTGCCTCCTGAGTGATACGGCTGCTCCCATCTCAACGTCGACGAGCCTGCGGGCATTCCGCCGGTCACCCCGGGGACCACTCTGTGACCCTCGGCTTGATTCTGGGCCAGGCGCGGCAGATGATTGAAGCATCAAGGGATTTGGGGATCCGCGAACTCCCATCCGGGGGTCTCCTTCTTCGACTGGTGATCCGGACACCGACGCCACTGCGCGGGTGCACGACACGGCGGTGGCCGGATCAGTACGCGCTACGCCGATGTCGGCGCGACGACGCACGACCCGCCGCGGCCTTTGACCGACCAGGTGACGGCTCACGACGAGCCGCCCGACACATGTGGCCCCTCCCCAGGGACCCACAGAAGGAGCACGATGTCTTACGCAACGATCAATCCCTACACCGGGCAGACCGTGGCCACCTTCCCCGACGCCACCGACGCGCAGGTCGCCGAGGCCCTGGAACAGGCCCACACGACCTTCCAGGCCTGGCGCCAGACGACGTTCGAGCAGCGCCGTGCGGTGCTGACGAAGGCCGCCCAGTTGCTGCGCGCCGACAAGGACGCGCTGGCGGCCATCCTCACCCTGGAGATGGGCAAGATCACCGCCGAGGCCCTCGCGGAGGTGGAGCTGTCGGCCAAGATCTTCGAGTTCTACGCGGAGAAGGCCGAGGGCCTGCTGGCGCCGGAGCCGATCACCGTCAAGGAGAAGTCCACCGGCGAGGCCATCGTCGTGAAGGAGCCCCTCGGCGTCCTGTTCGCCGTGGAGCCGTGGAACTTCCCCTACTACCAGCTCGCCCGGATCGCGGCCCCGCAGCTCTCGGCGGGCAACACGCTGGTGCTCAAGCACGCCTCGAACGTCCCGCAGGCCGCGGCACGGTTCGAGAAGCTCCTGTTGGACGCGGGCCTTCCCGTCGGCGGCTTCACCAACTTGTACGCCACGCGGGACCAGATCGCCTCGATCATCGCCGACGACCGCGTCCGCGGCGTCGCGCTGACCGGCTCCGAGGCGGCCGGCGCCGTCGTCGCCCAGCAGGCAGCTGCGGCCCTGAAGAAGAGCACCCTGGAGTTGGGCGGCGCGGACGCGTTCGTCGTGCTGGATGACGCCGATCTCGACAAGACGATCCCGTGGGCCGTGTTCGGTCGCCACTGGAACGGCGGCCAGGTGTGCGTGTCCTCCAAGCGCATGATCGTCGTCGACGCCGTGTACGACGAGTTCATCAAGCGCTACACCGAGGGCGTCGCCGCCCTGGTTCCGGGCGACCCGTTCGACGCGGCCACGACGCTGGCCCCGCTGTCCTCGCAGAAGGCTGCCGACGACATCGTGGCCCAGATCGCCAGGGCCGTCGAGAACGGCGCCACGGCGACCCAGGTGGGCGACGCCGTCCCCACCCAGGGTGCGTTCGTGCAGCCCACGCTGCTGACCGGCCTGACCGAGGACAACCCGGCCTTCTACGAGGAGTTCTTCGGCCCCGTGTCGTTGATCTTCCACGCGAAGGACGAGGACGACGCCGTGCGCATCGCCAACGACTCGCACTTCGGGCTGGGTGGTTCGGTGTTCACCACCGACATCGAGCGCGGCAAGGCCGTCGCGGCGCGCATCGACACCGGCATGGTGTTCGTCAACCACCCCACCCTGGTGAAGGCGGACGTGCCCTTCGGCGGCGTCAAGCGCTCCGGCTACGGGCGTGAGCTCACCGATCTCGGCCTCAACGAGTTCGTCAACCACAAGGTCATCGGCGTGGTCGACATCGACGCCGAGTTCTGACCCACGAGTCGGCGCGGCTTCTCCTGCGCTGAGCCCCCACGGCCAGTGGCGCCGTCCCCGAGCGGGGCGGCGCCACTGGCCGTGGTGGGTCTAGCGCGGGATGTTGCGCAGGTTGGAGCGGGCGAGCTTCAGCATCGCCCCGACCCCGCCGTCGAGGACGACCTTGGCCGAGGCCACCGCGAAGCCGGTGAGTTGCTTGCCGGTGATGTGCGGCGGGATCGACAAGGCGTCGGGGTCGGTGACCACGTCCACCAGTCCCGGGCCGGGGGTTGCGAGCGCTTCGGTGAGCGTCGCGCGCAGCGTTGCCGGGTCGGTGACCCGCCAGCTCCGGATCCCCATGGCATGCGCGATCGCGGCGTAGTCGGTTGCGGGGCGATCGGTGCCCCAGGCGGGCATGCCGTCGACCAGCATCTCCAGGCGAACCATGCCCAAGGTCGAGTTGTTGAACACGACGACGGTGGTGTCGAGGTTGTGCTCCTTGAGCGTGAGCAGTTCACCCAGGAGCATGGACAGGCCACCGTCGCCGCTGATCGAGATGACCTGGCGTCCCGGGGCGGCGAAGGTCGCCCCGATCGCGTGCGGCAGCGCGTTGGCCATGGTCCCGTGGTGCCACGAGCCCAGGACGCGCCGCTTCGCGTTCGGGGTGATGTACCGGGCCACCCACACGTTGCACATCCCGGTGTCCGCGCTGAAGATCGCGTCCTCGGCGGCCACCTCGTCCAGGATGGACGCCGCGTACTCGGGGTGAATCGGAGTGTGGCTCTCCACGTTGCGGGTGTAGGCCTCCACGACCTTCTCCAGCTTGTCGCAATGCAGCTTGAGCATCTTGTCCAAGAAGGAGCGGTCGGTGCGCTCCTTGACCAACGGCAACACGGCCTCGATGGTGGCTGCCACGTCACCCTCGACGGCCAGGTCGAGCTTGGCCCGCCGCCCCAGACGCTCGCCGAATCGGTCGATCTGGGCGATCGTGACGTCCTTGGGCAGGAACTGGTCGTAGGGGAAGTCGGTCCCCACCAGCAGGAGCAGATCGCAGTCGTGCATGGCGTCGTAGGCAGCCCCGTAGCCGAGCAGTCCACTCATGCCGACGTCATAGGGGTTGTCGTACTGGATGAACTCCTTGCCGCCCATCGCGTGCCCGATGGGGGCCTTGAGCGCCTCGGCGAAGGCCATGACCTCATCGTGAGCCCCCGCGGTGCCCGCGCCGCAGAACAAGGTGATCTTCTTCGCCGCGTTGATGAGGTCGGCCAGGGCGGACACCTGCTGCGGGTGAGGCACGTGCGCCGGCGCCAGCATCGACACGTCGCCCATGGTCGGCGCCTCGACGGCGTCGGCGGACGCGACATCGCCCGGCAACACCAGGACGCTGACGCCGTTGCGGGCGATCGCGGTCTGGACGGCGATGTGGGAGATGCGGGCGGCCTGCTCAGGCGAGTTGGCCAGTTCGGCGTACTGGCTGGCCTCGGCGAAGAGCCGGTCGGGGTGAGTCTCCTGGAAGTAGGAGGTGCCGATCTGCTCCGAGGGAATGTGCGAGGCGATCGCGAGTACCTTCGCCATTCCGTTGCGGTTGGCGTCATACAGCCCCTGAATGAGGTGGGTATTGCCCGGACCACAGGATCCGGCGCAGACCGCCAGCTTCCCGGTCACCCGCGACTCAGCGGCCGCCGCGAACGCAGCCGCCTCCTCGTTGTGCACATCCACCCAGGTGATCGCGTCCTGCCGACGCAGGGCGTCCGAGACGGGGTTGAGGCTGTCCCCCACCAGCCCGTAGATGCGCTCGACGCCCAACTCGGCGAGAAAGGCGACCAACTGATCAGCGACGGTTCGTGCCATGACCACTCCTTTGTTCGTTCAACTTCTCTGCAGGTGCAGGCTACGTTGCTGAACCGGAGGTTCCCAGGGCACGTCTCGCTCCCCTCGAGAGCCATTCCTGGGTGGAGACGGCACGAACCCGACGCCAGGGCGTCGGGTTCGTGGTCCGGCTAGGTCAGGAGACGATGTGCTGCTCCTCGATGATCGCGTCGCGGAGTTCGCGGCGCTTGCGCTGCTCCTCCGGGTCGGGCACCGGAACCGCGGACAGCAGCCGCTGGGTGTAGGGGTGCTGCGGCCTGGTCACGATGTCGTAGGTGTCACCCACCTCAACCAGGTGCCCGTGATGCATGACCGCGATCCGGCTGGAAACCTGCTCCACCACCGCCAGATCGTGGCTGATGAAGAGGCAGGCGAAGCCGTACTGTTCCTGCAGTTCCTTGAACAGGTCCAGCACGCGTGCCTGCACCGAGACATCCAGGGCCGACGTCGGTTCGTCGGCGATCAGAAGCTTCGGATTCAGCGCGAGCGCGCGAGCAATGCCGATGCGCTGCCGCTGGCCCCCGGAGAGTTCGTGGGGATAGCGGTTCCGCATCGATCGCGGCAGATGCACCGAATCGAGCAGGTCCTCGACGCGTTTGCTGAGCCCGGCGCCCTTGAGGCCCTGGTGGAGGAGCAGCGGCTCGCCGATGGACTCCCCCACGGGCAGGCGCGGGTTGAGCGAGCTTCCCGGATCCTGGAACACGATGCCGACGGTCTTGCGGAAGGGCTTCAGTTCCTTCAGCGACGCGTTCGTGATGTCGTGCCCGCCCACCGTGAGCGTGCCCTCCCGGACGGGGAGCAACGCGACCGCGGCGCGGCCCAGCGTCGTCTTGCCGGACCCCGACTCACCGACCAGGCCGATGACCTCGCCCTGTTCGATGCGCAGGTTGATGTGCTCGGCGGCCCGGAACTCCGGGCGTCGCCCCTGCTTGGGGTAGACGATCGCCACGTCCTCCATGAGCAGGGCAGGGGGTTCCTCGGTGCGCGGCGCGGACAGCGGGACCGGAGTGTCGCCCACCATGATCGTCGTCTGCGGGGGACCGGCCTCGTCGTCAGCTTCGGCGTGCTCGGCGAGGTGCGGCACCGACGCCAGCAACTGCTGGGTGTAAGGGTGCTGCGGGTTGGCAAAGATGTCGTGGGACGAGCCGTGCTCGACGACCTGGCCATCCTTCATCACGATGATGCGGTCGGCCATGTCGGCGACCACGCCCATATCGTGGGTGATGAGGATGATGCCGGCACTCACCCGCTCGCGCAGATCCCGCATCAGCTTGAGGATCTCGGCCTGAACCGTGACGTCGAGTGCGGTGGTGGGCTCGTCGGCGATGAGCAACTTGGGCTCGCAAGCCAGCGCCTGGGCGATCATGATGCGCTGCCGCTGGCCGCCGGACAACTGGTGGGGGTACTTGTCGAAGCTGTCGACCGGATCGGGGATCTCGACCAGCGTCATCAACTCGATGGCCCGCTGTTTGGCGGCAGTGGGGTTCATCAGGTAGTGGGTGCGCAGCGTCTCGACGATCTGGAACCCCACCGTGTACACGGGGTTGAGGGCCGTCATCGGCTCCTGGAAGATGACGGAGATCTCGTTGCCGCGGATCTCACGCAACTCCTGGATCGACATCCCGACGAGTTCCGTGCCCTTCAGGTTGGCCGAGCCGGTCGCCCGGCCCGTCGCCGGCAGCAGCCCGAGCAGGCTCATGGACGACTGGGTCTTCCCCGAACCGGACTCGCCGACGATCGCCAGCACTTCCCCGGCGCGCAGCTCGTAGCTGAGCTTGTCGACCGCCGTGAACCACTCGTCGCCCACCCAGAACTGGACGCTGAGATCCGTCACGGTGAGGATGATGTCGCCCTTGGCGACGGGACCGCCGGTGTCACGGCTCAGTTTGATGGCGTCGGTGAACGCCGACCGGTTGCCTGCCGCCTGCGTGGCGTCGGACTTCTTGCGGCCGATCATCGGGCCCCTCCCTCGTCGGACGGCGTGGACCTGCGAGCGGCCAGGTCGGCCTCCGCCTTGCGCATGACACGGGCCGACGGGATGCGCTTGGTTCGCGGATCGAACGCGTCACGCAGGCCGTCGCCGATGAAGTTGATCGACAGCGCGATCAAGATGATGAACAAGCCTGGCCACCAGAACAGCCACGGACGGGTGGAGAAGGCACCCTGGTTCTCCGAGATCAGGCGTCCCAGGGAGACGGCGGGCGCCGAGATACCGAAGTTCACGAAGCTCAGGGCCGCCTCCAGCGTGACCGCCGACGACATCAGCAGGGTGGTGTTGACCACGATCACGCCCACGGCGTTGGGCAGCATGTGCTTGGTGATGATGCGCCAGTCGCTCGCCCCGGCGACACGGGCCGAGTCGACGAACTCTCGTTCGCGCAACGTCAGGAACTCGGAGCGGACCAAGCGGGCCAGACCCGTCCACAGCACGCAGCCGAGGGCGATCGCCAGGAGCAGCGGCATGTTCTCCCGCAGCCAGGTGGTGACTTCTGGACCGGCGTTGAGGCGCAGCGGCAGCTTCGAGATGAGCGAGCCCAAGACCGCCCCGATGACGATGACGGGGAGGGTGATGACCAGGTCGGTGAGGCGCATGAGCGCCATGTCGACCCAGCCGCGGTAGTAACCGGCCAGCGAGCCCACGGTGACGCCGAGGATGAGGGCCACGGCACCGAGCACGAAGGCGACGAACAGGGACGTCTGCACGCCCAGCAGCACTTGGGCGAAGTAGTCCCGACCCAGGGAGTCCTGACCGAAGGGGTACATGCCGAGGCTGAACGTGTTCCCGTTGATGAAGGGGATCTGCAGCGTCGGAGCGCCCCCGTTGATGACGTCCCCGGAACGCATGTCCTGGTCGCGCCACAACCCGGGGATGGGGCCGATGCCCATGGCGAGCACCGACGCGATCGCCACGAGGCTCAACGTGACCAGGCCGAAGATCGCGCCACGGTGACGGAAGAACCTGCGGGTCACGATCTGGCCCTGGGACAGGCCCACGACCTCCTTGCCCTCGCCGACTCCTTCGCCGCG
>RRZU013580855.1_pt1 | contig 49867 bp, 47 predicted proteins | sample 2165561 | NCBI WGS metagenome assembly RRZU01 (sample SAMN10456909, study PRJNA506462) | wastewater metagenome | isolation source: wastewater sludge | place: USA: Moscow, Idaho | reverse complement strand
GGGGTGCCGGGTTCGATCTTGGTGGGGGGCCGGACCGCGACGAACACATCGCCGAGGGGGGTGGCCGACCGCAGTTCGGCGGTACTCCCCTTGGGTAGCTGCACGCCGCCCATGATCCGCAACCTGGTGACGGCCGTGTAGTTGTGCGCCTCCATCGACTGGAGCTCACCGACGTCGGCGCCGCCGAGTTTCACCTTGGCCCGGTCGGGCAGGTTGAGCGCATTGGAGAACACCGCCGTCAGCGTGTAGCCGCCAGAGCCGTGACTGCCCGGCGCCGGTAGCGGCAGGCTTGCGAGGCCGCCGGTGGCGCAGGCCGAGGTGATCAGGCAGGTTGCTGCCGCCAGTGTCAGCATCCGTTTGACGGGGGCCATTACTTCTGTCCCATCGCCGCAAGGCCGTCCAGGACGGCGGTGAGCCCGAAGTCGGGCCCGAAGTCCTGCAATGTGCCGGTGCTACACCCGAGCTGCCGCAACCCCATCATGTTGCACACCTCCTTGAGCGTCTGGGTGTCGAACAGCACCTTGTCGATCAGGACGTGGACCCGCAGGTTGCCGTTCTTCTGATCGATCGCGTTGTAGATGTTGTCCAGCGTCATCGGGGTGACGTCGAGCATTTCCATGACGTCCCGCTGCTTGTCGACCACTGTGCCCAGCGATGTGTTGCCGTTTTGCACAACTTGTTTGATGTGATCACGGTTGTCATCGAGGATCTTGCTGAGCTGTTCGACCACCTGGTTGATCTTCCGGCCGGTGCTGCCGGAGCCCAGGTCCTCGTCGGCCACGATGTCGCTCAGCGCTCGGATGTTGCCGCCGAACTCCCGCAGTGTCGCGTCGTTCTTGGCCGCCGCGTCGAACATCGAACTGACGTTCTTGATGACGGTGGTCAACTGCTCGCGGGTGATGGTGCCGCGGTCTGCGGACAGCCGCAGCGCGTCGGACAGGTCACCCAGCGACGACTTGATCAACTCGCCGTTCCCGTCGGCGATGGCCGCGCCGGAATTGACGACATCGCCCAGTGGGCCGTTTCCGTGTCCGTCGCCGTGCAGCGACTTCGACAGGTTGTTGACCAGGTCCAGGGTGCGGGCGAACTCGATCGGAGTCTTGGTGCGGGCCAGCCCGATGGTGGCGTGGTCGGCGAGCACCGGGCCGCCCTTGTACGGGGGCGTCAGCTCCACCTGGCGGTCGGTCAGGATCGAGTTCGAGATGGTCACAGCGTGCACATCGGCCGGCAGCTTGACGTCCTTGTCGACGGTGAACTCGGCCTCGACGTAGCTGCCCTTGGGGGTGATCTTGTCGACCGTGCCGACCGGCATCCCGAGCACCGCCACCCTGTTGCCGACGTACAGTCCTGCCGCACTGTCGAATTGGGCCGTCACGTGCAGGACGTCGACCCGGTCGCGAAGGAACTTCCAGCCGACGACACCGACCACCAGCAGCGCGGTCAGTCCGAGAGCAGCGAGGGTGATGAGACGGCTGCGGGTTCTGGTCATTTGCAGTCCTGGAAGTACTGGAGGAAGTTGAACTGCTTGGCCCGCCCGCTGAGGGCGCACATCCACGAGTCCGCGAGCAGGCCGTTGGGCACGTTGAGGTCGGCCGCGTTGCCCGTGCCGGTGGCATTGGCCAGCCCGCGCAGCGCCACCGGGGCGGACTGCAGGATTGAGCGCAACATGTCGTCGTGCTGGGCCAGTAGGTCGGTGAGTTGGCGCAGATTGCGCAGGGTCTCTTCGAGTTCGGGACGGTCGTTGACGACGATCTTGTTCAGGGTCTCGACCAGGTCCGTCAGGGACGCCAGCATCGTGTGGAAAGCGGCTCGGCGCTCGACGAACTCGCCCACCAACGAGTTTCCTTGCCGCACTAGGCTTCCAACGGTGGCCTGTTGGCTGTGCAGGGTATTCGTGACCGTCTCGGTGGTCTTCAGCAATGAGCCGATCTGGTCCCTGCGGGTGCCGATGATGTCGGCCAGTCGGCGGAGGTTCGCCATCGCTTCCGGGATCAACGGGGGCAGACCTTTGAGCTGGGTACCGAGGACACCCAACGTCTGGCCGAAATTGGTGAAGTCCATCTGCTCGTAGGTGCCCGTCGCGTCGGTGAGCGCCTGCTGTAGGTCGTAGGGCACCTGGGTGTGCGCGAGGTCGATCGTGTTGTCCGGCAACGAACCCGAGCCCGCCGGCTCCAGCGATAGGTATCGCGAGCCCAGGATGGTGAGGACCTTGATGGTGGCGCGGGACTGGTCGCCCAGCGGCACGTCGTCACGCACCCGAAGTTCGGCCTCGACGTGGTCGCCGGCCAGTTTCATCCCGGACACGGTGCCGACCTGGATGCCCGCGACCGTGACGGCATTGCCCTCCATCAGTGCGGCCGCCTGCAGGAACTGTGCCTTGACGTGCCGGTAGCCGAAGTTGGCGGCCTTGACTCCCAGCAGTGTCGCGACGAGCGCGGAGACCACGATGATGGCGATCACGCCGAGCAGGATCTTGCTGCGCTCTTCCAGTGGTGTCTTGCGCGGCTGTTGCGTCCTCTGCGGCGTCTGCGCCGCACCCTGATCAGCCATTGGCCATGTTCCTGCATCGTGGGCTGTACTGCGCCTTGTTCCCCGGGGTGGCCGCATTGACGATGATGGGCGTCACGTCGTTGAGGCCCGGGAAGAACCCTGTGGCGTTGAGGTCACAGGAATAGATGTTGCCGTACGCGCCCTCGTTGGTCATCCGCGCCAGGCCTTTGATCAACAGGGGAAGGTTGGCGCCGGTGAAGGCCAGCTGTGGCTCGATATCGACCAGGTGGCCGGCGAACCCGGGTTGGCGCTGGACCATCTCGTTCAGCGAGGGGTAGACGTTGTCGCTGATGGTCGCCAGCTGGTTGACCACCCGCTTGATCGAACCCATCGAGGACACCAGTTCGGGGCGCCGGGCGTCGAACGTCGACACCATCCCACGGGTCTGGGTGATGACGTGGTCGAGATCGGCGTTGTGCCGGGCGAGATTTCCCACCATCGAATTGAGGTTGGTGATGACGTCACCGAGTTCGGCGTCCTGGCCGGCGAATGCGGCGGTCAACTTACTGGTCTGGTCGATCAGGACGGCCCACGAAGACTGGTCGCCCTGCAACGACTTGATCGCCCCCTGGGTCAGGTTGTTCAGGTCGTCGGGATTGACCAGACTGAACAGCGGTTCGAAACCGTTGATCACCTGACCGACGTCGAACGACGGGTCGGTGCGCTCCACCGGGATGGTGGTGCCGGGGGACAATTTGGTCGAGTTGCCGAGCTGGCCCAGCGACAGTCCGAGAAAACGCTGGCCGACGATGTTCTGGTAGACGACCGAGGCGACGGTGTTGTCGTACAGGTTCTGGTTCGACTGCACCACGAAATCAACCTTGGCCCGGCTGCCCTCGAGTTCGATCTTCTGGACGCGGCCGACCCGCACCCCGGCCATCCGGACATCGTCGCCCTCGCGCAGGCCGAACACGTCGGTGAACACGGCCGCGTACGGTTCGGTCCGGCCGGTGACGTCACGGCGCAGGGTGCTGTACACCAGCCACGTCAGCGTCAGAGCCAGAATCATGAACAGGGAGAGGCCGATCAATGGGCCGCGGAACTTCATCGGGGCCTTTCTTCGCCAGGTTCGGCGGCGACGGGCGATTCGGCGAGCGGCGCGGATGCGACGGTCATCCCGCGTGCGACCGGACCCAGCAGCAGCAGGGTGGCGATGGTCGCCGGTCGGCCGGTGATGACGCTCAATGCAGCCTGTTCCTGGGCGCTACCGACTGGGCCGACGTTGCCGCCGAACGATGCGGGTGCAGCCTCGGCGGGCAAGGGGCCCGCGGGTGCCGCGGGGGGAGCGGGCGGTCCGGGTAGCGGTGCGTTGGGGTAGCCGGGCCGGGCGACCGGTGCAAGCGGCGACAGCACCGGGGTCGGGGGTGTTGTCGGGGTCAGCGCCGGGTTGGCAGTGCCCGGGACCGGCGGCGCGGGCGTCATTCCGGCCGGTAATGGTGGATTGGGGTCGGTCAGGTTGGGATTCGGGTTGATCAGCGGTGGACCCACCGCGATCAGATTTCCGTTGGGTCCCAGTACCGTTCCGCGCGGTGGCGCCAGGTTCTTGGGCGGCTGGTAGTTCTGCGGAAGCAGCTGCTCGGGAATATCCGGCCGGACCGCGATGAGCGGTGCGGTGTAACAGCTAGGACCCGCGAGCTCGCCGTACCGCGGGCAGTCGGCCCGGGTGTAGGAGTACGTGGGGGTGAACGACAGGTTGACCCGCATGTTGGCGATGTCGCGTTCCGGCAGCCAGACGTTGTTGAAGAACCTGTCGGTGAGTCCACCGATCTTGTTGAAGGCCGGCACGAAATTGTGGGCGTTCATCGCCAGTGACCCCAGTGCGGGTGTCAGGTGAGCGCTGATGGTGACCATCTGATCGATGTGGTTGTCCAGCGCGGTCTGGGTGGTGCCGAGTGTGTTCATGCCACCGCTGATCAAGGAGGACAGCTGGGTGCGCTGTTCGGCCAGCACTTGCATGGGGACGACGGCCTGATGGAGGGCGTCGACGAGTTCGGGGGCGGTCTGCTGCAGACCGCGGGTGGCGTCGACGAGGGCGGACACGGTGGTTGGCCCGGCGGGATCGGTGGCGACGATCTGGTCGAGTTGGTCGAGCAACCGGTTGAGGTGTGCGCCGGCCTGGAGCAGTTCGGGCCGACGGTTCTCGGTGGCCTCGTTGATCGCGGCCATGATGCCGATGCTGTTGTCCTCCCGCGGATTCCGTCCGGTGGCGGCCAGGATGTCGCGGAGCTTGTTCAGCGTGGTCTGGAAGATCACCGTGGGCAGTGCGGTGTCCTCCGGGATGCGTGCACCCGCGGCGATCGCGGGGCCGGCCTTGTTCTCGGAGACGAGCTGGACCGACGACACCGCGAAGATGTTGCTGGGCACCACCCGCGCTGTCACTGTCGCCGGAATCGACTTGGCGAACTCGGGTTTCAGGTTGATGGCGACGGTGTTGGGCTGGCCGCCGGTGCCCGGGGAGACGTTGCGGACCGTGCCGACCAGCAGGCCGTGGTACTTCACGTCGGAGTTCTGGGGCAGGCCGTCGCCGACGTTGGTCAGTTCGGCGACCACCGGAACGTGGGGGTCGAGCTGGCCCGTCGACTTGAGCATCAGGAACGCGGTGATCAGTGCGGCGACCAGGACCACGCCGATACCGGTGAACAACAGTTGACGCTCGGTCGGTCCGCGTCCGTCGGTCTCGTAGGCGTTGGACATCTAGCCACCGAACCTTGCGCCGGCGTCGACCGACCAGATGGCCATGGTGAGCAACATGTTGACGATGATGACCACAGTGATGGCGGCGCGCATCGCGTGCCCCGCGGCGACGCCGACCCCGACCGGGCCGCCGCTGGCGTAGAACCCGAAATAGCACTGGATGGTCGAGGCGATGCCCGTGAAGATGATGGCTTTGAGGACGGAGAACAGAATGTCCCGCAGCGACAGCATCATCGTGAAGTAGTGCAGGTACGACCCGGTGGATCCGCCGCTGACCAGCATGACCACTGCCTGCGTGGTGAGGTAGCTGGCGGCCAGACACGCCACGTAGAGCGGCACGATCGCGATCGCCGAGGCCATCAGCCGGGTGGTGACCAGGTAGGGAATGGGTGGGATGCCCAGGGTGTCGGTGGCGTCGATCTCTTCGGCGATCCGCATCGAACCGAGCTGTGCGGTGAACCGGCAGCCGGCCTGTACCGCGAACGCCAGCGAGGCGGCGATGGGCGCCATCTCGCGGGTGTTGGCGAGTGCCGAGATGATCCCGGTGGCCGGCCCCAGCCCCAGCATGTTGAGGAAGTTGTAGCCTTCGATACCGACCAGTGCGCCGACCGTTACGCCGAGGACGATGGTGACGCCGGCGGTACCGCCGCCGACGACCAATGAGCCGTTGCCCCAAGCGATATCCGAGAGCAGGCGGACGAACTCGGACCGATAGTTCTTCAGGACGATGGGGATACCCATGATCGCCCGGACGAAGAAAGCGAACATGTGCCCGATCCGGACGACCGGTTGCAGGGCACGCTTGGAGAGCCGCCGCAGCGGTTCGAGTACCGGGGGGATCGGACGGACAGTGCTGGCAGTCATCTCAGAGCCCCACCCTCGGGAACAGCATGATGTACAGCTGGCTGATGGCGACGTTGACGACCATCAGCACCAGGATCGACTCGACAACCGCGGCATTCACCGAATTCGCGACACCGGTGGGGCCGCCCTTGGTGGACAGCCCCTTCTGGCACGACACCACGGACACGATCACGCCGTATACGACGGACTTCAGCAGGGCCAGCAGCATGTCACCGGTGGTGGCGAACGACGCGAAGGTGGCGACGAAGCTGCCGGGAGCGCCGTTCTGGAAGTAGACGTTGAACAGATAGCTGGCCAGGAAGCCGACGAAGCACACCAGGCCGGTCAGGGCGAAGCCGATCATGATTGCCGCGGCGAAGCGCGGCACCACCAGTCGACGCACCACCGAGACGCCCATCACCTCCATGGCTGCGGTCTCCTCGCGCATGGTGCGCGAGCCCAGGTCCGCGGTGATCGCCGACCCGACCGCGGCGGCCATCAACATGGCGGCAACCAGGGAGGCGGCCTGCCGGACGACGACCAAGCCGCTGGCGGCGCCGGACAGGGAGGTGGCACCCACCTGTCCGGCCAGAACGGAGAACTGGATGGAGAGCGTCACGCCGAGGGGGAGCGCCACCAGGATGGTGGGAAGTACCGCGGTGCCCGCCATGAATGCGCCCTGTCGCACGAACTCCTGCCACTGGAAGCGGCCGGTGAACAGATCGACGAAGAACCACTGCAGGGTGCGTGCGCCGAGCACGAACTGTTCGCCGACGGTGGCGATAGAAGCCTTGGGGTGCCGGTCGACGTAACCGGTTGTCCAGTTCTCGATGGCCGCCATGCCGGCGCCGCCCGGCGCCGGCGCCTCATCGTTGACGACGTCGGTCACGTCACGGCCCCGTTCGCGGCCGGTGCGCCTGACAGCGAATCAAGTCACTGGCTCCGTTCTGAAGATTTGCAGGGTCGGACATGGCACGCTGTGAAGCGTGTCACAACCGTGGGTGGCGGCGCAAGGCTTCAAGTTAACAGCAGTTCCGCAGCTTCGGGGCGCAGGGCCGACCTTGGCCGAACGGTTGCCGTCGATCATTTGGCGATGTTAACGACCGCCGCTGAGGACGAGGGCGTTATCGCTCATCGAATACAAGTTATTGAAAAATTCGGCACTTTTTGCACTACCGTTTAGGCATGCCTGAGCCGCGGCGGCGACCCAAGGACCGCAAAGCGCAGATCGCGAGCATCGCCGCCGAGGCATTCAGCGAACAGGGTTATCACGCGGTGAGCATGGACGATATCGCGAACCGGGTGGGGGTTTCGGCTGCCGCGCTGTACCGGCACTCGCCGAGCAAGTACGACATGTTCCGGACCGCGGTGCTGGCCCTGAGTCAACAACTGGTGAATGCCACCGCGCTATCGGACGATCCGACGGTGACCGACCAGGATGCGACCGACCAGGATGCGACCGACGAGGATGCGGTGCAGACGTTCGACCGGCTGATCTCGGCCCTGGTCGACACCGCGCTGGCCAACCGCACTCGCGGCGGGGTGTACCGATGGGGTGGCCGCTATCTGGTGGACGACGACCTGGCGACCCTGGCCTCCCACGTGCGGCTGGTCAACACGAGACTCCAGGAGCCCATCCGGATCCTGCGGCCCCAACTGGGCTCCCAGCAGCGCTGGACCCTGTCGGTCGGTGTGCTCGCCGCCATCGGCTCGATCGTCGAACACCGCGCGGCACTCTCGGCCGCCCGCGTGCACCGACTGTTCGGCGGCATGGCGCGCGCGCTCCTGTGGTCACCGGTGCCCGTCGACCCCGGCCACCAGCCCGTTCCGGCCGCGCCCGAGAACCGCACCACCGCGGGGCGGTTCGAAGCGGTGCTGCGTGAGGCGATGCGGCTGTTCCTGAAGGACGGGTATCGCCAGACCACCCTGGACGACATCGCGCGGGCGGTCGGTATGCCGATATCGGGAATCTACCGGTACTTCCCCGGTAAGGCCGACATCCTGACCGCACTGTTCCGTCGCGCGGCCGATCGGCTGTCGGCCGACACGGCGGTGATCCTGGCCACCCACTCCGATCCCGCCGCTGCCCTGCAGCGATTGATCCATAGTTATGTGCTCCGATCGCTGGAGTACCCCGGGATCGACTCCCTCTACTTCACCGAACGGCCGAACCTCTCGCCCACCGACGCTGTGCTGTTGCGCAATATGCAGCGCGGCACCATCGACACCTGGGTGGGCGCGCTCACCGCGGCGATCCCCGATCTGTCCGGCCGGGACGCCCGGTTCATGGTGCAGGCGGCCTTCGCGGTGGCCGTCGACGTGGGCGCGCTGGCGCGCCACCGCCCGGACACCACTGCGGGCGGCGACGCCGCGACGGAGGCGTTGATGGCCGCCGTGTTGTCGGCCGACGCCGATGCGTTGCTGAGCAAAGGGCCCGGATCGGCTTTACCGTTCCGTTAATAGACTGGTCACAGTCGTGTACATTTCACCTCGGAGCTGTGCACGTTCGTGGTCGACGGACAGGTCAGCGACGCGGCGGGGGCGTCACCGGCCTTCCGTCGCCCCACATTCACAACAGCCCCGGCGTTCGGATCTCGGGGGATCAACGGCGCCGCAGGTCGGGGGCGGACACCGGGCGGGCGGATGCACCTCGAGGCCGAGAGGCCAACTCGGCGTCGCCCACTCGGTGTTCGTCACGGCGTAACCCCCGGCGTAACTCGGCCGACGTGCTAGCCGAACTGGGCCGCCAGCAACTCACCCATCCGCGGGATGACGGACTGCAGGGCCTTCAGCGGCCGGATCATCACGGTGAACGACACGATTTTACCGGCGTCGGACCAATGGATCAGGTCGATGCCCTCGACCTTGACGCCGTCGAGGTCCGCGCGGAACTGCAGGATCGCCGATCGGTCGTTGTACCACCGCTCGACGTAGTGAAAACCGCTGTCGGCGAACATCTTCTCAGCGGCCAGCAGGTAGGCCCTGGTCTTGGCCCGGCCCTCCTGCGGGGTGAACACCGCCGGCGACCGGAACGTGACGTCGTCGGCCAGCAGTTCGTCGAGCAGGGCGGTGTCGCCGGACTCCATGAAGTTCAGCCAGCGGGTGATCACATCCGGAGTCATCGCACGATTCCATCACGCCTCGGCCGGGGCGGGACGCGCCGCCTCGAGTGCACCCTGGATCCGGTGGTAGCCCCGCCGGTCGTAGATGCGGGTGACGATGCCGCCGAGGAGCAGGCCGACGAGCAGGCCGACCGTCGTCATCTGCAGCGCGTGCCCCAGGCCGGCGGCGGTGCGTCCGTCGAAGTACAGCAGCGAACGCACGCCCAGGAACACCTGATGCATCGGCTCGAAGGTGGCCAGCCAGCCGAACACCCGCGGCGCGGCCTCCAGTGGAACCGTGGCACCCGCGGACGGCAGGCCCAGGATGACGAACACCAGCAGGTTCACCAGCAGGCCCATGCTGCCCAGCGCCGCGATGATCGACGACGCGGTCACTCCCACCGCGGTGACGGCGAACGCGCCGAAGGCCCACAACTGCCAGCCGTGCGTGATCGGCATGCCCAGGCCGTGGGCGATGGTCAGGTACACCGCCGAGGCGATCATCCCGAGCAGCGTCATCATCGCCCACTTCAACAACAGGGTGCGGAACCGGGAGATGACGGTCTGCTCGGCGAAGTGGTACACCGGGCCGATCTCGGCCGGGACGTAGCCCAGCATCGAGTCGACCAGGGTGCTGACCACAAGGCTGCCGGTGAACCCCGCCAACAGCAGCAGCAGTGCGTAGTAGAAGGCGGACAGCCCATTGCCGGTGCCGTTGGGCAGCGGGTTGTGGACATCGGTGTGTACGTCGACGGGGTTGGCCAGGGCCAGCGCCACCCCGCCGGGTAGCGCGTTGCCGGCCTGCGTGGCCACCTGGGCCGAAAGGCGTTTGCCCAGTTCGGCATTCACCTCCGCGGTGGCGCGGGTCAGCGCCTGGCCGGCGATGCTGGCGGCCAGTGTCCCGGCCCGCGGATTGGTCGACATCGTCACCGTCGGCCGCACCGCGGTGCCCGGCTGCAGCGCCGAGCGTCCGAACGCGTCGAGCTGCGCGGAGAAGTCGGCGGGGATCATCAACTGCCCGTAGACCTTTGCGGTGTCCAGCTGGGTGGCCGCTTCGGCCGCCGGCAGCTCGCGCAGGTCGAACTTCGTCTGGTCCATCGACGCGGTCAGCTGGTCGATGAGCTGTTGACCGGTGGGGCCGGCGTCCTCGTTGACCACCGCGATCGGGAAGTGCCGGATGTTGGTGGTGGGGTTCAGGATTCCGCCGAGGTACAGCCCGGCGAGCGCGTCCAGCAGGGCCAGCGTGACACTGATCGGGATCGCCCAGAACCGGATTGTCCGGGGCGCGCGCGGAATGGACAGCTGGTCCGGGGCGGCATGCCGGGGCGCCGGCGGTGGGGCGGGCTGGTTCATCGGGGCTCCTGTTCGTACCGCAGCGAGGCTATGCCCGATCCGCCCGTCGACGTGAATATCGTGGCGCTCCTTACGTTCGGTGTGTCGTGGTGGGCGCTGACACGTCCCGGCACCAGGGGCCTCTAGGCGGCCAGACCGGCGTGCATCTGCCAGACCAGGATCTCGGCCGGTTCGACCGCGGTGACCCGTTGCCCGCCGCTGGCGGTGAACCGGACCGCGTCGCCCTCGTTCACCGGGCCGGCGCCCTCGAGCGTCACCTCGCCGCGCGGCACGAAAAGGTGCAGATGGGGAGCTTCCGGTAATTCGATCGACTGTCCGGGCTGGAGCCGGGCGCCCTGCAGCGCCGCGTAGCGGTTGGCGATGGTGATGGCCGCTTCGCCGCGGTGGTCGGGCATACCGGAGGCGATGGTGACCAGCCGGCCGTCGAGAAGTTCGTTGTCGATCTCTAGTTGCTGGTAGCCCGGATCGATGCCGGATTCGTCGGGAACAACCCACATCTGCACGAAATGCACAGGCTCGGTGTGCTTTTCAGCCATCCGGCTGCCGTCACCGGCGAGGGTCCAGCTGTCGTTCTTCTCCGAATGCAGGATGCCGCGGCCGGCCGACATCCGCTGGGCCAGACCGGGATAGATCACCCCCGAGTGGCCAGTGGAGTCCTGGTGCACCAACGAACCCCGCAGCACCCAGGTGACGATCTCCATATCGCGATGCGGGTGGGTATCGAACCCCTGGCCCGGGGTGACGATGTCGTCGTTGTTGACCAGCAGCAGTCCGTGGTGGGTGTTGGCCGGGTCGTAGTGGTGGCCGAACGAGAACGAGTGCTTGGAATCCAGCCAGTCGATCGCGGTCTTGAACCGGTCGTCGGCGCGCCGGATGTCGATCACGGGTGCGGTCATGTCGATCACTCCTTGACTTGGCCCGAGCCTACGTGGCTCGCCGCCCACTCCAACATGTCGCCGCCCCGGGCCACGCCGAACTGGTCCGCACGCTGGTCTTCGACGGGATGACCGGTGGTGAGGCCGCGGCCGTGCGGAGCTGGATGGCCCGGGTGCTTGCGCGTCTGGAGTGAGCGGTTCGTAGGCTGGCGCCCATGGATCTCAACGGAACAAGTGCAATCGTCACCGGCGGCGCGTCGGGAATCGGCGCGGCAACCGCGCGCAAACTGGCCGACCGGGGCGCCACGGTCGTGGTCGCCGACCTGCAGGCCGACAAGGGCGAGGCCCTGGCCAAGGAGATCGGCGGTGCCTTCGTCACCGTCGACGTCACCAAGACCGAACAGATCGAGGATGCGGTCAACACCGCGATGTCGCTGGCACCGCTGCGTGCGCTGGTGAACTCCGCGGGTATCGGCTGGGCGCAGCGCACCATCGGCAAGGACGGCGAGTTCGCCTCGGCGCACAATCTCGACGCCTACAAGAAGGTGCTCGAGATCAATCTGGTCGGCACGTTCGACTGCATCCGGCTGGCGGCCACTGCGATGAGCCGGCTGGACCTGACCGATACCGGCGAGCGCGGTGCGATCGTCAACATGACCAGCGTGGCGGCCTTCGACGGTCAGATCGGCCAGGCCGCGTACTCGTCGTCCAAGGGCGGCGTGGTCGGGCTGACCCTGCCGGTGGCCCGCGACCTGTCGGCTGTCGGCGTACGCGTCAACACCGTGGCCCCCGGCCTGATCGACACCCCGATCTACGGCGAGGGTGAGGCTTCCGAGGCGTTCAAGGCCAAGCTCGGCGAGTCGGTGCTCTTCCCGCACCGCCTCGGCAAGCCCGAGGAACTGGCGTCGATGGTGGTCGAACTGATCACCAACTCGTACATGAACGCCGAGGTGGTCCGCGTCGACGGCGGGATCCGGATGCCCCCCAAGTAGTTGCCCTTCCGCGAACAGACACAGAATCCCCTCATTCGGACGGAATGAGGGGATTCTGTGTCTGTTCGCCAGCACCGGGCGCGCCTTGCGGCAATGATGGTCGGGTGCCTACCGAATCTGATCGCACCGGCAAGGTTTCCATCGTCGGAATGGGCAGCGTCGGGACCGCGATCGCGTACGCCTGCCTGATCAGGGGATCGGCAGCCTCGTTGGGGCTCTACGACATCTTCGCCAAGAAGGTCCGCGCCGAGGTGCTCGATCTGAACCACGGCAGTCAGTTCGTCCCGCACTGCCCGATCGAGGGTGGCGACGATCTGGCGGTAACCGCCGGGTCCCAGATCGTGGTGGTGACAGCGGGAGCCAAGCAGAAGCCCGGGCAAACCCGTCTCGACCTGGCGGCGACCAACGTCGCGATGGCGCAGGACCTCACCCCCAAGCTGCTGGAGCTCTCACCCGCGGCGGTCATCGTGTTCGTCACCAACCCGGTCGACGTCATCACCTACGCCGCCGTGAAGTCGGTGGACCTGCCGCCCGGCCGCATCTTCGGATCGGGCACCGTGCTGGACTCCAGCCGGTTCCGCTACCTGATCGCCGAGATGGCCGACCTCGCGGTGGCCAACGTCCACGGGTTCATCGTCGGTGAGCACGGAGACTCCGAGATCTCGCTGTGGTCGAGTGTGTCGATAGGTGGCGTGCCGGCCGATAGATTCCAGATTGACGGAAAACTGCTGTTCGACAAGGAAACCCAGTCGCAGATCTCGCACGACGTGGTGAACGCGGCCTACGAGATCATCGAGGGCAAGGGCGCCACCAACCTGGCGATCGGGCTGTCGACGGCCCGCATCATCGAAGCGATCCGCGGTCACCAGCACCGGGTGCTGCCTGTCTCGACGCTGCAGACGGGTGTCTACGGCATCGACGATGTCTGTCTGTCACTGCCCACCGTGGTCACCGCTGCCGGCGCCGGCCGGGTGCTGGAGATTCCCCTGGCCGAGGCCGAAATGGCGGGCCTGCACGCGTCGGCGCAGACCCTGCACGACGCCTGGGGCTCGGTGCAGGGAACCTGACGGCTGCGCTAGAGCTGTTCGGGCAGACCGAATTTCGGGAACACGGAGGTGTCGAGGAACGCCACGACGTGTGAGATTCCGGCCGGGACGATGTCGAGCACGTGCAACTGGAATGGTTCGTGCCGGCCGGTCTGCGGATTGTGCATGTACATCGCGGCCCCGGGCTGGCCGTTGGCGCTCACCGGCAGCAGCCGCATGTCGCCGGCCTTCTCGGCCGGGCAGTTGTGGTGGATGAGCGTGCCGATGGTCTGCGGGCGCCGGTACCAGCCGGTGAACGGGGGCATCTCCCAGATGGCCTCGGCGGTGAACATCGTCTCGAGGGTGTCGATGTCGTAGTCCTCGAACGCGGTGATGTACCGGGCCAGCAGTTGGCGGGCCTCCGGCGAATCCGGCGCGGCCACCACGTCGTCGACGCTCGGGCCGACGGCGTCGAGCTGGACCCGGGCCCGCTGCAACAGGCTGTTGACCGCGGCGGTGCTGGCCCCGACGGCGTCGGCGACCTCGGCGGCCTTCCACTGCAGCACGTCGCGCAGCACCAGGACGGCGCGCTGCCGCGGGGACAGATGCTGCAGCGCGGCGATGAACGCCAGCCGGACCGACTCGCGGGTGCCGACGACGTTCGACGGATCGGCGGAATCATCGTGGTCGGGCAGGGGCTCCAGCCACGGCACCTCGGGACGCGACTCGAGTTCGGCGGTGGGGTCCGAATCGGGCGCACCCAGTCCGGTGGGCAGCGGCCGGCGCTTCCGGGCCTCGAGGGCGGTCAGGCAGGTGTTGGTGGCGATGCGGTGCAGCCAGGTGCGCACCGACGACTTGCCCTCGAACCGGTCGTAGGCCTTCCAGGCCCGCAGGTAGGTCTCCTGTACCAGGTCCTCGGCGTCGTGCAGCGACCCCGTCATGCGGTAGCAGTGCGCCAGCAGCTCGCGCCGGTAGCGCTGCGCGTCGGCGATGAACACGTCGGGGCCGTCGGGTGCCTCCTGGGCGAGCACACTCACCCGCCCGAGCTTACGCAGGCCCACCGACAACGAATCGTTACGCTGCTCAGCATGGCTACGCCTTGCACCAGGACCGAGCGCAGCTTCGACGGTGTTGGAGGGGTCCGGATCGTCTACGACACCTGGACACCCGAGGGCGACGGCCCGGGTGCGGTCAAGGGCGTGGTCGTGCTCTCGCACGGCTTCGGTGAACACGCCCGCCGCTACGACCACGTCGCGCAGCGGTTCGGCGCGGCCGGCCTGGTGACCTACGCACTGGATCACCGTGGGCACGGCCGCTCCGGGGGCAAGCGCGTGTACGTCCGCGACATCTCCGAATACACCGGCGACTTCGCCACCCTGGTCGGCATTGCGCGACGGGAGCATCCGGGAATTCCGCTGATCGTCCTGGGCCACTCCATGGGCGGCGGCATCGTGTTCGCCTACGGCTCGGATCACCCGGCCGACTACGACCTGATGGTGCTGTCGGGCCCCGCGGTGGCCGCCCAGGACGATGTCTCGCCGATGCTGGCGACGGTGGGCAAGCGGCTCGGTGCGCTGCTGCCCGGCGCCCCGGTGCAGCAACTCGACGCCAACGCGGTGTCCCGGGACCCGGCGGTGGTGAAGGCCTACAACGACGATCCGCTGGTGTGGCACGGCAAGGTGCCCGCCGGGGTGGCCCGTGCGCTCCTGCTGGTCGGCGAGTCCATGCCACGGCGCGCCCATGCGATCACCCGGCCGGTGCTGGTGGTGCACGGTGCCGATGATCGGTTGATCCCGGCCCGCGGCAGCGAACGGCTGGCCGCCGAGCTCGGCTCCGACCATGTGCGCCTCGAGATCTACCCGGGCCTCTACCACGAGGTGTTCAACGAGCCCGAGCGTGACCAGGTGCTCGACGACGTCGTCTCCTGGATCGGCGCGCGGATTTGACCCGGATCGCGAAAGCCCTTGCCGCCGTTGTACTCCTGCTGGCGGCGTTGCCCGGCTGCGGACACGGGACGCCGTCCTCGTCGGAGTACGTCGAAGAGGATGTCACCTTCGTCGCCGACGGGCTGACCATCCACGGCACCTACCGCCACCCGCCCGCCGAGACGGCTGCGCCCGCGGCGCTGCTGATCTCCGAGAGCGGGATGACCGATCGCAACGGGGACAACGCGGTGGCCGGACCGGTGGGCAACATGCGCCAGCTCGCCGAGTACCTCTCCGGCCGCGGGGTCGCCAGCCTGCGCTACGACAAGGTGGGCACCGGTGCGACCGGGCTGGGACCGTTCGCCGGCCGGCCCGCCGACGTCGGCAGCGCGGTCCTCACCTCGGGTGCCCGGGCGGCGATCCGGTTCCTGGCCGGCCAGGCGCGCACCGATGCCGGTCGCATCTCGGTCTACGGACTCGGCGAGGGCACCACGCACGCCATGGCGCTAGCGACGGACACCTCGGCGGGCGCGCCGCAGATCCATGCGCTGGGCCTGCTGCAGCCGCTGACGGGCCGATATCTGGATCTGATCACCGCGCGGGTGAAGCGGGACACCGCGGCGGCCGTCCAGGCCGGCGGCAAGACGGCCGAGCAGGCCGACGGCGTCGTCGGGGCCTGGGCTGCGGCCGTCGCGCAGGCCCGCACGTCCGGCACGGTGCCCAAGGCCCCGCTGCCCGACGGCCTCAGTGCGATCCTGAACGCGGGCAACGTCAAGGCCGTCGTCGAGGCCGACCGGATCGATCCGGTGGCCGAGGCCGCCCGCGTGCCCGCGGGCACCCGTGTGCTGTTGACGTGTTCGGACGCCGATGCGCAGGCGTCGTGCGAGGACCTGCAGCCGTTGCGGGCCGCCCTGGCGCACACCGATCTGACCGCTGTCGAATTGAAGGGCGTCAACCATGTGCTGCGCGATGACCCGACCGACAACGTAGCGAACTACGCGAAGAAGGATCCCCTGTCGCCCCAACTGATCTCGGCGTTGGACACCTTGGTCGCCAAATAGGTTGTTGATGGAGGCGAGTCTGTGCACAACCGGCGGGTCTGGGTCCGCGCCCGGGGGAGATCGTCACGGCATTGGCCTAGTCTGGCGGCCAATGACATCCAAGTCATCCAGTCAGGACCGGAACGGATCGCATGATGAGTGACGACAAGATGCTGGCGCGCATCGCCGCGCTGCTGCGCCAGGCCGAGGGCACCGACAACCAGCACGAGGCCGAGGCCTTCATGACCGCGGCCCAGCGACTGGCCACCGCCACCTCGATCGACCTTGCGGTCGCGAGGTCGCATTCGGCGAAACGCGAAGCGGCGCAGACCCCGACCCAACGCACCATCACCATCGGTGAGGCCGGGGCCCGGGGCCTGCGGACCTACGTGGCGTTGTTCTCCGGCATCGCCAACGCCAACGACGTGCGCTGCGACGTGTCGTCCAATTCCACGTTCGTCTACGCGTACGGCTTCACCGAGGACATCAACGCGACGCACGCCCTCTACGCCAGCCTGGTGGTGCAGATGGTCCGGTCCTGCGACACCTACCTGGCCACCGGTGTCCACCGGCCCACGCCGACCATCACCGCGCGGCTCAACTTCCAGCTGGCCTTCGGCGCCCGCGTCGCGCAGCGCCTGGCGGAGGCCCGTGAGCAGGCCCGCGCGGAGGCGGCCCGGGACAAGGTGCGGGCCCCGGGCACCGCAATCGCTCTGCGTAACAAGGAGATAGAACTGCGGGACCACTACCGCAGTGAGTCGAAGGCGCGCGGGACCTGGCGGGCCACCAGCGCCTCGGCGGGGTACTCGTCGGCGGCGCGACGGGCCGGTGACCGGGCGGGTAAGCAGGCCAGGCTGGGTGCCTCGCCCGAGCTGCCCGGTGCGCGCGCCCGGCTGCCGCGCGAGGCCGGGTGACGGAGAGGGACGATCAGCGGTCCGCGGTGTATGCCGCGGAGGCGTTCGTGCGCACGGTGTTCGATCGTGCCGCACAGCACAATTCACGCAGTATCGACTTCTTCGGCGCCCAGCTCACACTTCCCCCGGAGGGTCTGTTCGGTTCCGTCCGCGACGTCGGCGACTACGTCGACCGGGTGCTGGCGATGCCGGCGGTCGCGCAGCGATGGCCGGTGTCCGGGGTCGAGGTCCGGCGCCGGCGCGGTGTCACGGCCGCGCACTACGAAATCCGTTCCGGCGCACCGACCATCGCGGTGCCGGACGGATCGGAGCGGTGGGCCCTGCGCGAGCTGGTGGTGCTGCACGAGATCGCACACCACCTGTGTCCGGTCGAACCCGCGCACGGTGGCCGGTTCGCGTCGACGTTCAGCGAACTGGCCGGGATCGTCATGGGCGCCGAGGTGGAGCATGTGCTTCGGGTCGTTTACGCCAAGGAGGGCGTGCGGTTAGGGTAGGGCGGTGAGCGATCCCACCCCGGCATCCGTCGACGCATTGCTGGATACGCTGCTCCTAGAGGATGATTCGGCGCTCGCCGCCGCGCTGGCCGACAGCGCCGCAGCCGGGCTGCCGCCAATCGAGGTGTCCCCGCAGGCGGCGCACTTCCTGGGTCTGCTGGTCCGGATCGCCGATGCCCGCCGCATCCTGGAGATCGGCACCCTCGGCGGCTACAGCACCATCTGCCTCGCGCGTGCGGCCGGCCCGGAGAGCAGTGTCGTCACCCTCGAGTATGAACCGCGGCACGCCGAGATCGCCGCGGCCAACGTGCGTCGCGCCGGAGTTGCCGACCGGGTGGAGATCGTCGTCGGCGCGGCCCTGGACACCCTGCCGACACTGACCGGCAGGTTCGACTTCGTGTTCATCGACGCCGACAAGGAGAACAACTCGGCCTACGTGGACTGGGCGATCCGGCTGAGCCGACCGGGCACCGTGATCGTCGTCGACAACGTGGTGCGCGACGGGCGGATCGTGGCGCCCTTATCGGGCGACCATCAGGCTCGCGCGGTGCGCGACATGCTCGAGATGATGGGCCGTCACCCCGAATTGGACACGGCGGCGATCCAGACGGTCGGGATCAAGGGGTGGGACGGCTTCGCCCTGGCGCTGGTTCGCTGAGCCGGGGTTCAGCTGACGATCTCTCGAAACGCGTGCGCTCGTAGGGCGGCCTCGATCGCCGTCTGATTCTCGGTGAATCGGCCCGTCGGTGCCGGAACCGAGATCGCGACGATGTGCCCGCCGGCGACGCGGCCGGCCACGCCCGCCGCCGAGATTCCTGGTGTGTGCTCGTCGTGGTCGAAAGCGATCCCGCTGCTACGGATCTCATTGATCTCGCCGTGCAGCGGGTCGCCCGGGGGGATGATCCGGGCCAGCTCCGCGTCGTCGAGGGCGGCCAGGGCGGCCTTGCCGTTGGCGGTGCTGCGCACCGGGAACCGGACGCCGACCGCCGATACCGCCCGCAGTCGGTGCGCCGACTCGATCTGATCGATGAACCACATCTGGTTGCCGCGCAGCACCGACAGGTCCACCGTCTCCCCGGTGACCGCCGCGATCGCCTCGAGCGCGGGCCGGAACTGCGCGGCCAGGTGGGAGGCGTCGGCGGTGCCGAGACCCAGGAGTCGATCGCCCAGGACGATGCGCCCGCCGTCGTCGACCGCGGCATAACCGACCTCGACCAGGCCCACCAACAGTCGGCGGGCGGTCGATTTGGCCAGGCCGAGCCGGGCGCCGAGGTCGACCAGGCGAAGTGCGCCGGGCGCGGTGGCGATCTCGTCCAGTGCTTCGGCGGCCCGGCGGAGCACCTGGATGCCGTCTTCCCTGTTCGGCATTCCGCCACTATATTGAGCCGAATAGCGGAACACAATGATCCGGAATGCGAATCATGGGGAGAATCGCGATGGCGCTACCTGCAGGTCGATCCTTTCAGCGTTCTGGCGCCGACTATGAAGCCGCGCGCGCAGCCACAGTGTGGAATGCCCGGCTGCCGGATCGTTTCCCCGATCTGATCGTCCAGGCGCGTGACGCCGACGACGTAGTGGCCGCGGTACGCCATGCCAAGCAGCAGGGGCTGACGATCGGGATGCGGTCGGGCGGGCACAGTTGGGCGGCCAACCACGTCCGCGACGGCGGGATGCTGATCGACGTCAGTCGGCTCGACGACTGCCGCATCGACACCGATCGCATGGTCGCGGTCGTCGGCCCCGGTAAGGGTGGCAGTGTGCTGGCGGCCGAACTGGACGCGCTCGGCCTGTTCTTCCCGGTCGGCCACTGCAAGGGCGTCTGCATCGGCGGGTATCTGCTCCAGGGTGGGTACGGCTGGAACAGCCGGGTGTTGGGCCCCGCGTGCGAGAGCGTCATCGGGGTGGAGGTGGTCACCGCCGATGGCGAGCGGCTCTACTGCGATGCCGACAACGACCCTGAATTATATTGGGCAGCAAGGGGATCAGGACCCGGATTCTTCGCAGTGGTGACCGCCTTCCACCTGCGCCTGTATCCGCGGCCGGGGGTCACCGGCAGCAGTCTGTACATCTATCCGGTGGAGCATGCCGATGAGATATTCAGCTGGGCCCGGTCGATCAGCGCCGCGGTGGACCGCCGGGTGGAGTTGCAGATCGTGACCTCGCAGGAGGTGCCCGGGGCGGGACTGAACGCCCCCGGCATCGTGATGGCGTCACCGGTCTTCGCCGACGACGAGACGCAGGCCGCCGACGCACTGAAGCTCCTGGGCACCTGCCCGGTGCGCGAGAAGGCGCTGGTGGCCGTGCCGTTCGCCCCGCTGGAGCTCCCGGGTTGGTACGACGCGGTCATGACGAACTATCCGTCCGGACATCGCTACGCGACCGACAACATGTGGACGTCGGCGTCGGCGGCGAAGCTGCTGCCGGGAATCCGGCGCATCATCGACACCATGCCGCCGCATCCGGCCCATTTCCTGTGGCTCAACTGGGGACCGTCGCCGCAGCGAGAGGACATGGCCTACAGCCTCGAGGACGAGATCTACCTCGCGCTCTACACCGTCTGGGAAGCCGAGTCCGACGACGAGCGATACCACGACTGGGCCCGCTCGAACATGGCCGCGATGTCCGAGTTGGCCACCGGTGTGCAACTGGCCGACGAGAACCTCGGTGAACGGCCGGCCCGGTTCGTCAGTGACGAGGCGCTGACGCGCCTGGACCGGATCCGTGCCCAGTACGACCCCGAGGGGCGGTTCCACAGCTGGATGGGCCGGCCATGGTGACGACGTACCTCGGCTACCGCGGCGGCGACGCGCAGACCCCGTGGGGCCGCTTCTACCAGCCGACTATGGCGCCGCTCCCGCGTCACGTCGCCGGGGCACTCGAAAATGGTCCGCAGGCCGATCCGGTGCTGCCCGAATTCGATTCGGCGGCAGAACTTCTCGATCAGGAGGACCACGAGACCGAGAACGGGTACGGCCGGCTGAGCGACGGCGGCCTGCAGGTGTCGGTCCGTACCGACATGCCCGGCGTCACCCCGGCGATGTGGGAATGGTGGTTCGGCTGGCACGGCAGCGACGCCCGGCGGTACAAACTGTGGCACCCGCGGGCACACGTCTCGGCACAGTGGTCCGACGGCGGCGCCGACGGTTGGCACCTCGGCCGCACTTCGCTGGTCACCGAGTACCTGGGATCGGTCCGGACCCGGGCGGCCATCCGGTTCGTCGAGCCGGCCGAGCTGGGATTGACCGTGCCCGCGGACCAGGCGGCGATCTGTGCCCGGCTCGGCTCGCCGGATCTGCCGGTGGACGTGGGCTGGTTGATCCATCACGTCCGCCCGACCAGCGACGGATCGCAGATGCGGTCACGGTTCTGGATGGGCGGGCGACACGTCGCTGTTCGCGCGAACGTCAGTGGTATTCGCCTGGCGGACAGAGTGGTTCGCCCGGTCGCTGCGCGGATGCTCCCCGATCCGCGGGACCTGTTGGTGCATTGCGCACAGGAGATGAATCACCTGGCGGGGTTCCTGCCGGAGCTGTGCGCCGTGCTCGGCGATTCGTGATCGAACTTTTCCCGCTCCGGCCGCGTGCTTCTGTCACCATGGAACGCGGCGGAAAGGGCGACACATGAATGGATTCGACAGACGCGGCGTGCTACTCGGGGCGGGCGCACTGGGTGCAGGAGCGGTTATCACCGCCTGCAGCAGTTCCACCAAGACCGAACCGGCCATGTCCGAACCGAGCACGTCCGAACCGAGCACGTCCGAACCCTCGGCCGCTGCCGGGAGCACGTCGGCGAAACCGGCCGAACCGGTCGGCACCCAGATCGATGCGTCGACGGTCCCGGTCGGCGGTGGGCGGGTGCTCGAGGATGTGAAGATCGTGGTCACCCAGCCAACTGCCGGCCAGTTCCACGCTTTCAGTGCGGTGTGTACGCACAAGGGCTGCACCGTCAACAAGGTCGCTGACGGAAGCATCGAATGTCCCTGCCATGGAAGCACTTTCAGTGCGACGGACGGCGCCGTCGAGCACGGTCCGGCCACCGCGCCGCTGGCGGCGAAGACCGTTACCGCGGACGGTGCGAAACTGACCTTCTCCTAGTGTCCTAGGTGCAGACCGCACCGACGGCGGCCGAACCGACCAGCTTGGTGTACTTGGCCAGCACGCCGGTGGTGTAGGTCGGCGGTAGCGGCTGGAAGTCCTTCTTGCGGGCCTCCAGTTCGTCGGCGTCAACCAGCAGGTCGAGGGTGCAGTTGGCGACATCGAGGCGGATGCGGTCACCGTCGCGCACGAACGCGATGGGTCCGGCGTCGACGGCCTCCGGCGCGATGTGCCCGACGCACAGTCCGGTGGTGCCGCCGGAGAATCGGCCGTCGGTCATCAGCAGCACGTCCTTGCCCAGCCCGGCGCCCTTGATGGCGCCGGTGATGGCCAGCATCTCGCGCATGCCCGGACCGCCCTTGGGGCCCTCGTAGCGGATCACCACCACGTCACCGTGGGTGATGGTGCCGTCCTCGAGTGCGTCCAGCGCGGCCCGCTCGCGCTCGAAAACCCTTGCGGTGCCCTCGAACACGTCGGAGTCGAAGCCGGCCGACTTGACCACCGCGCCCTCGGGCGCCAGCGAGCCGTGCAGGATGGTGATGCCGCCCGTCGGGTGAATCGGCTGCGACAGCGCGCGCAGCACCTTGCCGTCGGGATCCGGTGGGGCGATGTGCGCCAGGTTCTCGGCCATGGTCCGGCCGGTGACGGTCAGGCAGTCGCCGTGCAGCAGGCCCGCGTCCAGCAGGGCCTTCATCACCACCGGCACCCCGCCGATCCGGTCGACATCGTTCATCACATAGGAGCCAAAGGGTTTCACGTCGGCCAGGTGCGGCACCTTGGCGCCGACCCGGGTGAAATCCTCCAGCGTGAGCTTGACGTTGGCCTCGTAGGCGATGGCCAGCAGGTGCAGCACCGCGTTGGTGGAGCCACCGAAGGCCATCACCACCGCGATCGCGTTCTCGAACGCCTCCTTGGTCAGGATGTCGCGCGCGGTGATGCCGCGGCGCAGCAATTCGACCACCGCGATCCCGCTCTTGCGGGCGAACCCGTCGCGGCGCCGGTCGGTGGCCGGGGGAGCCGCCGAACCCGGCAGCGACATGCCGAGCGCCTCGGCGGCGCTGGCCATGGTGTTGGCGGTGTACATGCCGCCACAGGCGCCCTCGCCGGGACAGATGGCGCGCTCGATGGCGTCGACGTCCTCGCGGCTCATCAGCCCGCGGGCGCACGCGCCCACCGCTTCGAACGCGTCGATGATCGTGACGTCCTTCTCGGTGCCGTCGGACAACTTGGCGCGCCCGGGCAGGATCGAGCCGGCATAGAGGAAGACGCTCGCGAGGTCCAGTCGGGCGGCGGCCATCAGCATGCCGGGCAGCGACTTGTCGCAGCCGGCCAGCAGCACGGAGCCGTCCAGGCGCTCGGCCTGCATCACGGTCTCGACGGAGTCGGCGATGATCTCGCGGGACACCAACGAGAAGTGCATGCCTTCATGGCCCATCGAGATGCCGTCGGACACCGAGATGGTGCCGAACTCCATCGGGAAGCCACCGGCCTCGAACACGCCTTCCTTGACGGCCTTGGCCAGCCGGTCCAGGGACAGGCTGCAGGGGGTGATCTCGTTCCACGACGACGCGACGCCGATCTGCGGCTTGGCGAAGTCGTCGTCGCCCATGCCCACCGCGCGGAGCATGCCGCGGGCGGCTGCCTTCTCCAGGCCGTCGGTGACGTCGCGGCTCCGGGGCTTCATGTCGGGAACGGATTTCTTCTCAGAACCTGAGGGCATGCGTTCAAGTATGAACTCCGGGCATTTGCCGCCCAAATCCCTTTCCCGTCCAGCGACACGAATACCCCTTGGGGGTATCCGGTAGGGTGGTCGGCATGACCACCAAGAAGATTCCGGCCGCCCTCGCCGCGGTGGCGACCGCCCTGCTCCTGTCCGGCTGCGGCGCCGCCACCAACGACGCGCACACCGATCACCCGGCCTCGGACACGGCCGTGATCAGCGCCGCGCCGGCCGGCTTCGACGCCGATGACGTCGCCTTCGCTACCAACATGATCCCGCACCACCAGCAGGCGGTAGAGCTCTCGGCGATGGTGCCGGACCGCTCGAAGAATCCCCAGCTGGTGGCGCTCGCCAGCCAGATCTCGGGCGCCCAGCAGCCCGAGATCGACACCATGAAGGCGTTCCTGGTGCAGTGGAACGAGAACCCCCAGGACAGCAGCGGCCACGGCGGCCATGGCGGGATGACGGATCACGGTGATATGGCCGGGATGGTCGACGACGCCACCATGGCCAAGCTCAAGACCCTGCAGGGTACGGATTTCGACACCCTGTGGCTGAACTCGATGATCGGCCACCACCAGGGGGCCATCGAGATGGCCAAGGCCGAGCTGGCCAACGGGCAGAACGTCGACGCCAAGACGCTGGCCCAGCAGATCATCACCGCCCAGCAGGGGGAGATCGACCAGATGCAGAAGATGCTGGCGGGCAACCCGTGACCGAGGAACACGGCGCCCACGGGTACTCCGCCAACAAGGAGAATTACGCCAAGCGGCTGCGCCGCATCGAGGGCCAGGTCCGTGGCATCGCCAAGATGATCGACGAGGACAAGTACTGCATCGACATCCTGACGCAGATCAGTGCGGTCAACAGCGCGCTGCAGTCGGTGGCGCTGGGCTTGCTCGAAGAGCATCTCGGCCACTGCGTCAGCCATGCCGTGGCGCAGGGGGGCGACGAGGCGGACAAGAAGCTGGCCGAGGCGTCCGCAGCGATTGCCCGGCTGGTGAGGTCGTAAGCCCATGTTCTTGGGGCCGGGGTGAATCGCCACCAGCCGAATCGTCGATAGCATTTGCTGGTGCCTTCTTCCGGAAAGTTGAACGCGGCCCCCGCAGTGCTGGCTGGTGCCTGTGAGTCTTTGTCCGGTGCGTCGCAACATTTGCTGAACGAGCTCACGTCGTTGGACGCGACGGTGTCCGGAATGCTCGCCGGCTGGCAGGGCAATTCCGGTGGTGCTTACGGCGGCGCCTACCGGCAATGGCTGGACGGCGCTCATGAGGTGGAGTCAGCGCTGTCGATAATGGCGCGACTCCTCGGCGAGGCCGGCAAGGCCTACGCGCAGGGCGACGAGCAGTCTGCGGCGGGTCTGGGGAGTCTGGGCAATGGCTGAGCCCTTCAGCGTGGATCCCGAGGCTCTGGTCGATGCGCTGGAGCGGATGCAGAGCTTCCAGAAGCTGTCGCGGGCATTGCTCGAGGAGATCGACCGCACCGTGAAGGACCTGCACATCAGCTGGCACGGCGACGCCGCGGCCGCGCACGTCCAGGCGCACGAGAAGTGGACGCACGGCGCCGAGCAGATGGACCACGCGGTCAACGCGCTGCATCGAACGGGCACGGGCGCACACACGAACTACACGCAGGCGGCAGCGGCCAATCGGACGATGTGGTCCTAGCGCGGTGCGGTCATGGCCCCGATAACCGTCGACCCCAATGCGCTATCGGGTGCAGGGGTTTCCGTCGGTATGGTCGGGGATGGCTTGGCCGCCGCGATGTCGACGTTGACGGGAACGTTCAACGCCAACACCGGTCAGGACTCGGCCGGTCTGCTGTTCGGCGAGCAATACACCAACGCCGCGGGCGAACTACTCAACGCCGTCAGTTCCGGGGTCACGCATGCCCTAACGTCGGCTACGGGGTGCAGGTCAGCGCGACGAATTATTCACGCGCCGAGGCGAACTCGGATATCACCGGCCGTAGCCAGCCGTTACCTCTCCCGCCGTGTCCCGCACCGCTAGCTGCGCCCGGGTCGCCGACCGCCACCGGCGGCGGTATCGCCGAGCCAGCCTTGTGGTGTGTCGTCGAGGCACTGATCGGGGATCTGTGGCCGAACGGCGATCCGTCTGCGATGCGGGCAGCCGCGGCGGCGTGGCGTTCCTTAGCCGCTCCATTGCACCACGTCAGCGTGGACATGTCGGGCGCCTACAACGCGATCGGCGCCCAGCACGTGGACGAGGCCGAGCTGATCCAGAAGCCGATCCGCGACATCGGCACCGCGTTCTCCGACGTCGCACTCAGTTGCGAAAAGCTGGCCGGCGCACTGGAACAGTTCGCCTCCGACGTTCAGCAGACCCAGCAGGCCATCCGCGACCTGCTGCACAAGCTGGGTTCCATCGGCGGGATCGTCGGCACGTTCTTCGAATTCCTCAAAGGCCACGGCGAAGAGGAAGTGCACGAGATTGCCGAGGACATCAAGACGGTGCTGCACCACCTGAAGGACGAAGCCGACGCTAAATCGCAGATCATCACGCAGGGCAAGGCCGACGTCGACCGGTGGGCGCTGCAACTCGAGTCGTGGGCGGACCGCAAGTTCGTCGACTTCTTCGGTGAGAATGTCGGCAGTGTGCTGGCGACTGACTTCAACATGGTCGTCGACAGCGAGGAGGGTGGGTTCCGCTGGCTGGTCAGCGCCGCAGAGGGATTGTCAGCCCTGAACCCGGCGCGGTTCTCCTACGACCCCAAGGGCGCTGCGCAGACCTGGGGGAGCATCGCAGAACTGGGCAACCTGGTGATGGACCCGGCGGGTACGTATGTCAGGGACCCCGAGGGGGTCAAGGCAATCCTGAAAGGCCTTGCGCGTACGGACGAGTGGAGCAAGGACCGGCCCATGCTCGGCCTGACCCAGAACGTCCTGGATGTCGCGACGTTGGCCATACCGGGTGTCGGCGAGGGGGGTGCGGCGGCGGATGCAGCATCGGCCGCCGGCCGGGTGGCGCATGTCGTGGACGTGGCCGACGAGGTTGGTGGCGTTGCGCGCACCGCCAGCAAGTTGGGCGAAATGGGCCGGGGCGCTGGAACTTTAGCCGATGTCGGCAAGGAAGGTGTCGGAGTTGCCCAGAAGTTCGACGACATCGCCAAGAAGCCGGTCACTCCTGAGGTCCCCGGCGGACGACCGGCGTCTTTGCCGGAAACCGCGGAGCGAGGTGTTCCAGCGGTGACGAAGGAGCCCGTGCGGGGCGCACCTCCGGTGGCGCACCCGGGCGAGTCTGCCGCGGCGAAGGTGCCTGCGGCAGAGCGGGCTTCAGTGCCCGCGGACGTGCGTCCAGCACCGGTTGCCGAACTGGCTACTGCCGACGCCGCCGAGAAGGTACCGACTACATCGGCGATGATGGCTCCGCTCACCGGCGTTGGCGATGTGCTCAAACCCGTTGAGAGCGTGGCATCTTCGGGTGCTGAAGTGGTTGGCGGGCTGAGCAACAGTCTCGGCGGAGCAGCTGACGGTCTCGGTGCGGAAAGCCATGCGCCGGGAGTGGTGGCGGACCTGGGCCGAGGTGCTGAGCATGCACCGGCCGGTGTTGGTGGCCATGGCGGTGGAGGCGCGGCCGACGGGGCCGGGCACGGTGGGGGCGGCGAGCGCGGGAGCGACGCGGGTGGTCGAAATGTTGATTCGACGAGCACGGGTCATGACTCAGCCCCCAAGCCGGGATCTGATCCGGAGGTAGCTGACGCAATTGGCGATCAGCCAGCACCAAGCCATGTGGGGCCCTACGAACTGCCACTTCCATCCCAGGTCGCCCCACCGCCGGACGGTGCATTTTTCTGGTCGGGCCGGAACGCAGACAATGTCGGTATAGGCCCACAATCTGCTGGTGGGAACGGTCTGGCCGATATGTTGGCCGATGCGAATCAGGGAACGACGTTGGAAGGACTCCTGGAAAAGAACGGCGTTCGACCGCCCAAGTGGAGTTTTGATGACCCAGACGCAGAGCTGTGGTGGAATGAAGTTTCCGGTATGTTTGCTAGGAACGTGCAGGGCGAAGTGCATGCTGCTATTGGGTCAAATTTGCGGCCGGGAAATGTTTGGGAAACAGTGGAATTACCACGGCTGATAAATAATCCAAATGTCACAAGAATTACTATTACCGATCCAGATACTGGTGTCGAGACCGTCGTCTTCAAACGGTGAGAGGAATACATGGGTGACGTTGATTTCAACGAGGCGATAGTGCAGGCAATCGGAGACCGTGCGGTGCCAAGTATCGACAGTGAGCGATTAGTGGAGATATATGGTGACCAGCAGGGGGCAGAGCTGGCAGACACGATCACCGCTCTAGTACGAGAAGCTACTTCGATGCCGATCGATTGGGGTGACATGACATTGGCCGAGGGGGTTCGAGATATTCTCGGCCGATTCGGGAAGAAATATCCCGAGTTGTCTCCGCAAGCGTTGCACGAAATCGGCCGATGTGTGGGCTGGGCGCTCCGGTAGCATTTGGATCCAGTTTATGCGGTCTCGCTCATTCCAATCTTGGGGACCAGCGGGGATCCGCGCGCCATGGAACGCGCTCTCGGTCTGCCGGACGGCTTTCTGGACGAGAACAGAGTGGTTAGGATCGAACATCCCAGAACCAGGTGACCACAACTTGCGAATGCCTTCGGGCAATGAAGCTGGCGCGAACGATCAGTAGTTTCCGGGCGGATATCTTCCCGAGGGGATGTCGGAGGCGGTAATCGACGGCGGCGAAGTCCCGCGGAGCGATTACATAGTGACAGACTTTCCTAAAGATCCAGAGGGAACCCGATGAAATTTGAGAACTCATTTCTATCGCGAGAGCATCGTTACTGGCTCGGAATCGAAACCGAGTCCGGTGAGCATTTTGCCGCTATTCCCGTGAGTAACCAGATTCGGAAGGATAGCTATGCAGCAGCAACGGTTCCATGATGAGTACTTTTCGCGTGAATACCGCTATTCGATCGGTAATGACACCAATCTAGGCGGAAAATACCTCTCGATACCGGTTAGCAATGGCATTGTGGATTATGAGGAATATTATGCATTGACCCCTATGCAATACGACAACTTCATGAGTGACCAGTCTGGTGCTTCAGCCTTTGCGGAGTCGTGCCGGCGGCGTGAACACGACGATCTCCTTCTGCAGAAGCCCGGGTGGAATCGTGGGACTCCGGTTCTTTCTGCGGCCTGGAACAGACCGTGGAACTCGGTCTGCTGAGGCGCTGGCTGCCGTGCGCGAGGCATCGCGGGAAATCGGCTCCTACGTGGGTGGCGCGCTCCGGTAGCCGCAGCTGTGCTGGCGCACCGCGACCACGAAGCGAGGTCCCTGCAGCGACGCCGGAAACTGGTTTGGTGAAGGTGCTGCGATGAGCGAACCGAAACCGATCGCCGGCTGGTATCCCGACCCATCGGGAACGGACCGCCTCCGCTACTGGGACGGCTCAGTATGGACGGAGCATCTCCACGACGCCCAAGTGCACGTCACAGTGAACCGAAGCTCCGTCTGCATGGCCGACGACGTCGACTCACACATCGAGTTCTGGCAGTTTCCGATCACGGCAACCGTCGACGATCTGATGGTAGCGATCTCGCGACAGCTGTTGCCATCGGTTGCGGGGCCAGCCGGGTGGTGCGTCGATCTCGACATCGATGATCTTGCGCGACGCCGTGGATTAGGTCTGATTTACACGCGCGACGACGTGGGACAGGAAGACACATTCTGCCGCTACGCGACGGGCGGTCAGAGGCTCGCGCAGCTCGCTCGTGGCCGCAGCAGCCTGGAAGTCGAGGCCGTCTACTTGACTGGTGACGCTGCGTATCCGGTTGCGCTTCACGAGGTGACGACGAGCGACTCGGTTACCGGCTCCCGCCCTGCGGTGCTGGGGACGGATGCCCACGACTACTCCCTCACCGACTTCCGGGCGGAGCACAAGATTCGCCGCGAGGCGAAGGCTGTCGTCTCAACACGGCGGGCCTGGATACGCGACCAGTTGATCCAAACGCCACCGGCGACCGGCGAGGTGTTCGTCGCCGAGAACCTGCACTACCTGACCGACCTGATGTGTCCGGCGTCCATGCGAATTGCCGGTGGACTGCTCGGCCTGGACCGCGAATTGTCAACCGGTACCGAGGCGGTTCAACTCGCTGGGAGTCCGTTGGGGGCGACGTTGACCATGGTGATCGCCGCCCTTGAGTGGGGTCTGGAGCGCACACGCCAGCCTGGTGACAACGAGTTCGCGCGTCGATACTTCGGATTTCTTGCCGAGTGTGGCTACCGACCGACGCCGGTCGAACGGATCTTGGCCGCCGGCCCCGACCCACGAGACTTGTCTGCCGAGCAGGCACGGGTTCGGCAACTGCGCAACGCCGAGTACGACCTCGGCCAAAACCACGGCTACACGCTCATGACACATGCGGAGTACCTGGCCGCCCTGGGGCCGGTCGCCGCCGAATTGGCGAAACTCGGTGAGATACCCAACCGCCCAGGGTGTGCTGTCAGGGCCCTTCTGCCTCATCCACCGGCTGACAGGTGGTCCGCGCCCTGCGCGGTCAGGTCTGCATGGGCAGAACCGAGGGCGTCAGCGGCCATCGCCCGGCTGGTGAGGTCCTGAAAATCGGTTGAGAGTCGTAACGAAAAGGGCGCCCGCTGCGATCATCCTAACAACTGAAGGCGCTGGTCACAGCGGTAAACCCGCTGGTTGGCCGCCGCTGGCCGCAAGGGTCACCCAGTCGGCTGTGTCAGACTGGACGGAGTTTCTGACGTGTGGAGGTTGGTTATGCGAGGGCGCGCGATGAGCACGCTGACGGCGATGCTGGGGGCCATGAGCCTGTCGGCGGCCATGGTGTTGGGGGCTGCCCCGGCGCTGGCCGACCCGGATCCGAACACGGCACCGGTCGGTCCCGCCGCGCCCGCGGCACCGGCCGCGCCGGTGGTGCCGAACAACTACCCGTACGCGGCCGGCGACCCACGGACCCAGCCGATCGAGATCCCGCCGCCCGCCCCGGTGATGCCGTGGGAGCAGCCGCAGCCGGTGACGCAGATCCCGCCGGGCACCCCGGCCGGTCAGAACCCGCTGCCGTTCGAGGGCACCGCACCGTTCCGCCCGCCCACCTTCAACCCGTCCAACGGGTCGATGGTCGGGGTGGCCAAGCCGATCTACATCAACTTCGCGGTGCCCATCGCCAACCGGCAGCTGGCCCAGGACTCCATCCACATCTCGTCGGTGCCTCCGGTGCCGGGCCGGTTCTATTGGGTCACTGACACCCAGCTGCGCTGGCGTCCGCAGGACTTCTGGCCGGCCAACACCGTGGTCAACATCGACGCGGCGGGCACCAAGTCCACCTTCCGCACCGGTGACTATCTGGTGGCCACCATCGACGACAAGGCTCACCAGATGGAGGTCATGCGCAACGGGAAGCTCGAGAAGACGTTCCCGGTGTCGATGGGCCGTCCGGACGGCAAGCATGAGACCAAGAACGGCACCTACTACGTGCTGGAGAAGTTCCCCGAGATCGTGATGGATTCCTCCACCTACGGCGTCCCGGTGGATTCGGCCGAGGGTTACAAGCTCAAGGTGCAGGACGCGGTGCGTATCGACAACAGCGGTGCCTTCGTGCACAGTGCGCCGTGGTCGGTGGGCGATCAGGGCAAGCGTAACGTCAGCCATGGCTGCGTGAACCTCAGCCCTGCCAATGCGCAGTGGTTCTACGACAACTTCGGCAGCGGCGACCCGGTGGTCGTCAAGGGCACCGGTGGTGGCTGGTACAACACCCCCGACGGTGCCTCCGATTGGCAGATGTTCTAGGCCTGCAGAACCAACGCGAAAACCCCCGCAGCCCAATGGTTGCGGGGGTTTTCGCGCGCTAGTTCCAGATGTGAACCCGACGCTCCGGCGCCAGGTAGAGCTCGGCATCGGGGTCGACGTCGAAGGCGTCGTAGTAGGCGTCGATGTTGCGGATGACGCCGTTGCAACGGAACTCCGGCGGTGAGTGCGGATCGGTGGCCAGCCGCCGGATCGCCTCGGCGTCACGCGATTTCGTCCGCCACACCTGCGCCCAGCCGAAGAACACGCGTTGCACGCCGGTCAGCCCGTCGACCACCGGGGCCTCCGCGCCGCCCAGCGAGAGTTGATACGCGAGCAGTGCGATCGAGAGCCCGCCCAGATCGCCGATGTTCTCGCCGACGGTGAACGCGCCGTTGACGTGATATCCGTCGCTCAGCGACCGGGGCACGAAGTCGTCGTACTGGGCGATCAGAGCCGTTGTGCGGGAGCCGAATTCGCTGCGGTCGGCGTCGGTCCACCAGTCGACCAGGTTCCCGTCGCCGTCGTATTTGGCGCCTTGATCGTCGAACCCGTGCCCGATCTCGTGCCCGATCACCGCCCCGATGCCACCGTAGTTGGCGGCGTCGTCGGCGTCGGCGTCGAAGAACGGCGGCTGCAGGATGGCTGCGGGGAACACGATCTCGTTCATGCCGGGGTTGTAGTAGGCGTTGACGGTCTGCGGTGTCATGAACCACTCGTCGCGGTCGACGGGGCCGCCCAGCTTGGCCAACTCCCGGTCGGACTCGAGGGCGTGCCCGCGTTGGTAGTTGCCGTACAGATCATCGCGGCGCACGACGAGTTCCGAGTAGTCCCGCCACCGCTTCGGGTAGCCGATCTTGGGTGTGAACTTGTCCAGTTTGGTCAGGGCCCGCTCGCGGGTCTCCGGCGTCATCCACTCCAGGTTGGTGATCGACACCCGATAGGCCTCCCGCAGGTTGGCCACCAACTGATCCATCCGGGCCTTGTGGTCCGGCGGGAAATGGCGCTCTACGTAGAGCTTTCCGAGCGCGTCGCCCATCAGGTTCTCGACCAGTGCCACGCCGCGCTTCCAGCGCTCGCGGATCGCCTCGGTGCCCGAAAGCAGCCTTCCGTAGAACGAGAAGTCTTCGGCCACAATCTCATCGGTCAGTATCGCCGCGCGGCCGTGGATCAGGCGCCAGCGGGCCCAGTCCTTCCACTGGTCCAGGTCCGCGCTCGACCAGAGTGCCGCGAAGGCGCTCAGGTAGTCGGGCTGGCGCACCACGAGTTCACTCGCGACCTGCGGCGATGCGCCCAGTGCGCCGATCCAGCCGGCCCAGTCGAATCCGGGTGCCTGCGCGGACAACTCGGCGAACGTGCGCAGGTTGTAGCTCAGCTCGGCGTCGCGCCGTTTCACCACGTCCCAATGCGCTTGGGCCAGTTGGGTTTCCAGCGCGATGACACGCTCGGCGGTGGCCGTGTGATCGCCGGGCTCGCCGCCATACACCAGTGCGAACATCCGCGCGATGTGGCCGGGGTAGGCGGCCAGGATCTCGGCGTGCTGCGGATCACGGAAGTACGACTCGTCGGGAAGGCCGATGCCGGACTGCGTCAGGTGCACCAGATAGCGCGTCGAGTCCTTCGAGTCGGTGTCGACGTACACGCCGGCGCCGCCGCCCACGCCGGTGCGCTGCAGTGAGCCCACCACCGCGGCCAGGGCGTCGGCGTCGGCCGCGGCGTCGATCAGCGCCAGTTCGTCGCGCAGCGGTTGCAGGCCGCGCGACTGCACCGCCGGCTCGTCGAGGAAGCTGGCATACAGATCACCGATGCGCTGCTGATCGGTGCCCTCCGGGGCACCGGCGGCGGCGGCTTCGGTGATCAGGTCGCGCACCTGCTCCTCCGCGCGGTCGAACAGCGAGCGGAACGCGCCGTCGGTCGCGCGGTCCGCGGGGATCGCGTACTCGGTCAACCAGCGTCCGTTGACATGTCCGAACAGGTCGTCCTGCGGGCGGGTCTGCGGGTCTACGTGGCTCAGGTCCAGGCCCGAGCGAACTGTCGTGGTGGCCACGTCACCATCCTTACCAGAGACCGCCGGGTACCCTCACCGCCATGCCCGAGGACCCCCAGGATGCCGAAGTGCCGGCGGTGGACCAGCCGACCATCTTCTCGCGGCACGGCGTGGTGTCGGCGCTGTTGGGTCTGATCTGCATGGCCGCGGCGGCACTGCTGGCGCTGACCTGGGTCCACCACCGCAGTGACGTCGCCGAACGCACCCATCAGACCGAGGCCATGCAGGCCGCGGTCGACTGGACCGGCGTGCTGATCAACATGACCAAGGACAACGTCGAGACCAGCCTGCAGAAGTTGCACGACGGCACCGTCGGCCAGCTCAACACGGACTTCGAGGCGTCGGTCCAGCCCTACCGCGACGTGGTCAGGACATTGCAGTCCCAGACCACCGGACAGATCGAAGCTGTGGCCATCGAGACCGTCCACCACGACCTGGACGCGTCGCCCGGCACCTCCACCCCCCCGTCGGAATTGCCCACCGGCATGGCCTCGCGCACCGACACGGTCCTGGTGGTGGCCACGTCGGTCAGCCAGAACGCGGGCGGCCAACCGCAGACGGTGCGCTGGAACCTGCGCCTGGACGTCTCCGACGTCGACGGGCAGCTGCTGATCTCGCGGCTGGAGTCGTTGCGATGAGGAACCTGGCGCGGGTGCTGCTCATCGACGTCCTCGTCCCCATCGCCGCGCTCGCCGCGTTGTTCATGGTCGGGCTGTTCCTGGGCTGGCCACTGTGGTGGGTGGCGGTGGCCTCGATGCTGGCGCTGCTGGTGGTCGAGGGAGTGCTGCTCAACCTCTACCTGGTGCGTCGCGACCGGGTCAGTTTCGGCACCGACGACGACGGCCCACGACTGCGGCTCGCCCTGGTCGGTCTGGTGACCGCGCTGCTGGTCGCCGCGGTCACCGTCGGGTACACCCGGTGGACCCTGCCCGATCGGGACCTGCGCGCCGATACCGGTGAGGTGGTTCGGTTGGCGACCGCCGTCTCGGAGGCGACGGCCACGTTCTCACCGCAGAACCCGACGTCCTCGATCGAACGGGCCGCCTCGATGATGGCCCCCGAGCAGGGTGCGGCATTCCGGGAGAACTTCGGCAGGTCGACGCAGGACCTGGCCCGCAAGAACATTTCGGCACAGGCGCAGACCATCTCGGCCGGGATCGAGGCCCTGGGCCCGGCCGCGGCCAGTGTCGCCGTCGTCATGCGCGGCACCCAGCAGACGCCGGGCCAGCCGCCCAGCCGGGCGGTGCTCGCGCTGCGGGTGACGCTGGCCAAGAAGGACGGCCGCTGGCTGGTCTATGACGTTGTGCCGATAAACCAGGTGCCGATGAACCAGTTGCCGAGCACCGCGACGCCGCCGGGTCAGCGATAGAGCTGGTGATCGATCTTCAGGCAGCGGTCCATCACCACGGTGATGCCCGCAGCCTCGGCCCGCTGGGCGACGTCCGGGTCGTAGAGCCCCAGCTGCAGCCAGAGTGTCCTGGGGCGCACCGGCATTGCCAGCACATCGGTGAGGACGCCGGGCAGTTCGCTCGACCGGCGGAACACATCCACCAGGTCGACGGGCTCCGGTAGGTCGGCCAGCGACGGATACGTTGGGGCACCGTCGATTTCGGTGATGGTGGGATTCACCGGATACACCCGGTAGTCGCCCGTGCCGACCAGGTAGCTGTACACCTCATGACCGGGGCGGTCCGGGTCCGCCGATGCGCCGACGACGGCGATGGTGGTGGTGTCCCGCACAATCTGCCGCAGGTCCGCCGGCGGCGACGGGAGCCCACTCAGGGCCCGCCCTCCTCGCGTTGTGCACGCATCCGGACGAACCGGTCCGACAGCTTGCGGATCCGGATCACCAGGGACGCCGGCGGGCTCACCCGGCCCTCCAGGTAGAGCACCAGATCCTCGACCGGCACACCGATCCGGGAGGCGAACTCATGGTGGGACAACCCCGACCGTGCGACCAGCGACCGGATGTGACGGGCCGCCTCGGCGCGCTCGCCGGCCTCGAGATGCTGCCGGCTGCGCACCAGCACCTCGGACAGGGCGTTGGTGATGCCCTGGGGTGGGGCGTTCTGCAGAACTTCCTCGACCTGGCGGGCCGTGCGCCCGAACGGGTCACGCTTGATCGCGACGACGATCTTCTGCCACACCGAGATATCGCCGACCTCGAGCGCGGACCGGATGGCCGTGGTGGGCCAGTACTCGACCGGTCGGTCAGCCGGTGCCCGGCCGGGGTCGTGGCCGGAGAGCGGTGCGTCACCGGTATGAGCGGTCAACGTCACCTCATTCCTCCAGCATTGCCACGGCTACCGCCAGGCAGCGGTCCCGGACATTCTCCCAATCCAGATCCGTCTCGGATCCGCAGGGCTGCGCGTCACCGGGTTGCGGGTCGGCGAGCCGGCGAACCAGATCGGTGGCGACCCACCTGCGACCGTTCCCGGATCCTCCGGCGGACGGTTGCACACAGTAGTACCTGTCCAGGGCGGTCAGCACCACCGCTGCGGTGGAGGGCTGCATCGTGTCGACCAGATCCGCGAACTCCTCATAATCCCGCTTACTGTTCCGTGCCAGCAGCAGGAAGCCCTTGAGGCGCAGGGTCTCGGCGCCGGTCGGGATCTGCAACCGGTCGCCGGTCGGCAGTTGCACGTTGGTGGTCTCGATCGGGGCCAGCCGGCGCGGCGCCGTCGACGTCGTGCCGTTCTCGATCTGTGCCGCGGCCTCGAGCGCATCCAGGGCCAGCTCGAGCCGGCCGCGCCAGACCGTCACCGGGTGTACCGGTCGGGGGCCGCCGTAGCGCGCGGACCATGCGTGCTCGGCGCCGGATGTCCGGATCCGCACGGTCTGCGCGGTGGCACTCACGTCGGCCAACTGGTCGGATCCGGGCCCCCGTTCGAGTAGATCGCCCAGGCCCGCACAGCCCCGCAGCGCCAGCGGGTCTGCGACCGTGATGGTGTCGGGAGCGAGGTTCTTGAGCCGCGCCGCCGACTTGACCACCATGCGCAGATCGGGGCCGGGAGCCACCAGGGCCGAGATGTCGTCGGGAATGATCACCAGGTCGCCGATGTCGACGTCGGGCAGCGGCTTCTCGAAATCGACCGACGGCAGCAGGCGGTCCAGCCACCGCGGCAGCCACCAGTTCCACTGGTCGAACATCGCCATCAGTGCCGGCACCAGCACCAGGCGCACCACGGTGGCGTCCACCGCGATCGCCACCGCGCAGGCCACCCCGAGCTCGGCGACCAACGGCATGCCCGCGAAGGCGAAGCCGATGAACACCGCGATCATGATCAGCGCCGCGCTGGTGATGGTGCGGGCACTGGTCGATACCCCGTACGCCACGGCGTCCCGGGTGTCGCCGGTCTGCAGGAAGCGTTCCCGGATGCGGGTCAGCAGGAAGATCTCGTAGTCCATCGACAACCCGAATGTCAGCGCCAGGACCAGCGGCGGGATGGTGCTGTCGATCGAGGAGATCGGTGCGAAGCCGAGTCGTTCCCCCCAGCCCCACTGGAAGATCATCACCAGGCTGCCGTAGGCGGCGGCCACCGACAGGACCGTCATCAGCACGCCCTTGAACGCCAGGAAAACCGATCGGATGGCGATCAGCAGCATGACGAATGCGATCAGCGCGACGGCCGCGAACACCAGCGGCTGCGTCCGGGCGACGCGATCGTCGAAATCCTTGATGAGCGCCGTCGGCCCGCCCACCGAGATGGTCGCGCCGCTGGCGGCGGCCGTCTTCGGGAGCTGCGCGCGCATCCAGTCGACCGTGTTGCGGGCGGCCATGTCCTCGGGGTCCACCGCGAGCACGGCGCTCAGCAGCACGGAGCGGTTGTCCTCGGAGAACACCGGCGGCGCCACCGACACGACGTTCACCGCCCGGGCCATCTCCTGCGACACCGCGTCGACGACGCCGGTGTGGGCCGGTGACGAGGCATCCCCATCGGGGAATGCCACCAGGACCCGGACCGGGCCGAGCGCGCCGGGGCCCAGCGCCTCGGCGGCCGCGCCCACCCCGCCGCGGATCTCGTGTGCCGCCGGGAACTGCCGCAACATGCTGTTGCCCAGGACCATCGAGAACGTCGGCGCGGCCAGCGTCAGTAGGAAGGCCGTCGCCGCCAGTGCCGACAGCCACGGCCGGCGCATCACCCAGCGCACCCAGCGGGTCCAGAACCGCGACTCCGTCGTCTCACCGCGCCGCGACCAGCGCAGTAGCGAGGAACGTTTGGCGGCCGGACGCCCGAACGTGGCCAGCACCGCCGGGGTCATGGTCACCGACGTCAGCACGGCGACCGCGATGGCCAGGATTGCGCCGGTCGCCATCGACGACAGCACCGGCGTGTTGATGAGGTAGATCGCCGACACCGACGCGATCACCGTCAACCCCGACAACACCACCGCCAGACCCGAGGTCGCCATCGCGGCGTCGGTGGCCTGGGCCGGGTCACGACCGGCCCGGAGTTCCTCGCGGAACCGCATGAGGATGAACAACGAGTAGTCGATGGCCAGGGCGATGCCGAACATGGACACCGTGGTGGTCGCGAACACCGACATCTGGGTGACGGTCGACAACAGATAGACGACGCCCATGGTCACGATGACCGTGCACGCGCCCAGCGCCAGCGGGATGGCCGCGGCCGCTAGCGATCCGAACACCGCCAGCAGCACGATCAGGACGATCGGCAGATTCCAGCGCTCCGCCTCGGCGATGTCGTGTTTGGTGGCCTCCGAGGCCGCCGCGCCCAGCGCACCCTGGCCGATCACGTAGAGCCGGACCTTGCCGTTGGTCGTGTGGCCCGGCTGATCGCCGGTGACGCCGACCTTCTCCCGCAACTGCCGGGCGACGTCGACGGCGCCGGTGTTTTCGAAGTCCAGCCGCAGCGACACCACGTAGGGCCGGTCGGGTTGCGGGGCCGGCTGGCGCGGGTCGGGGATCAGCGTCACGCTGTGCACTTCTCCGGCCACTTGCCGCAGCAGGTCGACGGCCGAGTTCATGTCGGCGTAGGTCGCGTCCGGCCGTGGCGCGGCGACCAGCGCCAGCGGCGATGCGCCCTCACCGGGAAAGTGGTCCTCGAGCTGGTACTGGACGTTCAGCGACTGCGAACCGGCGACCTCGAACCCGCCGCCGGTGAGGTGACCGGACTGGGTGAGCGCCAACCACACGGCCGGAATCAGGGTGAGCAACCAGGCCCCGAACACCAGCCAGCGGGCTCTGCGCAGGCTGCTGCTCAGGCGCATCATGAACTGCTGGATGGCGGTCTCCCCGCATTCTGTACCGAGGGCGGTCCCGGAAGCGTACCGCAGCGACCTTAGTCCGCCGGGGCCTCGCAGGCACGCTGAACTGGCCCGATCACGAGTTCGCTGGTGGAATCCCGCTGAGTCGATTGGCGGCCCGCCCCGCGCAGGTGACAGGACGATGGCGCGATCGTCGGTTCGGGTTCCCAGGTTCGCCAGGCAGTGCAGGCGCCGGTGGCCGGCGGGGCACCGGACCCGTGCGCGGCCCAGTGATGCAGGGTGTACAACAGACCGCACCGCAGGCGCCCGCGCAGGTGTTATCGGCGAGTTGATGCCTGGTCTCCTGGCGAATCCGCACGGCGCGGGGTAGGAATATTCGTGATCCAGTATCGCGGCAGAAGGAGCCTGAAGATGTTCGTTGTTGCCCGTCGTGTGGCCATCGGTGTGATCGGATCGGGTGCCGTCGCCGTCGCGATGCTCTCCACCGGTGCCGGATCCGCACTCGCCGACCCGCCGAACTGCACGGCCGCAGATCTGGCCGGAGTGGCCTCCGGGGTGTCCGCTGCCACGTCGGCGTACCTGTTCACCCACCCGGACGTGAACAACTTCTTCAGCGGGCTGCAGGGCAAGTCCCGCGAGCAGATGCGCACCGACGTCAAGTCGTACATGGACGCCAACCCGCAGGTGCGTGACGAGCTGACCGGTATCCGCCAGCCGCTGGTCGACATCCGCACCCGCTGCGGCGCCCCGCTCGGCGACGGAATCGCCGGCGGCCCCGGCAACTAGTCCCGCGGGCACGGGTCGCACGTGCGTGAGAACGCCGCCCACACGGTGCTCATGGTCGACGACGACCCCGACGTGCGCACCTCGGTGGCCCGTGGTCTGCGGCACTCCGGCTTCGACGTCCGGGTAGCGGCCAACGGGAAAGAGGCCCTGCGGATGCTGTCCAACGAGGACCACGACGCACTGGTGTTGGACGTGCAGATGCCCGAGTTGGACGGTGTTGCGGTGGTGACCGCACTGCGGGCTCTCGGCAACGACATCCCGATCTGCGTGCTGTCGGCGCGCGACACCGTCAACGACCGGATCGCCGGCCTCGAAGCGGGCGCCGACGACTACCTGACGAAACCGTTCGATCTCGGCGAGTTGGTGGCACGCCTGCACGCGCTGCTGCGCCGTGCCGCACATTCCGACGAGCAGTTCGACGCGATGACGGTGGGTCCGTTGACCATCGACACGGCCCGGCGGCTGGTGTTCGTCGACGGTGAGCGGATCGAGCTCACCAAGCGGGAGTTCGATCTGCTGTCGGTCCTGGTGGAGAACGCCGGCGTGGTGCTCAGCCGGCAGCGCCTGCTCGAACTCGTGTGGGGCTACGACTTCGACGTCGACACCAACGTGGCCGACGTCTTCATCAGTTACCTGCGGCGCAAGCTGGAACGCGACGGTGTGCCGCGGGTGATCCACACCGTTCGCGGGATCGGGTACGTGCTGCGGGCCGATCCGTGACCGCACCGGCCGCGGGTGCGCGGTTCACCGCGTCGCTGCGTACCCGGGTGGCCATCGCGGCCGCCGTGGCCGCGGCGGTGGTGGTCGGCGCGCTGGTCGTGCTGAGTTCGATCGTGCTCGCGAACAATGATGTGGCGCAATTGGATCGGCGGCTCGACGCGATCGTGAACGCCAGTGTCAGTACCGCTGACCCGCGTGACCCTGCGCACGACGTGTTGTCCACTGGACGGGCGGCGAACACCGGGCAGGTGATATTCCAGCGCGGATTCCAGCTGCCCCAGCTGCCTCCGGGAACGCGCACCGTGCCGGTCAACGGCGTCGACTACCGGGTGCGCACGGTGGCCGTCCAGCGGGACGCCGGGGAGGATCTCCTGGTCTCGATCGGCATCCGGGCCGACAGCATCCTGCTGACGCCGGCCCGTATTCCGCTCTATGTGTCCATCGGTCTGGTGGCACTGCTGATCGCAGCCGGGCTGGGCTGGTTCCTCGGCGGGGTCGCTACCCGGCCGTTGCGTCGGCTGACCGAGCAGACCCGCCGGCTCGGCGCGGGCGACGGGTCGCCGGGCGATCAGATCGTCCCGGTGCGTGGGGTCAAGGAGGCCGAGGACCTGTCCGAGGCCATGGTCCTGATGCTGGTTCGGTTGGCGGCTGCCCGGGAAGCCACGACCAGGTCGCTGCAGGCCGCGCAGGACTTCGCCGCCAATGCGGCCCATGAGCTTCGGACACCGCTGACCGCGATGCGCGCGGACCTGGACACGCTGCGCATCCACGATCTGCCGCCACAGGAGCGCGACGAGGTGGTGGCCGACCTGTCGCGCGCCCAGCGCCGAATCGAATCCACCATCACCGCGCTGGGTCAGCTGGCGTCCGGCCAGTTGGCCCGCGACGAGGACCGCGAGCCCATTGATGTCGAGGAACTGCTGGATCGCGTCGCCCGCGAGAACATGCGTCTGTCGGACGTGGCGATCGAGGTGCACGCGGATGAGGCCGGCATCGTGTTCGGCTGGTCGGGCGGACTGCGGTTGGCGATGGACAACCTGGTGCGCAACGCCATCACCCACGGCCGGGCAGAACGCATCGTGTTGACCGCGCATCGGCCTGATCCAGGGGTCCTGGAGATCATCGTGGATGACAACGGATGCGGGCTGCCGGCAGCCGAGTACTCGGCGGTGTTGGGCCGGTTCTCCCGCGGCAGTACCGCGGCCTCGGGCGGCTCCGGCCTGGGACTTGCGCTGGTTGCGCAGCAGGCCACCCTGCACGGCGGCCGGGTCGAACTTTCCGACAGCCCGTTGGGCGGGCTGCGTGCCACCTTGCGGATCGCCAGCGGCCTGTCGTCCTGACCCGGGTGTCACACGTCAGGCCGGCGTCTGAATGGCGGCCATCATTTCTTCGATGTGGTCGCGGTCGGGATCGAGGGCGGCGATAAGGTCGGGGTCGAGGTTGTGGTACCAGTCGTCGTAGGCGTCGCCAGCGGGGTCGTCGTTGAGGCCGAGGACGTCGTAGTAGTAGGCGGATAGGTCTTCGGGCCAGTCGTCGTCGCGCCAGTCGTCGGGGCTGTGGGGGACGGGTTCGAGCCAGAGGGTGAGGCCGTCAGGGTCGGGGTCGATGGCGAGCTGGTATTCGAGAATGTGGTTGTCGTATCGGTCGGGTTCGGTTACAGGACAATGCTTTTCGACGATTAGGTGCCCCGCGTGGACCCGTGTGGGCTCGTCGTTCGTGCCGAGTGTGGCGAGTAGGTCCTGGGGGTGGTGCAGGTGGTTGATGCGGGGTTGACCGTGATCGAGGCCCGGTGGCGGGATCCATTCGACGCGGCCGTGGTCGTTGAGGTGGGTGTCCCAGTTGAATTCGGTGCACATCCGGTTGTCCGGACCGCAGGCCAGGGTGAGTTCGTCGATATTGGTCTGGCCGCCGTCGCCCCAGTCGGTTTCGAGGTGGTGGGCCTGGCATCGGTAGCCGGCGGCGATGCAGCCGGGTTTGGTGCAGCCGTGATCGCGGGCGTGCAGCATGATCCGTTGGGCGGCCGAGGCGGTGCGTTTGGAGCGGCCCAGGTGCAAGGCTTTGCCCTGGCCGTCGAAGATGGCCAGGTAGTGGTACGCCTCGGCGGCCTCACGGATCAGATCACGCATCGGCATCCGAGATCCGCCGCCGGTCAGGGCGATCCCGGCGCCGGCTTCGAGTTCGGCCAGGGTGGTGGTGACGATGACGGTGACCGGCAGGCCGTTGAGGTCGCCGAGTTTCTTGGTGGACAACACGATCCGGCCGGCGGCCAGTAGGGCGTCGTGGCGGCGTTGGGCCGGGGATCGGGTGTCGTTGGCGATCTGTTCGGCGGTCGGGCGCCCGGTCACGCAGGGGTGTTCGTCGGCCGGGTTACACATGCCGGGCGCATACAGTTTGGCGAAGATGGGTTCCCACACCGCCCGGCACTGCGGGGTCATGGTTGCGGTGAACTCGCTGAGCCCGTCGGCGCCCTGGCGGCCCATCGTTGCGCCGCGGCGGCGTTGCCGGTCGGCGTCGTCGAAGTCGCCGTCGGGATGCAACAGGGCCAGTAGCAGGGCGGTGCAGTTGCGGTAGTCCTCGGGGCGGGTCTGCGCTGCAGCGCGGGCCAGGTCCTTCTCGGCGGCCGCCCGGGTGGTGGCATCGACCGTGGCGGGCAGGTCCTTGAAGAACTTTCGGGTGATCGCAATGTGCTCACCATTGATCTGCCCGGCGGCCTGGGCGGCCGCACAATGAGGCCACGCCGGGGCCAATGGCTCCCCGGTCACCGCCGTGCGGGGTCCCAGTACCGCGGCGTCCATGACGCGGCGGCCGGCTTCGGTCTCCGAGATCTGCAGCCGATCGGCGAGCACCTTGGGCCAGGTGGTCGATCCCAACTCCGGGGCACGGGCCTGGGATTGCACCGCGTGCAGGATCCGATGATCCAGCGCCGGGCCGCGTCGGCCAATCACTTCACGGCGAGCCAACAGGTCGAGCAACTGGGTCGGGGTGAAATGGTCCAGCGACGCGGTCGCCAGGACGTCCAGCGCGGCGTCGATGGCATCGAACGCGGCCGTGACGGTGTCCCGGTCATCGAGTGCATTCGAGCTCATATTCGAACACTAGTTCGAATGGATGGACTTGTCCAGTGGGGTCAGGGGATTATCGAGTCGAGTTTGCCCGGGTTCGCAGAGCCAGCCGCCAGCCCAGTAGGAGCACGGCCGTGACGGCAGATGCCACCACGATGAAGCTGACCGCGACGCCCTGGCCCGAGAGCTTGCGCAACGCCATGCCGACGGCGACGGTCGTGATCCACACGATCAGCCCGGTCGGGGAGAGCGAGGTAGGCCGTCGCCACCCGCGCGCCAGCAGCCAGCCGGCCGCGGTGCCGGTCAGGAACGGCCACGCCGTCTCGATCAACCCGGAAACAGTGATGCCCTCGGCGTGGCTGCGCCGGCCGACGGCGCAGAAGGCCAGGACGCACACCACATCTGCAATTACTGCTAGCGAAGTTCGTCTGGAAGTCATTGTCCAGCAGAGTAATTCATGATGTCGAGGAACAGCGGACCGACCCCGCTCAGGTCACGTGCGGCGAAGCCTGGCTGCAAGGGGCCGGGGCGCCCGGCCAGCAGCTCATCGATCGCCGCCGGATTCGCCAACCGCTGATCGAGCCGGAACGACGAGATGACGAACGGCAGCCCGTTGGCCGCCAATGGGTCGGGTCCGTCCATCAGATGGAAATGCAGGTGCGGCGCATCCGTATTGCCCGAATTGCCCAGTGCGGCAAAGGATTGTCCGATCTTCAGGTCGTCGCCGGGCTTGACGGTGACGCTGCCGGTCTTCAGGTGCGCATACAGGGCGTAGTTGCCGTCGCCGAGATCCTGGACGATGTGATTGCCGGGGAACTGGTCCAGTGGCAACCCACTGGGCGACTTGGTGGGAACCTGTTCCGGTAGGTCGTTCACCACCGACACCACCTTGCCGTTCCCGACGGCGTGCACCGGAACGCCGAAGTACGGGTAACTCTCCGGCTTGGTGACATCACCGTTTAACAACCGGAAGTCCTTGTCCAGCTGGAGGTAATCGACGGCGAACCGTTGTGCGACGAAGAGCTTCCCGTTGATCGGAGTGGCTGCCGTGCGGTGCGCCGTCATGTCGCAGCAGCTGTTGGCATCCAGCCAGTTCGGCCCGTCCAGGGGAGGGGCGATGGACAGCGGTTTGCGGTCGGATACCCGGACGGGTGCGACGTCCTGGGTGAAATCGGCGCCGATCATTCCGGGAACCGGCTTGCCGACCGTCATCGTCACCGAATGGGTGAGGTCGGTGGGAACCGTTGACCCCCCGTCCACGGCGACGTCGAGCCACACGATGACGCTCTGGCCGGGGCCGATCACCGTGGTGGGCGTGGCGGTGTTGCCCAGAGTGCGGGTCCAGTACTTCAGGTTCTCCCCGGCCAGGGTGAGCAGCTTGCGGTCACCGGTCGAGACGGTCAGGGAGCGGAGCGTCGCATTGCCGCCGAGCGCATTGGTCAGCTGCAACTCGTAGGCCAGATGGGTGCGCCCGTCGGTGGCCGGTACGGGCACCGGGTCGGCCAGCGCCGAGCCGATCAGTGCGGTGGCGACCGGCGGTGGGCCGAGTTTGGTGGTGTCCGGCGCGGGTGCGGATCCCGACGAGCATCCCGCCAATAGCACAGCGGCGAACAGGACTGCGAGTGTGCGGGGCGTGCGGATCGGCATGCGCCCGATCCAATCACGTGGCAGACCGCGAGTCCGGTGGATCGCCGGGCAGGTCGTCGGGGTCGAGCTGATTCTCGGCGCGGAACATGAAGAAGAAGATGACCCAGCCGATGGCCGCGATGAAGATCCAGCTGACCAGTCGGTAGATCAACATCGCGGAGATCGCGCCGGGCAGCGTCATGCCGCTGGACACCAGGCCGGGAACCAGCACTGCCTCGACCACCAGCAGTCCGCCCGGCATCAACGGGATGGATCCGACTGCCCGGGCCGCGGCGTAGGCGACGGTGAGGCCGGCGAGCGACGGAGCCCCGCCGGCGGCGTGGGCTGCGAACGCCAGACACGCGACGTCGGCGATCCAGTTGAACAGCGACCAGCCGAACGCCGAGCTCAGTTGTCGCCTGGTGAGGCTCACCGATTCGAGCTGGTCGAGGATCTTGCGCCAGGTATCCAGCCAGGTGTCGGCGGGCTTGCCGCGGACCTGATTGACCAGGGCCAGCACCCGCACGCCGACACCGTCGAGCAGCTCCGGCCGGGAGGCCACCGCCTGCGCGAGCAGCAGCAGCAGGATGAACCCGCCGATGGTGAACAGCAACGAGAACGGGTTGTTCTTGGCGCCGAGCAGGAACGCGCCACCGAGCCCCAACAGTGCCAGCCCCACCACCTGCAATGCGCCGGACATCACCAGCTGCCAGGAGGCGACCAGCGGCGACGCGCCCCACATCCGTTGCTGCCGATACATGAACGTGGCCGACAGGACCGGTCCGCCGGGCAGCGTGGTGCTCAACGAGTTGCCCGCGTAGAAGGCCGCCTCGGACCGCCACTGGTGTACCTCGACGCCCGCCGACCGCAGCAGCTTGCGCTGGATCTGGGCGAAACTGTGCATCGACAGCATCGCGGCGGCGACGGCCGCCAGCACCCACCACCAGTTGGCGGCGAGCACGCTGCGCCAGGCCTTGGCCAGCTGATCCCAGACCAGGATCGCCTCGACCGTCAGGACGATCGCGACCACCGCGAGCACCGCCCAGCGCACCCACCAATACCGGCCCCGGACGGTCGTCGTCGGGGGCGCGCCGGCATTGGCAGCATGTGCGTCGTGGGACACGCGCTCCAGGATAACGGCCGGTCATAACGGTGGTCAGGACACGTTCGCGGTGTGCCACGACGTCGGAACCAGACCGTTACTCTGACGCTATGTCATCGCGCCCGGTCATTGCGGACGAGTCGGTCAGCCCACTGGTGCGCAAGGCGGCGGCCTGGTCCTGGCGGTTGTTGGTGATCCTGGCGCTCCTGATCGCGCTGCTGTGGGTGACGGCGAAACTTGAACTGATCCTGGTGCCCGTCGCACTGGCGACCATGCTGGCCGCGCTGCTCCTGCCGGTGGTGGATTGGCTGGACCGTCGCGGTGCGCCGCGCGGCGGGGCCGTCGCACTGGTCCTGCTCAGCAGCTTCGCCATCCTGGGCGGAATTCTGACCTTCGTGGTCAGCCAGTTCGTCACCGGCTTGCCCGGACTCACCGAACAGGTCACCCACAGCGTCGACTCCTTGCGCAACTGGCTGATCAACGGACCCGCCCATCTGAGCCGGGAGCAGATCGACCACGCGGGCGACTCGGTGATCACGGCGATGCAGAACAATCAGGCGAAGCTGACCAGTGGGGCCCTGTCGACGGCGGCCACCGTCACCGAGCTGGTCACCGGCGCATTGCTGGTGTTCTTCACCCTGATCTTCTTCCTGCACGGCGGCCGAACCATCTGGGCATTCGTCACCAGGGTCGTTCCGGCGAATGTGCGCACCCGGGTCTACGACGCGGGTTCGTCCGGGTTCCACTCGCTGATCGGCTACGTGCGCGCGACGTTCGTGGTCGCACTCGTCGACGCGGTGGGCATCGGCGCCGGCCTGGCGATCATGGGGGTGCCGTTGGCGCTGCCGTTGGCCTCGCTGGTGTTCCTGGGCGCCTTCATCCCGCTCGTCGGCGCCGTCGTCACCGGATTCCTGGCGGTCGTCGTCGCGTTGCTCACCAAGGGCTTCATCTACGCCCTGATCACCCTCGGCCTGATCATCGCGGTGCAGCAGATCGAAGCTCACGTGCTGCAGCCACTGGTGATGGGACGTGCGGTGTCGATCCATCCGCTGGCGGTGGTGCTGGGTATCGCGGCCGGTGGTGTGCTGGCTGGCATTGTCGGTGCGCTGCTGGCGGTTCCGACCATCGCGTTCCTGAACAATGCGGTCCGGGTGCTGGTCGCCGACGACCCGGACGCCGAGCAGGCACTGCTCGCCGAGGAGGACGGCCCGGTGATCGAGGCGACTGCCGGCCAGCCCTCCGAATGATCAGAGGCGGCCCTCGCGACGCAGCAGATCCTGCGCGCTGACGCTGTCGCCGCCACGCTGCGGCCGGCCCGTCTGCTCCGGCTGATTCTCGCCGCGGGCATTGACCCGATTGGTGGCGGCCTCGGAATCATTGCTCTCGCCGGTCCGTGACTTCGACACCGGGATCGCCCGGGTGGCGGCATCGTCGCCCTCGGGAGCGGGGGTGAACTTGGCGCGCTGCACCGGAATGGCGGTGGTCGCTTCGCTGTCGGGCTGCCCGCCGGCCGGGTTGATGGCTTCGGTCCGCTCGCCCGACGGCGAATGCTGTTGTGGCGCAGCCGTTTGTGCCGATCCGCGCAGATCGCCGAGCCAGGACTCGATCTCCCGCTCGCCGGCGGGCGGCGCCGGCGGTGCCGGCTGGGCCGGCTGGGCCGGTAGGGCCGGCTGGCGCTGGGTGACCGCGTTGGTCGCGCTGCTGACCGCGGAGCGGACGACGTTACGGGCGGACGCGAAACGTGTTGTGGGCGCTTCACTTTCGACGACGGCACGCTGCACGCCCGGGGTCATCCGGACCGTGCTCTCGTCGGCGAGCGGAGCGGGCCGCGGTGCCGACTGGGGCGCACCCGAGGGGGCAGCGCCCGCGGCCCCGGGGTGGGTCGGATCGTGCGGCGGCAACTGACGGGGCACCGGAGCGCCCGCGCCGACCAGAGCCGGCTCGTCGGTGGCTGCCACCGAGATCTTGCGCTCGTCGGGCAGTTCGACCTCGCCCAGCCCGATCTTCTCCTGTACCCGCTTCATCCAGCGCGGCGCCCACCAGCAGTCGTCGCCGAGCAGTTTCATGACGGCGGGCACCAGGAACATCTGGATCACGGTGGCGGCCAGCAGCAGCGCGATCAGCAGGCCGAACGCGAGGTACTTCATCACCACTAGATCGGAGAAGGCGAACGATCCGGCCACAACGGCCAGCACCAGGGCTGCGCCGGTGATCAGCCGACCGGTGGTGGCGGTGCCGATCCGGATGGCCTCCTGGGTGGACATGCCGCGTTCGCGGGCCTCCACCATCCGCGACACCAGGAAGACCTCGTAGTCGGTGGACAGGCCCCAGATGACCGCGATGATCAGACCGATCATCGGCGCCAGCAGCGGCTGCGGGGTGTAGTTGAACAGCCCGGAACCGTGGCCACCCTCGACGAACATCCAGGTCAGGATGCCGAGCGTAGAGCCCACCGTCAGCGCGCTCATCACCGCCGCCTTGATCGGCAACACCAGCGAGCCGAAGGCCAGGAACATCAGGATGGTCGTGGTGATCACCAGGATGGTCACCATCAGAGGCAGCTTGTCGAACAGGCTGTGAATGCTGTCCTGCGCCAGGGCGCTGGTTCCCCCGACCAGAATCTGGAGCCCGTGCGGCGCCTGGATGGCCCGCAGAGCGTCGATCTTGCTCGGGGCATCGCTCGCGTCGACCACGCCGTTCTGCACGACCCGGACCGACGGATCCTTGGTCGCGCCATCCTGAACGGCACGTTCCTGCCACATCTTGTCCGGGTTGTTGTCCGGGACCGTGAAGCCGGGGATCGCCTCGGCCTTCGCCCGGATCTCGGCGAGCTGGTCGTCGGTCACCGGCTTGCCGTCCTCGGAGCGGATCACCATGGTCAGTGGCTCGGTCCGGAAGGTCGGGAACAGGCTGTCGAATTGCTGCTGGGCCACCCGGACGGGGTTGTCCGGTGGCAGATACTTCTCGCTCAGTCCGCCCAGCGCGAGTTGACCGACCGGGATGACCAGCAGCGTCATCAGAATGAGGATCGGGGCGGCGAACGCGATCGGCCGTTTCATCACGATGTTGACCAGCCGACCCCAGAAGCCGTTCTCGATCTCGGCGCGGGTCTTGGTCTTCTGCGTCTTCTCGGCGAACCAGTCGATGATCCTGCGCGAGAACGGCCAGTTGGCCAGGAACGGCACCTTCAGCAGCGTTCGCACGCCGAGGGCGTCGACGTTGGTGCCCAGCACACCCAGGGCCGCGGGCAGCACGGTGATCGACAGGAAGGCCGCCAGCAGGACCGAGGCGATGATCGCGTACGTGATCGATCTCAGGAAGCCCAGCGGGATCAGCAACAGCGGCAGCGACGATGCGACGATGATCACCGCCGAGAACGCCACCGTGCGCCCCGATGTCATCACGGCGCGGCGGACCGCGGCCTCGGTGTCGTAACCCTCGGCGAGTTCCTCCCGGAACCGGCTCACGATGAACAGGCCGTAGTCGACGGCGATACCGAAGCCCATCATCGTGACCACGGGTTGGGCGAAGAAGTGCACAGGGCCGAACTCGGCGGTGAATCGCAGGATGCCCAGCGCGCCGCCGATGGTCAGGCCGCCGATGATGGCGGGCAGTGCGGCCGCCACGACGCCGCCGAACACGAAGAACAACACGATGGCCACCAGCGGGATGATGGCGATCTCGGCGCGCTTCTGATCGGTGCCGATGGTCCCGGTGAGCTCGCTGGCCAGCGGGTTCAGCCCGGCGAGTTTGATCTCGCCGCCGTTGATCTTCTGCAGGTCGGGTTCGACCGTCTGGTAGTTCTTCAGGATGGTGTCGTCGTCGCCGCCCTTCAGCGGGATGCTGACGAACGTGTGCCTGAGGTCCTC